>OHZY01000548.1_pt1 | contig 12609 bp, 9 predicted proteins | sample 1580621 | NCBI WGS metagenome assembly OHZY01 (sample SAMEA3882535, study PRJEB24775) | human gut metagenome | biome: human-associated habitat; feature: intestine environment; material: feces | place: Netherlands | collected 2009/2010 | reverse complement strand
TGCCGTCGTTGGTGTTTCTCTTGAACGTCCAGGCATAGCCCTCGCTGAAGTCGCGCACCTTGTCCCATTGCGGCTGCAGCACCACCTGACACTTCTCGTCCATGTAGCCCCACTTGTGGTCCTTCGTCTCAAAGGCGCGCAGACCACATCTCAGGGCCCGCGTCTTCTCGCCGTCATAGCCGAAATAGAGGTTGCTGGGCGAAGGCATCTTCTCACCCCGCGTGTTGATGAAGAAATTGCCCATCTCGGTGTAGCCCTGCTTCTTGGTCACGGCAGCCAGTCCATCGACAAACCTTGACTGGGGCTCCCATGACGGGTCGAGATTGCGCACCGCTCCGTTCTTGTAGAGGATGGAGTAGTACTCCTTGCCGAGACTGTTTTTCTTTGACGACTTCACCAGCAAGGCTCCGTTGTCAAAGCACATCGGGTGGGTGTCGTACAGTCCGAGGGGCTTCCAGTTCGGACCAAACAGATACTCTCCATCTACCGACCACACCGTGAGGAGGTTGTTGTCCATGACGCAGAACGCGCCCTCGCAGACGTTGTACAGCGTGTTGATACTGATGTCGGAGATCACCATGTAGTGGGTGTCATTCGTGAGGTAAGGCGTGAAAAATACGCGTTCTCCCTCGGGCTCATCCTGCTCCTGCTGCGTCTCGATGATCTCGTTGACATACTCCGTGAAGGTTTTGGGATTTTGTGCCCAGGCGCTTGTCGGCTTTGCCACGAGGGCTATGACCGCCACAGCCGCAAGCCATATTGCGGAAGTCGTGGATTTGTGCATCGTTTGTTTCATCATTATTCTGTCTTTTATAGGTTTCTGTCTTGGAAGGTTCATTAGTGGGGTAGGCGGATGGGTGTCGTCGAGTACGATCCGTCCGCTCCTCTGCTGCAAAAGTAATCATATTTTTCCGCACGGGATTTATACGAAGCACTGGCTTTCCATGGTTTTCTTCTGCTGCTTCTTTCAGTATTTCTGCAAAATCATTTGTCTGTTCTATTGTATTATAATAAATTGCATTATTAATATATAATTCGTTAAACTTATTATAAATACACACATTCATTAACGCATCCTGATTATTTGTAATAAGAGATCCTATCTGATAAGAAATCATATCAGTCAGTTTTTCCTGCTCTTCAACACTTAATACACTCTGACGGGTATTTAAATATTCCTGCACTTTATCTGTATAATATAAAAATTTTATGGTAGCCTGATTATAATTATCTAATAATGTATTAACCAGCTTCTTTTTTTCCATAACATTTTGTTCTGTCTGATCATATACCATCTGCTTCATCTGATCAAACATAATAACTGTAGTACTATAAAAAATTAAAAAATATCCTAAAATAACAAATGGGAGACAGGAAATAAGTAATTTATTTCGAATCGTTAATTTTCCATAAAACTTATATAATCGTCCTTTTTTTCTTTTCATCTCTTTTTAGTACCTCTCTTACAAACAGGAATCCCCGGTATAGCGCATATATCATACGTCTATACCGGAGATTGATTCAGCAGATTCTATCTTCTGTATATAACACAGAAGCTAAAGCCTTTTGGTAAAAATACACTTCGCTTTTTGTCATGCCACACTCTTCTTTTTCTCCAAGCAAATGCTTTTCTAATATTTCCTGAATACAGGCAATCTGGTCATCTATATAGATGCTTCCGATCGGTCGGAGATAATGCCCCGGAAAAATAAGTTCATATGAATTTCTTAATTGAGCTAATTTTTTCAATGATTCCAGATATGTACTCATTGTATCAGAAAACGTATCAAACATCAATACTGGCGTACTTACAACAGTATCTCCGGAAAATAGCAATCTGTATTTTCTGTCTAATAAACAGATTCCATCTTTAGTATGTCCTGGTGTATCCAAAACCTCCAAATCTCTATTTCCAAGATGGAAAACAAATCCTTCTTCTATTCCTTTCATCTCAAAGTCACCCATAATTGATGCATCAAATTCCAGGCTTGCTTCATAATTGTATTCTGGACGGGCTTCCTGTGAACGGAAAAATTCCTTACGTGACTGCAGATTATTCTGTTCCTGAATAACCGGAATTGCTTTTTTATGTGCATAAACCATTGAAAAGCGCCCATTTCCACCCACATGATCATAATGATGATGCGTATTTACTACATCATAAGGCAGATGAGTCATTGTTTCTACTACTGACCGTATATTTCCTATTCCAATACCAGTATCAATCAATAGAGCTCTTTCCGTTCCAATAATCAAATACATAATATCTATGCCAAACTCATCAATTGCCCATACATCCCTTGATACCTGCTGAAGTGTAAAACCGTTTATCTTTTTTATGTTCATATTATCTTCATAAAATGTGCTCATCTTTACTTCTCCTGTCTTTTTTATTTTACTGCACCCGCTGTTAAACCGCTTGTAATATGTTTCTGTCCTACAATATAAATAATTATAATTGGTATCATACTTACAACCAATCCTGCAATCAAAAGGTTCCATTGAGCATTAGTAGAAGATTTAAACATATATAAATTGACTGTAATTGTACGAAGGTTCACATCGCTGATCATAATACTTGGAAGTAACAGATCATTCCATGTCCAAAGGAAAAACAAAATGCCAATTGTCACTGTTGTGGATTTTACCAGTGGCAAAATAATCTGCACCATTGTTCTGAAAGGTCCCGCACCGTCAATTGCAGCAGCCTCTTCCAACTCTCTTGGCACACTCTTCAGAAAACCAACATATGTCATAACACCAAATGATGTATAAAACCCACTATAAAATATAATCAGTCCTAAATGCGTATTAGTCAGTCCCAGTTTTGTAGATAACATAGAAATTGCAATCATAACTGCATGAAACGGAATAATCTGTCCTACTACAAACAATGTGTATAATTTGTCACCTTTCTTTTGAGGAAGATGTGAAATTCCATATGCACTCATAAAAGACACGGCACTGGCAACTATGACAGTACATACCGTCACAAACAGCGTATTGCGAAATACTGTCCAAAAGTTCATAATCCGCATTGCTTCAGAAAAATTTTCCAGATATAAACTTTTTGGAAATGAGATAAACGAGGTTAAAATATCATTATTCGGTTTAAACGCATTCATGATAATAAGAAAAACCGGAAGTATAAAGATAATTCCAAGGCACAGCCACAAAATACTTTTAAAAACTACTGTTTTATTCATTCCTTCTTTTTCCACTTTACATCTGTACCTCCCTTTTTCTAGTAATCTTAAGCTGAATCAATGCAATAATACCTACCAGTAAAAACAGTATTATAGATTTTGCAGAGCCATATCCCATTTTAAACGAACCAAATGCATCATTATATATATTCAGTGCAATTGTCTGTGTACTATTTGCCGGACCTCCACTAGTCAGTGATAACGGAATGTCAAATGCTTTGAAAGCTCCTGCAATTGATACAAAGAGATTAATTGTAATTGTCGGCATTAACAATGGCAATTGGATATAAATAATTTTCTTAATTCCTGTACATCCATCCAGAACAGCTGCTTCCAACACATCTTTTTGTATTGTCTGCAATCCTGTAATGTATAACATCATAAGAAAACCGGTAGACTGCCATGTTGTTACTAAAATAACTGTAAAAGCCGCAGTACCTGCATTTCCAAACCAGCTGATATTAGCCAATGCATCTATGTGCAAAATTTTGGCCAGATTTGGAATGGCTCCTGTAAAAATAAAAGACCATACAAAAGAAACCATTACACCACTGATAATATTAGGAATAAAAAATAAAGAACGTATTACGCCTTTACACCGTACATTTGAATCTAAAAAATATGCTATTACAAAGCCTATTAAGTTTGACATTAAAATTGATATTACCGCCAAAATTAAAGTAAATACCACAGAATGAATAAATGTCTCGTCTCCAAGAAGCTTAGTGTAATTTCCCAGACCGACAAAATCTTTATTTCCTTTTATCAAATTCCAATTATAAAAAGACGCCGGAAGTGTTCCTAAAAGTAATGGACCTGCAAGTGCAAGAACGTATAATAACATCGACGGAATCGTAAGACCAAAATAAAACCATTTATTTTTTTTACAACAATCCAACATAAAATTATCTTCCTTTCTGATAACAAAAGCTTCTGCAACATTTCTGCAGAAGCTTCTGTTACCACTTATACCTTTCCCGATTTTACTTTACTCAAGAAGCTCTGAAAATTTCGAATCTAACTGATCTAAAGTAGTATCCATATCCGTTGTTCCGGCAAAATATCCCTGAATTACTGGCCCGATCATATCACCAGCGCCGGACACAAGCTGTGAGTATACCCATGGTCTTGTCTGGTTATTTGACATATAATTCTTATAATCTTTGAAATACTGATATTCTGTTGACATTGTAAAATCCATTGCAGGTGGTGCTGCGCCCATCGAATCAGCACTATAATGCATCCATCCATTTTCATCTGTGTTATCACTCAGATAATTCAAAACCTCACGCACTGCATCCAGATGTGGAGTATTCTTATTTACTGCAATACAAATTCCTACATCTACATCAAGTTTTGCATCTTCCTCATTTTCTGTAAGTGGTACTCCAAACAGACCAACCTGTAAATCCGGATTAATACTTTGTGCATTCAGAAGAGAAAATTCTCCTGTCACAATCATAGCTGCTTCACCTGATGCAAATGCATTAAAGCCTGATGTGGAATCTGCATCCATATAATTTCCACCGGAATTTTCTTTCATCATATCCATAAACTCAAATTCAAGTGAAGAATTATCATTCCTGAAACTTCCTTTTCCTGCATTCATATCTGCAACCCATGACTCATAATCTCCAACTGCTGCTCCCTGCAGACAGCTAAATAAATGATTCAATGTCCATGTCTCTTTATAGGTGGCTGCAAATGGTGTAATACCACTTGCCTGAAGTTTTTCACATACTTCTTTCATTTGTGAGAATGTTTTCGGTACTTCTGTAATTCCAGCCTTTTCAAATAACTCCTGATTATAATAAACTCCCAGCATTTCCAGATTCATTGGATACGCATAAATTTTTCCATCATAGCTGCATGCATCTTTTACAGAATCATAAATCTTTGTTGCAAATCCTTCCTCGCTCAAATCCACAATTCTGTCTGTTGCTGCAAACTGCTGCACCTGTGTATATGGATTCAGGAAAAACATATCCGGAAGATCATTAGATGCCACCTTTGCTCCAAGATATTGACTATAATCTCCTGATTGCATTTCAACTACAAAATTAATTTTATCCTGGCGCTTATTAAATTCATCTGCACCTTTCTGAAAATTATCTGCTGCTCCAGAAGACCACACCGCTAATTTAACGGTTTCTTTTTCGTCTGAATCCGCTTTTACAACTGTTGCTCCACTAATCATGACTGTCCCCATAGCGACTGTCATCATCAGGCTAATCATCTTTTTCCTCATAAAAACTCCTTTCTTTTACCTGCTTTGTCCTTTTGTTATTTTAGAAGTACTTCTTTTGTTAACAATATAATACCAACCTCTGCCTCCTTTTTCCATACGTCAGATTATGACAAAACATATACATTTTTTTACCTTTACTCAAAAAAGACGCAACCCACATTTCTGTGACTCACGCCTTTCTCTACTTATATTTTCGTCATCCAGACTTTTAACTCTGCTTATGATAATTTACTGATGGCAACAGATCTTACAGATGGCATCACTTTCCACAGCACTCCACAATGGCTTTTTCCATATCTTCTATCTGGAAAGGTTTTGCCAGATGTGCAGTCATACCGGCTGCGAGACATCTTTTGGCATCTTCCTCAAATGCGTTTGCAGTCATTGCAATGATCGGAATTGTTTTTGCATCTGGCCGGTCCATGGCACGTATGGCTTTTGTTGCTGCAATGCCATCCATAACAGGCATCATAACATCCATCAATATGGCATCAAAGGTTCCTGGAGGATTATTTTCGAAGCACTCCACCGCCTGTCTGCCGTTTTTTGCAACTGTAACCTTGGCACCGTCATCTGTCAGCAGCATTTCTATGATTTCAGCATTAAGCTCATTATCCTCAGCTGCCAGCAGATGCAGTCCACGAATATCATATTTCTCTGCAATTTCCTTATCCTTTTTCTGTTCCCGGGCAATCTCAAATGGAATGGTAATGACAAACACAGATCCAACTCCCACCTGACTTGTCACTTCAATACTTCCATTCATCTGCTCAATCAATCCCTTAGTGATCGCCATTCCCAGACCGGTTCCCTGATAAACACTACGGGCATCTGTTTTTTCCTGTGAGAACGGATCAAAAATATGACTCAGGAACTCCGGACTCATCCCTATACCTGTATCAGAAATCGTCCATCTGTATGTACAGATCCCATCCTGTACATCTGCAGCCTCCATTACCGTAGTAATCTTTCCTCCCGGCCGGTTATACTTAATACAGTTTCCATAGATGTTCAGAAAAATCTGGCGAAGATGCAGTGAGCTTCCATAGACATAAGGATAAGGGATATTCTCCTTATTTTTCTCATAAATCCACTGAATATCCTCATCTGCTGCCTTGTGAGTGATAATGCTTTCAATCTCATAGACCAGATCTTTGAGACAGATATATTCATGAGTCAGAACAATATGACCTTCCTCTATTTTACTCATCTGCAGAACATCATTGATAAGGGAGAGCAAATAATCCGCTGCTATCTTCATCTTTTTATGATTTTCCTGTATCAGTTCCTTATCCTCAAAATGAGTCTCGTCAATCTTTAACAGACCAATAATACCATTCAAAGGTGTCCTGATATCATGGCTCATACGGCTGAGGAAATTCGTTTTTGCCCTGCTTTCAGCACGCATCTCATTGAAGGCGGCCTGAAGGCGTGCCTGTTCCTGCTCATCCCGTTCATGTCTCTGTGTGGTATCCTGCAGCAGAATGATCGCATAAATCATAGGCACCTCAGCAAGGATTTCTGTATCAAACACTACCATCCTGGTCATAAGAACTGTTTTCTGTACCCAGCGGATACTTCCATCGTCTTCGCGGGCACAATATTCCACAGACATATTGGTTTCTCCGTTCTCAAACCTCTTACGAAGCTTTTCACAATTATCTGTCATACAGTAACCGGCAATTGTTTCCTGGGTGATTTTTTTCTCATATTCCCAGCAATAATCCCGATAAGAACATGGAAGCGGGTAGTCCATAAAAAGTTCCCGGCTCTTCTGTTCTTTTCCATTCAGTACGATCCTTCTTTCCAGAGCATCCTTTGTCAGATTTACTGTATAGATCACATCTGACAATTCCAGAAGCGCATCCACATAGCTGTCATTTTCCAGGATTGACTGTTTCAGTTGTTCATAATAGAGCTGAAGCTGCTCTTTTGCACCTGTCTGACCTTCAGAAGTCTTTCGGATGGTTTCAAATGCCAGAAGAAAATGATGCAGCTTTTTGTCCTCATCCCAGTCCACCGGAATCAGTGTAAAGCGGTTATATGCCCCCTGTTTTCCGATATTATACTCATATTCCAGCACGTCTTCCTTCGTATGCATCTTCTTTTGAAGCTCCGAAATCTGCAGTCCTTCACGGATATCTGCCTGACAGGACTTTTCAATCTGTTCCTCTATGATCTGTTCCACTGCTCCGGAATATGCACCATCAGAGGCCAGGAAAAAATTTTCACTGGAACGAATTGCCCGATAGGTATCCATCCTGGCATCACAATACAGACAGTCTGAAAAATTACTGCCATGCTGATTAAGCAGCTTTAACAGCTGATATCCCTGATGCTTTTCTGCAGCAGCTTCTTCCCTTTTTACATGATTCTTATTGATATACATGTTTTTGTCTGCGCAATTAAACAGTTCTCTCATTGTACTTCCGGGAAAATCGCCGGCCAGTGCAAATCCCACCGCATAGCTTAGGGGAGTATCCGGATACACTCTGGATTCCTCTGTCATATCCCTGCGCACCTTTTCAAGGCACTGTATCATCTGTTCCCTGTCCAGTCCGTGGGTAACTGCAAGAAATTCATCTCCACCTGCTCTTCCCACAAACTGCTCTGCCGGCATGGAAGCCCGCAGGCAGATGGCAAATCTACGGATATAGGCATCACCGGCTTCATGACCTCTGCTGTCATTAATACGCCGGAGATTATTAAGATCAAAACTGCAGACACCGGTATCTGCATCCGGTTCTTCCTCACTCAGTAATTCTTCACATTTATTTTTGTTCGGAAGTCCCGTCGCATCATCCAGATATACCTTTCGCTGCAGCAGGCGGTTCATTGCAGCATATTGTATTGCTTTGATGAATTCATATCCGATCAACAGCATCAGCACAACAATATCTGCTGTGATATATTTCTCAAGCAATGATAAGGATGTGGCTTTTTTCTGCGAATATTTTTCAGCCAGGCCTGTTGCTTCATCGCAGATCACAAAAAACTCCTCACTTTCCGGAATAATATCTGTGTTTCTGGCTCCTTTGAACCTCACAAGATAAATTTTCTTATACAGGTCAGAGAATTTATCATCCAGTTCCTGCATTTTATTCTGAAAATCAACATCATTGAGACGTACAAGATTTAATTCATCATTTCCATTTCGCAAACCGTCAATAAAAGTTCTTATATCATGGATCATCTCATTTTCCTGCTGCATGGAAAGCTCCAGTTTTATGAGTCTCTGTGTCTCTCCCCTGACTAAACCGGTATAATTTACAATACGGGCCGTTCCCTGAATATCAGAAACAATTCCCATCATTATAATAATAAGAATAGCCAGAATAACTGCCAGAACACCAATACTGACCTGAATAATACTTGATTTCTTTTTCTTATTCTTTACTTCGGACATGGCCCTCCCCCTTTTGTTTTATTTTGGAAAAATACTTTCCGCATTCTAACTATTTTACCGTACTTTTTCCGTTATGCCTACCACAAATTTATTAATACTATATCGATTCCATAAAATAATGCTACCTTTTCGGAACCATATGGTTCTGTATAGTTGCAGTAATGCATATTAATTAAGAGGCTTGCTATAAATTTCCAAACAGGCATCAAAAACACCCGGCAAAATTACTTTTCATAATCTGCCGGGTGTTCTCTTTCGCCCTCTCTGTATAGATTATTGATAATGTCTTCCAGACGGTCGAAGTTATATTTTTCTTTTTCAGTTTTTTATTTGACTGCTCCGGTAATACCTTCTGCAAACTGTTTCTGTAATACAAAGAATACGATCATTGTAGGAATAGAACAGAACAATACACCGCACATCAGCATACCATAATCTGTCACATAACCTGTGATCAGGTTGGCGATCAGCATTGGCATGGTCATTGCCTTGTTGTCTGTCATGATTACCTTTGGCCACAGATAAGAGTTCCATGCATTCATAAAGGTAATAACAGCAGCCGCTGCATATGTAGATTTCATTGTAGGAATGAACATCTGGAAGAAAATCCTTACTTCATTGAGTCCGTCAATACGTGCAGCTTCAATAATATCAACCGGGAATGATCTGGCATTCTGACGGAACATCATGATCATAAACGGCGTGGAAATAATCGGAAGGATAAAACCTACTGCTGTATTCAAAAGTCCTGCCTTGGAGAACATTTTGAATAACGGAACCATAGTTGCAACCTGCGGAACCATCATAGCCAGAAGCAGGATTGAAAATACTCTGTCTTTCCACTTATCATGGTAAACTTCAAATCCGTAACCTGCGATAGAGCAGATCAGAAGACAGATCACTGTAGTAAGGATTGCATAAAAGAAGGAGTTTCCAAGTGCTCTCCACAGTGGCTGCTGGGATGTAAGATTACGGAAGTTTTCCATAAAATGGCTTCCCGGAATAATTCGTCCACGTGATACATCTGTGGATGTATTAGTTGCAGCTGAAATCATCCAGTATAACGGGAATACTGAAATAAATGACACGATGATCAGAAAAATATAGGTTGGAATCAATCTTCTCTGAATGGCTGATTTGTTTTTCTTAGTCACGTGTATCACCTACTTTCAAATTAATAAATGCAAGTACAGCTACCATAATGAATATGATAAATGACATTGCTGCTGCATATCCAAAGTTTGGTACGTTAATAAAACATGTATTGTAAATATAGTGGGACATTGTGATTGTTGAGTTTGCCGGTCCACCCTTTGTCAGGTTGACAGACTCATCGAACAGCTGCAGTGTACCATTAATTGACATGATAAATGTCATGATAATTGTCGGTTTCAGAAGCGGAACAGTAATCTTCCAGAAAGTCTTCCAGCCATTGGCGCCATCAATCTTTGCTGCTTCATATACAGAATATTCAATATTCTGAAGTCCTGCCAGATAGAATACCATATTATATCCTGTCCATCTCCAGATCAGCGCAAGGATAATTACAATCTTGGCACTGGCGGAATTCCCCAGGAAATTATAGCCGGTAGATAAGATTCCAAGTTTGATCAGAATACTGTTGATCAGACCATCTGTAGCAAACATGGAACGGAAGATCAATGAATAGGATACCAGGGATGTCGCACATGGAAGAAATACACAAGTACGGAAAAATCCCTTAAATTTCAAATCTTTGTTATTCAGAAGCTGTGCCAGAAGAATTGCCAGTATCAGCATGATCGGCACCTGAATGATCAGATACAGGAATGTATTTGCAATAGACTGCTGAAATACCTTGTCTGCCAGAATACGTTTATAGTTGCTGAAGATCGGATCTGCAAATCTCATATTTGCTCCGGCTCCGGTCTGCAGGGAAATGATAAATGCACGTATCATTGGATAAAAGCTCATGATCGCGATCATGATAGTTGCAGGAGCCAGGAACGTCCATCCTGCTGCCCTCTGCTTGCCAAGCAGAGACATACCTTTTTTCTTAGAATTCACGTGAACTCCTCCTTTCAAAAAACTCTGTAACTGTTCAGCATTTTGCCGGACAATTACCAACTCTTTGCAGTAAGATGGGGGACTGCTGGTAGTCCCCCGCACTTACCTGTTTTCATTCACTTAATCACTGTCTACAGATTGCTTCACAGTTTCACTGTTCCCGCAATCCTGACATCATCTGATCCTGCGATCAGAATTTATTCAGTCATCTTGAATGCCAGAGTATCCTGAGCTTCCTGAAGGGCATCTTCTACAGGTGTGCCGTTTACGATATTTACAACTGCTGTGTTGACGCATTCTCTTGATTCATAATGATACGGTGTTTTTGTGAACTCCGGAATATGAGAAGAGTATTCTACAATTGTGGAGAAGATTGGCTGTCCACCAAAGAATTCATTTGGCTCGTTGTAAACCTTAGATTCACCTGCCGGCAGATAACAGGAGATTGCACCTGCTTCCGGAAGGATTGTATCATAGAACTCTGTGCTGGAACCAAATGTACTTGCAAGGAAATCTTCTGCAAGTTCTACATTCTGGCAGTTGGATGTAACATACCAGGAAGATCCACCATTGTTTGCATAGTTTGTAGCTGTATCAACATCGTCTACTTTAGGCATTGTTGTGATCTGCCACAGACCCTTCTGATCTTCTGTAGACATCAGAGTAGCTGTGATCCAGTTACCATTTACAATACCTGCTGCCTCACCGCCTGTAATAGTAGCGATATATTCATCCCAGTTATTTACAAGTTTAACAACGTCATTCTTAACCAGATCTACATAAAGATTGATGCATTTCTCTGCAACTTCATTGCCTACGATGTAAGCTTCGCCATCTTCGTTTACGAAGTTAGCTCCGCAGGACTGCATCATCATCATCAGAGTATCGCCACCTGTAGCTTCACTTGTAAGAAGATATTTTCCGGTTTTTTCATGAACATCTTTACCGATTTCCATGAACTTGGACCATGTGATATCTGTCAGATCATCAATAGTATATCCTGCCTCGTCAAGGATATCTGTACGATAGCATGCAATAACAGCACCATTATCAAACGGAACACCATAGTGTGTATCATCTACCATGGAATAGGACTGTTTCAGTTTACCAAAATCATCCCAGTTAATGTTGATATCTTTCAGATCTGTGAATGCATCCGGATAGCTCTTCAGATATTTCTGATAGCTGTTGTCCTGCATAAGAACGATATCAGGAAGTGTGCTGTAATCGCCTGCATTTGCTGCTGTTGTCAGTTTAGTCTGGCAGTCATCAGAAGATGTCTCTACGATATCTACAGAAAATCCCTCATGATCTTTTGCATACTGATCTGCTGCGATCTGCATGGATTTGATGTTGAAGTTCTGATCCCACGCCCATACAGTTAACTTGTTGTCATCATCAGATTTCGCAAAAACAGCTGTAGCTGATCCTGCAAAGGATGCTACCATAGCACCGGTCATTAATACTGCGAGTAATTTTTTTCTCATATTATATCCTCCTTTATTAAGCTTATTCTTTCTTCCGAATCGCTTGTAAGTTGATTATAGCATCCGATTTTCAGGTATAGTTTGCATAACCGCACATATAATGTGCATTTTCGACCATTTTATATATTTTGCACTATTACACGTACATAAAATTGTATTTTTTGTTCGTTTTTCGTATTTTGTCGTTTTTCTTCATATCATTTGATGAAAAAAATC
>OHZY01000535.1_pt1 | contig 12869 bp, 10 predicted proteins | sample 1580621 | NCBI WGS metagenome assembly OHZY01 (sample SAMEA3882535, study PRJEB24775) | human gut metagenome | biome: human-associated habitat; feature: intestine environment; material: feces | place: Netherlands | collected 2009/2010 | reverse complement strand
CCGCCCGCGGAGCTTTACGTCGGCTGCCTTTTATTCATCCAACCACCGTTCCCGCGGCAGCGCAAACACCGCGCCGCAGAGCAACAGCAGAGCGGGGTCGCTGGTCAGGTGGGTGACCTGGCTCTCCATGTAGCTATAGGCCAGCATGACCAGAAGGCAGGCTACGGCCTGCCACTGCCCGCGTCGGGCATAGCCGTACAGCGCCGTCATCATCAGCGCGCAGACCAGCACGACCATCACGGGGCCGGTCAGGTAGAGCAGATACACAAAAATATTGTCCAGCGCGGGCCAGTCCGGGAGCATCTGGCCCGCAATTTTTATGTCGAACACCCGGTATGCCGCCCATGCCAGCGAAATGCGGCAGGTCAGCAGGTCGTCGAGCTTCTTCAGCCAGCCGGGGCCGATGTCGTTGGCCCACGGCCCGATTTTTACGACGAACAGCGGTAAAATATAACTGACCGCGGCCAGCACCGGCACCGTGGCCGCGCAGAGCGCTGCCAGCGGTCTGCTGCCCGGGTGCAGCCCCCTGCGGGTGCGCAGCTTTGCCAGTGCCAGCAGCAAAACGAGCAAAAATGTGCAGAGCGCCGCGGACCGGGACTTGGGGCCGACCATCAGGAACACGCCCACGGCGGCCACGCCCGCCAGTTCCGGCCAGGTCAGCCTGGCGCGGCGCAGCAGCACCCAAGCCAGCAGCAGGCCGAACATCACCCCGCCGAAGGTGTTGGGGTGGCCGTAGCCGAACATCAGGCGGTAGCTGCCGTTGCGCTCACTGGTCGCGTCGGGCGCGATGATGCCCGCAAAGTGCAGCAGCTCCACCAGCGCCAGCGTCGGCACGCCGCAGGCCAGAAATGCCTTCATCACACGGCGCAGCGGCACGTCCTTGGTGGCCAGCAGGGCCACGCAAAGCCCCAGCCACCAGATGTTCTGCCCGTTGAAGTAGACCCACCGCGCCACAAAGTACAGCAGCCCGGCGCAGACCATGCTGCGGCCATTGTACTTTGTTCCCAGCAGGATCTTAAAGCCGAAGCAGAGATACATGACCCAATCCAGCACGGGGGAGACCCGCGTCTGCAGCCAGGGCCAGTTTTCCCGCGCCATGCTGTTGTTGAACACAACGATGAACTCATACACCATCACGCCCAGCAAAAACGCCCATGCACCGTATTTTTGGCGCACCGACGCATAGCGCGTGGTGAACAGCAGCCGTTCCTCGCCCCACCAGACAGCAGGGGAGCGCCTGTGCCGCAGCACGGGCAGAAAATCAAGCACAGCCGCCAGCGCCAGAAACGCCAGCAGCCCATTTGCAAAACCAAACAAAGGGACAAACCTCCCGTTTTCCTTCTTGGCCCCCTCTGCGTGGGGGAGAGAGTCCTGCGGTAATCCGAAATGCTTCGGGCGGAAACAAGGCTTTTCCAGCCACCCATGCGGGGCTAGTGTGTAAACACATTATAAACATTCCACCCGCCGTTTGACAAGCCTTTTGCAGAATGTTATTCTTATACTGTACAATTATTTCCGGGAGGATGCCCCTATGAACGCAGAGCAATATCGCGCCGTCATCGGGTGGTTCAATGCACGGCCAGCCGCCAAAAAGGCGCTGCGGCTCGTCAGCCGCAGCGCCGTGGCGCTCGTCTACCTGCTGTACCTGGGTATGCTGGCCTGGCTGGCGTGGCACCGGATGGGACAGCTTTGGCCCGCGCTCGTCGTGCCCGCGTCGGCGTTCGTCGTCGGCACGCTGGTGCGCAAGCTCATTGACCGCCCGCGGCCCTACACGGCGCTGGGCTTTACGCCGCTTTTCCCCAAGGACAAGACCGGCCAGAGCATGCCCAGCCGCCACTGCTTTTCGGCGGCGGCCATTGCCGGGACGGCGTGGTACGTGCTGCCGCCGCTCGGCGCGGTGCTGGCCGTGCTGGGCGTTCTCATTGCGATTTCCCGCGTCGTGACCGGCGTACACTATATCAGCGACGTGCTGGCCGGTCTCGCGTTCGGCAGCGTCTTTGCCGTGCTTGGCTGGAACGCCTTTGTGCTGGCCGCGTCGGCGCTGGGCTTTTACGCCATTATGCTATTATAAAAAGGAACAGACTTATGAAAAAATGGACCACTGCGGCCCTCGCCGCGCTGACTGCCCTGACCCTGACCGGGTGCAGCTTTCAGGATGTGATGCTCTACCTCTACGGCGGCGACAGCTTTGTGACAAGCGCCGAGCCGGACTACACCACCTGCGACGGCGACAACGGCGTGACTGTCGTCTATGACCAGAACCAATGGGAGCAGCCCGTCATGGCGCAGGACGACACGCTGTCGCTGACCACGGGCAACCAGCTGAGCTACACGGTGGTGCTTTTGCAGACCACCGACACCTACACGGATTTTCTTGCCCAGTCGGGGCAGGAGTTGGAGGAAACGACCGGCACGGTCCGGTATGATATCGGCTTTACCGTACCCGATGCCGCTGTGTCGGCAGTGCGCTATGACTGCGGCAGCTACCAGACGATCTTTGCCCAGATCGACTACGATTGCGGCGAGACGATCTATGTCACGGCCGCTGCCCGCACGCAGGATTATGAGCCGATCATCGCACTTTTGCAGAACGTCTGGCCCACCGGCCATGCCCCGGAAAACGCCCAGACCGCCGATAAAACGACCAAGGCCGTGACCGAGGACGACGTCAACGTGGGCCGGAGCAAGAGTTTGGCGTAAAGGCAAAACGGCAAAAGCCCCTCCGGTCATCGCTGCGCTTGACCTCCCCTTACAGGGGAGGCTTTCCGCGGGCTCTGCCGCCCGCCGGAGGTCTCTGACCTCCCGTTTTATTTGCCAAATTTACCGGATGAAATTCGTCCGCTTGTCATTCTCCGCCACAGGTGCCGCAATGCCCGCCGCCTTGCCGGCCTCGATGCACCTGAGCATCCACGCCATGTTGCGGCCCAGGTTGCGCATGATCTGCAGACCCTCCTCGTCGGAGAAAACCTCCTCGGCCTTGCCGCCGTGGACCATCGGCCAGTAGGTAGAGCTGATGAGCGGCATCTCAAAGAACTGCGGCACCTTCTCCATGGCCTCCAGCGCCGTCGTCGTGCCCGCGCGGCGGGCGCTTGTCACGACAGCCGCGGGCTTGTGGCGCAGGTATTTGCCGCCGCTGATGGCCAGCCGGTGCATAAAGCCCAGCATGCTGGCCGCCGCCGTGGCGTAGTGAACCGGCGCGCCGAACACGATGCCGTCGGCCTTCTCGACCAGCGGCAGCACGTCGGCCACCGGCCCGCCAAAGACGCATTTGCCCGCCTTGCTGCAGCCGCCGCAGCCCACACAGCCGCCCACCGGCGCAGAGCCGATGTGGAAGATCGTCGTCTCGATACCCGCTTCGTTCAGCACCTTGGCCATCTCGGTCAGGGCTGCGTTGGTGCAGCCGTTTTTGTGCGGACTGCCGTTGATCAACAATACATTCATAGTAAGTACCTCCGTTTTGGATTTGCTCTTATTACCATTGTAGCACGCCTTGCAAACGATGTGCAAGAGAAAGGCCGTTTCCTATGCCAAACACCTGTGTCAATTACGAGAAAAAATGCGGCGGCTGCCCGCTGCTGGAACTGCCCTATGCAGACCAGCTGAAGCAGAAGGAGGAAAAAATCCGCGCCCTGCTGGGCAGATACGGCCCGGTGCACCCCATCCGGGGGATGGAGACGCCCTACCACTATCGGAATAAGGTGATCTCGACCTTTGCCGCCGGGCAGGGTGGAAAACTCGTGTCCGGCATCTATGCCGCCGGGACCCATAAGGTGCTGCCGGTGGAGCGCTGCCTGCTGGAAGACGAGGTGCTGGATACCTGCCGGTATCAGCCTTTCCGGGAAGACCAGGGCACCGGCCTGCTCCGCCACTGCCTGCTGCGCCGTGGCGCCGCCACCGGGCAGGTGATGGTGGTGTTGGTCACGGCCCAGCCCATTCTGCCCGGCGCAAAGAACTTTGTCCGCGCCCTGCTGGCAGAGGCCGAAAAGCGGAAGGTCCCCGTGACGACCATCGTGCAGAACTACAACCCCCGCCGCACCAGCGTCGTGCTGGGCGAGCAGGAAAAGGTGCTCTACGGCAAGGGGTTCATTCTGGATGAACTCTGCGGCAAGACCTACGCGCTCAGCCCCCGCAGCTTCTATCAGGTGAACCCGGTGCAGACGGCGGTGCTCTACGGTCTGGCCGTGGAGGCCGCCCAGCTGACCGGCAGAGAGGTCGTGCTGGATGCCTACTGCGGCATCGGCACCATCGGCCTGACCGCCGCCGACCGGGCAAAGCAGGTGGTGGGCGTGGAACTCAATCGGGACGCAGTGCGCGACGCCATCGGCAACGCGAAGCACAATGGCGTCAAAAACGCCCGGTTCTTTGCCGCCGACGCCACGGCCTGGATCTGCGAAGCCGCTGCCGCCGGGGAGCGGGCCGACGTCATCTTCATGGACCCGCCCCGCGAAGGCTCGACGCCCCAGTTCATCGAAAGCGTCGTCCGCATGGCCCCCAGACGGGTGGTCTACGTCAGCTGCAACCCGGAGACCATGGCCCGTGACCTGGCCCTGCTGACGAAAAAAGGCTACCGGGCCGAGGGCTTCACCCCGGTCGATATGTTCCCGAACAGCGAACATATTGAAGTGGTCTGTGCCCTGTCCCGACAGGAGCAACGGAAGCAAAGCCGCCGATGAAGCATTCCGGGGCCTTTGGCCGCGAAAATGTGAAAGAACGCGGGGTCTGGTTGAGAAAGACACTGCAACGTGATATACTAAAATAGCATATACGTGCCTTGATTACAGAAATCCAAAGGTGAAATGTCTTACAATGAACGGTTATTTTTATGTCTTGACGGCCATTGACCTCTTTGTGCTGAGCTTCATGTGCATCCTCACAAAGTTCAGCGAATCCCTGAACAAAAAGCAAAAACGGGGATTTTTTCTGGCCTTTGCGCTGATTGCGGGGATCTCGGTGCTGGAGGTTGTGACGCTGGCGGTGGATGGCGCACCGGCGGGCTACCGCTGGCTGAACATCCTGTCCAACTATCTGGGGTTCGGCCTCTCCCCGGCGGTGTCCCTCTGCCTGGTGTACGTCATGGACCGGAAGAAAATGGTGAACTTCTGGTTCCGGGCGGCCGTGTGCTGCGAGGGGTGCTACCTGCTGTTCCTTGCCCTGTCCATCCCCGCCGGGCTGGTGTTCTCCGTCAGCGCCGACAATGTTTATTCCCGCGGGCAATACTTCTATATTTATATCATCATGTACTTTGCGGCCATCGTGTATCTTTCGGTGTCCACCTTCGTCACGGCGCGGGAATTCCAGAACCGCAGCCGGGCGCTGATCTACCCTCTGATGTTCTTCCTGCTCATTGAGACCATCATTCAGGTGACACTGCCGGAGCTTCACGTTACATGGCTGTGCGTTACCCTGTTGTCGGTGCTGTACTTTATCTACTGCAGCGAGATGTGGAACCAATTGGATGCCCTTACCGGGCTGCTGAATCAGAACAGCTATCTGAACCGCACTGCTGAGATGCGCCGCCGCGGCGGGGTGCTGGTGGTGTTCGATGTGGACGACTTCAAGCAGATCAATGACCGCTACGGCCACCTGCAGGGAGATATCTGTCTGGCTGAGATCGGCCGCTGCATTAAAAAAGCCTATGCCCGCAGCGGCTACTGCTACCGTACCGGCGGCGACGAGTTTTGTGTGCTGATGGAAAACGCAGACCGGGAGGCCCGGTGCGCGCAGGAGTTTGTACGTCAGCTGGAACAGCGGCGAAAAGCCGTGGACTTTCTGCCTACGGTGTCCTTTGGTTCAGCCCCCTTTTTGGGGGAGGATGTGCTGGCTGTGAAGAATCGGGCCGACCGGGAGATGTACCGCTACAAAAAGGCCCGGAAGCCCGATGCCGCAGGCGAAATGGCCTAGCCCAGGCGCTTTTCAAAAGGGGAGGATACCATGAGCGAATTTTCACATCTGAGAAACAAACTGTTGGCCGAGCAGGTGGAGGATCAGATCTACCACTACATTCTGGATACCCCCATCGAGCCGGGGGCAAAGCTGCCCAATGAGTTTGCGCTGGCAGAAAAGTTCCGGGTGGGCCGCAGCACCATCCGGGAGGCGGTGAAGCTGCTGTCCAGCAAGGGCATCGTGGAGGTGCGGCAGGGCTCCGGCACCTATGTGGTGACCACGGTGAAGGGCCTTTCCGACCCGCTGAACCTGCGCAGCGTGCAGGACAAGAATGCTCTGGCGTTTGACCTAGTGAATGTCAGGCTGCTGCTGGAGCCGGGCATTGCGGAGATGGCTGCCCAGAACGCCACCCCGGAGGACATTGAGCGGCTGCGGCGGCTCTGTGACCGGGTAGAGACGAAGATCCACGAGGGCGACCGCTACATCGAGGACGATATCGCCTTTCACACATGCATAGCCGAGAGCAGTAAGAATCTGGTGGTGGGGCAGTTGATCCCGATCATTGATACAGCGGTGATGATGTTCGTCAATGTCACCCACAAAAAGCTCATTGACGAGACGATCATGACCCACCGGATGATCGTGGAAGCGATCGCGAACCATGATCCCATCGGGGCGAAGTCGGCCATGGTGATGCACCTGAACTTCAACCGCACCTATATCAAAAAGGTCTACGACGGCGAGGACCCGGACGACGGGACCGTCGGCATGGCACAATTTGTAAAATGAGAAACACCCTGCACGGAAGATCTGTGCAGGGTGTTTTTATGACCGAAATCATCTGACGACTTTTCTGGAGTGAATCGGGCCAAAAGAGGTGAAAACGGGCTTTTTGGATGATGTATCCCATGAAATTGGGCGAAGTGCTGGATGTATCCCAGATTTTTTGCACAAATAGTAGGACGTACCTGGGACAACTTGCAAAGAGACATCTGCGGATTTACAATAAAATCACAAAAGGTCTTACGGAAAAAAGGACGAGAGAGCAATATTTGGAGGTAATGATTATGGAACTGCGTTCACAGGAAGTCCGCACGCTGGCACCCGAAAATGACCCGCTGAAGATGGGTATGGGCTGGAAGGTCGAGGATCTTTCCAAGCCCCAGATCCTGGTGGAGAGCACCTTTGGCGACAGCCACCCCGGCAGCGCCCATCTGGATCAATTCGTCAAGGAGGCAGTGCAGGCGGTCAACGAAAACGGCGGCAAGGCCGCCCGCTACTTTGCCACGGATATGTGCGACGGCATTGCACAGGGCCACGACGGCATCAACTACTCCCTGCCCCACCGGGATGCCATCGTGAATCTGGTGGAGGCACAGGCCAACGCCAGCGTCTACGACGGCGGCGTGTTCATCGCCAGCTGCGACAAGTCTGTGCCCGCCATGCTGATGAGCATCGGCCGCCTGAAGGACATGAGCGCCATCGTAGTCACCGGCGGCGTGATGGAAGCCCACACCCTGCCCAAGGAGTATGTGGTCAGCGATCCCGCCTGTGCCATCAACGAGCTGCTGACGCTGGAGCAGATCGGCAAGTTTGACGCCTGGGAAAAGACCGGCGTCATCCCTAACAGCCAGCTGGACTACTACAAGCACAACGCCTGCCCCAGCTGCGGTGCCTGCTCCTTCATGGGCACCGCCTCCACCATGCAGATCATGGCCGAGGCACTGGGTCTGATGCTGCCGGGCACCGCCCTGATGCCCGCCACCGCCCCGGAGCTGAAGCAGGCCGCCTACGATGCCGGCAAGCAGCTGATGGAACTGGTGAAGAAGGGCATCACCGCCAAGGACATCGTGACCAAGAAGAGCTTTGAGAACGCCATCATGGTCCACGCCGCCATCTCCGGCTCCACCAACGCGACCATGCACCTGCCCGCTGTCGCGCATGAGTTCGGCATCGAGATCGACGCCGACACCTTTGACCGGATGCACCGCGGCGCACACTACCTGCTGAACATCCGTCCCTCCGGCGACTGGCCCGCACAGTACTTCTACTATGCAGGCGGCGTGCCCCGCGTGATGGAGGAGATCAAGTCCATGCTGCATCTGGACGTGATGACTGTTACCGGCAAGACTCTGGGCGAGAATCTGGAGGAGCTGAAAAAGAACGGCTTCTACCAGCACTGCGATGCCATTCTGGCAGAAAAGACTGCTGGTTTTGCCCGCCCGGTCAGCCGCGAGGACATCATCCACAGCTTTGACAACGCCAAGGGCACCGACGGCAGCATTGCCATCCTCAAGGGCAACCTGGCCCCGGAGGGCTGTGTCATCAAGCACACTGCCTGCCCCAAGAATATGTTTGAAGCCACCCTGCGCGCCAAGCCCTACGACAGCGAGGAGGAGTGCATCTCCGCTGTGCTGCACGGCGAAGTGAAGCCCGGTGATGCCATCTTCATCCGGTACGAAGGCCCCCGCGGCAGCGGTATGCCCGAGATGTTCTACACCGGCGAAGCCATCTGCGCCGACCCGAAGCTGGCTTCCAGCGTGGCCCTGATCACCGACGGCCGCTTCTCCGGCGCAAGCCGCGGCCCGGTCATCGGCCATGTCAGCCCGGAGGCTGCCGTGGGCGGCCCCATCGCACTGGTGGAGCAGGACGACCTGATCCAGATCGATGTCCACAACCGTAAGCTGGCCATCGTGGGCGTGAAGGGCGAGCCCAAGACCCCCGAAGAGATGGAGGCCATTCTGGCCCAGCGCCGTGCCAACTGGAAACCCAAGGCTCCCAAGTACACCAAGGGTCTGCTGAAGCTCTACTCTCAGCACGCCGTCAGCCCCATGAAGGGTGCTTACATGGAGTAAACCGCTCTGTATAAATAACAAAAAGTAAAACTGCCCGGCGCATTTTCCGGACGGTTTGGATAAGTGCAGCCAAAAATACGAAATGGAGGAAATTTCTATGACAGCAGTTGCAACTCCCGATGCGGCACGGCTGATCTTTGCTGCCGTTGCAGGCCTGATCCTATTGCTCATCCTCATCATCAAGTTCAAGGTCCATGCCATGATCTCTATCCTGATCGGTGCAGTGGGCATCGGCCTGATGGCCGGGATGCCCCTGTCCGACATCATCGGTTCGGTGAACGAGGGCATTGGCAACACCTTAAAAGGCATCGCCCTTCTGGTGGGCCTTGGCTCCATGTTCGGTGCTATTCTGGAAGAATCCGGCGGCGCACAGACGCTGGCCGTGACCATGGTGCGGAAGTTCGGCGACGAAAAAGCTGCGTGGGCACTGGGCATCACCGGTCTGGTGGTGGCCATGCCGGTCTTCTTCGATGCCGGTCTGATCATCCTCATCCCGCTGGCGTTCTCGCTGGCAAAGCGCACCAAGCGCTCCGTTCTGTACTACGTCATCCCCCTGCTGGCCGGTCTGGCTGTCGGCCACGCCTTCATCCCTCCCACGCCGGGCCCCGTGTTGGTGGCTACCATGCTGGGCGTTGACCTGGGCTGGGTCATCCTCATCGGCATCTTCTGCGGCATCTTTGCCATGATCGCCGCCGGTCCCATCTGGGGCAGCATCTGCGGCAAAAAGTACATGGTTGAAGTCCCCGAGCACGTTGCACAGCAGGCAGACATTGACGAGAGCAAGCTGCCCAAGTTTGGCACCATCGTGGGCATCATCATGATCCCGCTGCTGCTCATCATTGCAAACTCTGTGGCCAAGGTGGTGCCCGCAATGACCGGCATCCAGCCCGTTCTGGCCTTCCTCGGCGAGCCCTTCATGGCGCTGCTGCTGGCTACCATTGCTGCTATGTACCTGCTGGGCACCCGTCACGGCTACACCAACGCCCAGCTGGAAAAGATTATGACCAAGTCTCTGGAGCCCACCGGCATGATCCTGCTGGTCACTGCCTGCGGCGGCGTGCTGCGCTATATGCTGCAGAACTCCGGTCTGGGCGATGTCATCGGCAACGCCGTGGCAAACGCCAGCCTGCCGCTGGTGCTGGTCGCCTTCATCGTGGCCGCTCTGGTCCGCATCTCGGTCGGTTCTTCCACCGTTGCCATGACCATGGCCGCCGGCATCATCTCCGCCATGCCTGGCATCAGCGAGCTGAGCCCGCTGTACCTCGCCTGTGTCACCGCTGCCATCGCAGGCGGCTCCACCGTCTGCTCTCACTTCAACGACTCCGGCTTCTGGCTGGTGAAGAGCCTTGTGGGCATGGATGAAAAGACCACCCTCAAGACCTGGACCATCATGGAAACGCTGGTGGGCGGCGTGGGCTTCCTGGTAGCCCTGATTATCTCTTTCTTTGCCTGATCGGCAGTTAGATCTCCTTCAGTCTGCCGCTCATTGTTCTCCGAATCATACCCTCCTATGAAAAGGGACTGCTGCACTGGGATCTCCTCCTGTGCGGCAGTCCCTTTCCTTGTTCTGGCAGGGCACGGTGCGCAATGGCGTGATTTGAACTGGCTTTTTTGCATTTCCTGTACTATAATAAAGAACTGTGAAGTTTACACCCGCTATCACTGGGAAAGGAGAATCACCCCTTGAATAAAATGCTTACCCACCTGAACGGCTACAAGCGAGAGGCTGTGCTTGCACCGCTGTTCAAGATGCTGGAAGCCACGTTCGACCTGTTTGTGCCGCTGGTCATGGCAGACATCGTCAACGTGGGCATTGCAGCACATGATTTCCACTATATCCTTGTGCGGTGCGGCATCCTGCTGCTGCTCGCCGTCATCGGCCTGACCTGCAGCCTGACGGCCCAGTATTTCTCGGCCAAGGCGGCGGTGGGCTATTCCACCTCCCTGCGCCATGCCCTGTTTGAGCACATCCAGAGGCTTGGCTTTACCGAGATGGATACCATGGGCACCAGCACCCTCATCACCCGCATGACCAGTGACATCAATCAGGTGCAGAGCGGTCTGAACCTCTTCCTGCGCCTGTTCCTGCGCAGCCCGTTCGTGGTGGTTGGTGCCATGGTCATGGCGTTCACCGTGAATGTGCGGGCCGCCTGGATCTTTGTGGTCGCCATCCCGCTGCTGAGCGTGGTGGTGTTCGGCGTGATGGTCATCACCAACCCGCTGTACAAAACGGCCCAGGCCCGGCTGGACCGTGTGCTGGGCCTGACCCGCGAGAACCTGACCGGTGTGCGCGTGGTCCGCGCCTTTGATAAGGAGCAGAGCGAGATCGACCGCTTTGAGTCGGCCAACGACCTGCTGACCCGGATGCAGCTCCATGTGGGCCACATCTCCTCCCTGATGAGCCCGCTGACCTACGTCATCATCAATCTGGCCATCGTGGCTCTGCTCTATGTGGGCAGCATCGAGATCAATGTGGGCGGCATGGCCTCCGGCGATGTGATCGCGCTGGTGAACTACATGAACCAGATCCTGGTGGAGCTGGTCAAGCTGGCCAACCTCATCGTGCAGATCAGCAAGGCGCTGGCCTGCGCCAGCCGTGTGCAGGCCGTGCTGGACACGGAACCGGGGATGGCGTTCCCCGCTGCCCTTCCGGATGCCGTGGAGGCAGGCAAGGCCGACGACGCCGTCCGGTTCGACCATGTCAGCCTGACCTACGCCGGTGCCGGTGCCCCCAGCCTGTCGGACATCAGCTTCACAGCCAAACGCGGCCAGACCATCGGCGTCATCGGCGGCACGGGCAGCGGCAAATCCAGCCTCATCAACCTGATCCCCCGCTTCTATGATGCCACGGAGGGCACCGTGGAGATCCTGGGCCGTCCGGCGCAGGAGTACCCCCGCGCGGCTCTGCGCGGCAGTGTGGCGGTCGTGATGCAGAAAGCCCAGTTGTTTGGCGGCACCATCCGCTCCAACCTGCTGTGGGGCAACAAAAACGCGGCGGACGCTGACCTGTGGGCCGCACTGGAGACTGCGCAGGCTGCGGATTTTGTCAGGGCAAAGCCCCTTGGGCTGGACGAGCCTGTGGAGCAGGGCGGCCGGAACCTGTCCGGCGGCCAGAAGCAGCGCCTGACCATTGCCCGTGCGCTGGTGGGCAAGCCCGAGATTCTGATCCTGGACGACAGCGCCAGCGCACTGGACTACGCCACCGACGCCGCCCTGCGCAAGGCGCTGGCGGCTCTGCCCGGCAGCCTGACCGTCTTCATCGTCAGCCAGCGCGCCGCCAGCCTGCAGCACGCCGACCAGATCATCGTGCTGGACGATGGCCGCATGGTGGGCCTTGGCCGTCACGCCGAGCTGCTGGACAGCTGCCCGGTCTATCGTGAAATTTACGAGAGCCAGTTCAAGAAAGGGGATGCGCAGAAATGAGTGCAAAAGCAAAGAGTAAGCTGACCCCGGAACAGCGCAACGCAACGCTTCGGCGGGTGCTGGAAAAGATCCGCCCCTACCGCTTTTTCGTGGGGTGCAGCCTCATCGTGGCCGCTGTGAGCGTGGCGGCCCAGCTGTATATCCCCATCCTCTGCGGCAGCGCCATCGACATGATGCTGGGCAAAGGTGCCGTGGACTTCGCGGGCGTGCTGCGCATCATCTACGAGATCATCGTGGTGGCGGTTGTCGCCGCCTTTGCGCAGTGGCTGCTGAGCGTCTGCAACAACCGCATCACCTTCTCCGTCAGCCGCGACCTGCGCAATGCCGCCCTGCGGAAGATCCAGACCCTCCCCCTCTCCTACCTCGACAGCCACCCCTCCGGCGACATCGTCAGCCGGATGGTCGCCGATGTGGACACCTTCGCCGACGGCCTGCTGATGGGCTTCACCCAGCTGTTCTCCGGCCTGCTGACCATCTTCGGCACCCTGTTGTTCATGCTGTGGGAGAATGTCCCCATCACGCTGGTGGTCGTCTGCATCACCCCGCTGAGCCTGGTGGTGGCCAGCTTTCTGGCCAAGCGCAGCTACAAGTATTTTCAGGGGCAGAGCACCGTGCGCGGTGAGCAGACTGCTCTGGTCAATGAGATGATCGAAGGCCAGAAGGTCGTGCAGGCCTTCGGCCACGAGGCCGAGAGCCTTGCCTCCTTTG
>OHZY01000531.1_pt1 | contig 12902 bp, 9 predicted proteins | sample 1580621 | NCBI WGS metagenome assembly OHZY01 (sample SAMEA3882535, study PRJEB24775) | human gut metagenome | biome: human-associated habitat; feature: intestine environment; material: feces | place: Netherlands | collected 2009/2010 | reverse complement strand
CCCTCTCAGTCACCTTCGGTGACAGCTCTCCCGAAGGGAGAGCCACTGGCGAGTCGGTAGTGGTCGTGCTGGACGAGCGAAGTTTTTTGCAATCGGGAACGGTCGGGCTCCGCTGTCTCGATTCACGGCTGCAATACAAATGCCGCTGCCAATGAGAGCAGGGCCCGGCACCTTGCGCCCCGTCGTGCCCAAGCGAACAGCAGGGCTGGCCCGGTCTGCCAATGCCTCGCCCTTCGGGAGAGGTGGCAGTGCGCAGCACTGACGGAGAGGGTCAGTCCCGCAGCCGCTTCACGTTTTCCGGGCCTTGCCCTCCCTTGAGTGGGGACGGAGCGGTTCTTCCAACCGCAGCGGCGGTTCATCCTCCGCCATCACCTGTTCTTCGGCCCGCTGCTGGGCCTCGTGGAGGAGGCGGGCGGCCTGTTCGCTGGCGCGGAACAGTTCAAAGTACAGCGCTTTATAATCCGGCGTGGCGGCGGCCCCCTTTCCGTTTGCAATAGGGATAGTCTGCCCCGGGCCGGGACAAAAAATCAAGCGAGGAATCATTTATGAAAAAGACAAATCTCTCCTGGGTGGGGGCACTGCTGGTGTTTGCCCTGCTGCTGTGGTGCACCGCAGCCACCCCCGGCACCATTGCCGACCCGTCTACCTACACCTGCGCCGTGTACAGCACGGCGCTCTCCCTGCTGCCGCCGGTGGTGGCCATCGTGCTGGCCCTGAACACCAAGGAGGTCTACACCTCGCTGCTGGTGGGCATCGCCACCGGCGCCCTGCTCTACGCCAACGGCAATCTTGAGCTGGCGCTGACCACCCTCTTCTTCAACGAAGACGGCGGCATGGTGTCCAAGTTGTCCGATTCCAGCAACGTGGGCATCCTCGTCTTTCTGGTGATGCTGGGCATTCTGGTGGCCCTGATGAACAAGGCCGGCGGCAGCGCCGCCTTTGGCCGCTGGGCTTCCACCCACATCCACACCCGGGCGGGCGCACAGTTCGCCACCCTGCTGCTGGGCATCCTCATCTTTGTGGACGACTACTTCAACTGCCTGACCGTCGGCTCCGTCATGCGCCCGGTCACTGACCGGCAGAAGGTCTCCCGCGCAAAGCTGGCCTACCTCATCGACGCCACGGCGGCCCCGGTCTGCATCATCGCGCCGGTGTCCAGCTGGGCGGCTGCGGTCACCTCCAGCGTCCCGGCGGGCTCCGGCATCAACGGCTTTACCATGTTCCTGCGCACCATTCCGTATAACTACTACGCCCTGCTGACCCTCATCATGATCCTCTTCCTCATCTTCACGGGCACCGACTACGGCCCCATGAAGCTCAACGAGGACAACGCGCTGAAGGGCGACCTCTTCACCACCGAAGACCGCCCCTACGGCGACGATGTGGACGACGGCACCGACACCAAGGGCCATGTCATCGACCTGGTGGCCCCGGTCATCGTCCTCATTGTGGCCTGCATCTTTGGCATGGTGTACACCGGCGGCTTCTTTGAGGGCGTGGACTTCATCACCGCCTTCTCCGACTGCAATGCCTCGGCGGGCCTGGTGCTGGGCAGCAGCATCGCGCTGCTGTTCACCTTCGTGTTCTACCGGGTGCGTGGCGTGATGACCTTTCAGGACTTTGCCGCCTGCATCCCCGAGGGCTTCAAGGCCATGGTCAGCCCCATGCTCATCCTGACGCTGGCGTGGACCCTTTCCGGCATGACCAACCTGCTGGGTGCCAAGTATTACGTGGCCAACCTGCTCAACGGCTCGGCGGCTGCGCTGCAATATCTGCTGCCGACCATCATCTTTCTGGTGGCGGTGTTCCTGGCCTTTGCCACCGGCACGTCCTGGGGCACCTTCTCCATCCTCATCCCCATCGTCTGCCATGCGTTCCCGCAGGGGGAGATGCTGGTCATCTCCATTGCGGCCTGCCTGTCCGGCGCAGTGTGCGGCGACCACTGCTCCCCCATCTCGGACACCTCCATCATGGCGTCCGCCGGTGCTCATTGCAGCCATGTGAACCATGTGTCCACCCAGCTGCCCTATGCCATCACGGCGGCGGCCATCTCGGCGGTGTGCTATGTCGTCACCGGCCTGAGCCAGATGTTCCTGGGCGCCAGCGCCAGCCTGCTCACCTCGCTGGTGCTGCTGGCCGTGGCCATCGTGCTGGAGCTGGTGGTGCTGAACGTCATCCGGCTGCGAACGGCCAAAGCAGACTGACCCAACCGGCGTTTTTGGCCCTGTCAAGGGGGCAAAAATCGTCATTCGCGCAGTTTTCAGGGTGTTTCACGCAGCTTTGCTTTCCTTTCGGTTGCTTTTCTGGTATGATGGACCCAGAAACGAACGACCGTGCGGCCTTTGGCAGAAGAGGAGGACGACCCCAATGAAAAAACGCATTCTCAGCCTGATCCTGGCACTGAGCATGGTGCTCTCCGTGTTCCCCCTGGGAGCCTTTGCAGCAGACCCCCCAGAACTCGTCATGGGCGCGAACGGTCTGCCGGTCTATTCGGAGGGCACCGTGGGCCACAACTGGGTGTACATGAACGGCACACTGTGTCTGCTGTATGGAACGTTTGATTTCAGCTCCACCCATCCCCAAAACACCGGAGCAGGAACGCGGCCCGTTCCGGCTGTGAGGTGTATGATTGAGATTCGATCGGGTGTGGAAATTACCGGCGGCAGCTTCGGTAACAGTGTGACAAACTACGGCACCATCAGCAGTGGTACCTTCCAGACAATGGGCGGCGGTGTGATAAACGAAGGCACCATAAAGAACGGCACCTTTGAGGGAATCGTGACAAACAACAGCACCATCAGCGGTGGTACCTTCCAGAACGGGTGCAGTGTGACAAACAACAACACTATCAGCGGTGGTACCTTCCAGAACGGGTGCAGTGTGATAAACAACAGCAACATCAGCGATGGCACCTTTGAAGGAAAAGTGAAAAACCACGACGGAACGATTTCTAGCGGCACCTTTAAGGGAGAAGTGACAAACGAAGCCAACGGAAAAATCGAGGGCGGCACCTTTGAAAAACTCGTGACGAACGGCGGTACCATCGAGAAAGGCACCTTCAATGGAAAAGTGATAAACAACGAAATAATCAACAACGGCATCTTCACGTACAAGGTGGAAAACAACGGCAACGGAACGATCTATGGCGGCACCTTCGCGGGCGGTGTGGACAACAGAAAAGACGGCCTCATATTCGGTGGCGTGTTCAACGGCGTCATAGAAGGAACGACGGGAGCTGGTGTCTACCACATCACCGTGGATGAGGCCTCCCCCGGTGCCAAGATCGAGAAAGTCAACGATGTGCCTGCGGTTTGGGACCCCTACGTCGTGATCGAACCGGGCGAGACGAAGGAAGTGACCGTCACCGCCAGCACCGAGATCTACAGCCTGAACCACAAGCCCCTCAGCACGAACCCCTACTACAGCAGCCAAGACAGCAACGACAAGAATACCGTGACATTCATCATGCAAAATGAGGGCGTGAAAATCGGCTGCGGCGGGCTCGTCATGGCGTATGAAGGCTACCCGATCGGCTCCAACAACGGCGAAAACAACTGCGAGGGCAAAGGCTGGGAGTACATTAAAAAAGACCAGTCGGACCCGACAAACACCGGCAAACTGATTCTGAAGAGTGGAACGTTTGATTTCAGTTCCACCTATCCCCAAAACACCAGTAAGGGAGCGGGGGCAGAGCCTGTGGCGTGTGCGGTTGAGATTCAATCGGGTGTGACAATTACCGGCGGCATCTTTGAAAAAAAAGTGACAAACGACGGCGCCATCAGCGATGGTACCTTCAATGGAGAAGTGACAAACAACAGCCTCATCAGCGATGGTACCTTCGCGGCGGGCCTGTCTAAGAACGACGGCAACGTGACCGGCGGCGTGTTCAACGGCAAGACGGGGCTGACCAATGCCCTCCAAGTCACCGTAACGAATGGCAGTGTGCTCAAGGTGAACGGCGAAGACCCGCTGAAGGTGGATGAAACGACGGGAGCCGTGACGACCGACACGGCATGGGACCTCTACTCCTACAAAGACACCACCATGACCATCACCGCCGATACCGAAATCTTCAGCCTGAACCACGAGTCCATCAGTGCGGACAAATACGGTGTTGACAAGAAAACCGTGAAATTCACCATGCCGGACGGGCCCGTGGTGCTGAACGGAGCAATCACCTGCACCGACCTCGTGATGAAGGGCGGTTATCCGGAGGCTTCCAACGGCGGCACCATCCCCTGCAAGGGCGACGGCTGGGAGTACAGTAACGGCACACTGGTTCTGGAGAATGTAGCGCATTTTGATTTCAGCTCCACAGAGCCTGTGAAGTGTGCAATTCAATCGGGGGCGCATATTACCGGCGGCACCTTTGAAGGAACGGTGACAAACAAAACCGGCGGCGGAGCAATCTCTGACGGCATCTTCAAGGGCAGCGTAGAAAACAGTAGTATCATACACGGCGGCACCTTCAGGGGCCAGGTGGACAACAGCGGCAAAATCAACGGCGGCATTTTCCCGGCGGGCCTGTCTGAGAACACCGGCAGCGTGACCGGCGGCGTCTTCAACGGCAATACGGCGCTGACCAATGCCCACCAAGTCACCGTAACGAATGGCAGTGTGCTCAAGGTGAACAGCGAAGGCCCGCGGAACGAGGATGGAACGGAGGACACGGCAGGGGCATGGGACCTCTACTCCTATGCGGGCACCACCGTGACCATCATTGCCAGCACCGAAATCTTCAGCCTGAACGGCAAGTCCATCGGCGATGGCAACTGCAACAGCAGCTACCCCGATACAAGCAAAAAGACGATCGTGAAATTCACCATGCCGGACGACAAGGACGTGGTGCTGAACGGAGCAATCACCAGCACCGACCTCGTCATGGAGAATGGCTGGCCGAAGGATTCCAACGGCGGCAAAAACCCCTGCAAGGGCGACGGCTGGCAGTACATCCCCAATGACCCGACCTATGGCAACATGCTGCTTCTGACGGGCAGCAACCAGACCGGCGGGCTGTTCGATTTCAACACCATCGGAGATGGTTCGGCGGTGGAGTGCAACGTCTTTGTGGGCAAGCCGACGGCCATCACGGGCGGCGAGTTCAACGGCAAAGTGTTCAACAACAGCGGCATTCTGGGCGGCACCTTCCACGGCGAGGTCGACAATATGGGACCGGGCCGCATTGAGAATGGCACGTTCAAGAACTCGGTCGAGAACAACGGCATGATCGAAAACGGCACCTTTGAAGGGACAGTGGAAAACAACACCAACGGAACGATCTCTGGCGGCACCTTCGCGGGCAGTGTGAGCAACAACGGCGGCACCGTGAACGGCGGCATATTCAACGGCAACACAGGTTTGGACGAGGTAACAGGTCTCCACTCCATCACCTGGGATGCGGCCTCCTCCAATGCCAAGATCGAGAAAGTCAACGGTGTGTCTGCGGATTGGAAGCCCTACGTCGTGACCAGCAATGCCACGACGAAGGAAGTGACCATCACTGCCGACACCGAGATTTTCAGCCTGAACGGCCAGCCCATCGCCGAAAGCAGCTACGGCGTCGACAAGAAGACCGTGACCTTTACCATGCCGGACGATGACGTGGTGCTGAACGGCGAGCTCATCACCAAGCCGGAACCCGAACCCGAACCGAAACCCGAACCGAAACCCGAACCGAAACCGGAACCGACACCGGAGCCTGAACCGACGCCGGAACCCAAACCGGAGCCTCAACCGGAACCTGAACCGGAACCCACCACCTACACCGTGACCGTCATCGGCGGCACGATCGACGGCAAGACGTCCGTTTCCGCCAAGGAGAACGACACCCTGACCGTGGTGCTGGACCAGAACGACATTCCGGACGGCATGACGTTTGACCTGTGGAGCATTTCGTCGAGCAAGCTCAGCGGCGATATCAACGTCGATTACCGGGCCGAGGCCATGACCTTCCAGATGCCTGCCGAGGATGTGACCATCCGGGCGCAGTACCGCTCGGCGGAGATCATCGAGGACGCAGCGCCCTCTCCGCTGGCAACGGCGGCGACCATCGCGGTGGGCGGCGCAGCCGCAGGCATCGTGGTGTGGCAGGGCGTGAGCCTGGGCGTAGACCTCTACCTCGCCAATGCGCTGCCCCAGGGTGTGCCGGTGCCGACCGACCGCCGTGCGCTGGCGCTGCTCCTGTGGGAGACCGCAGGCAAACCGGAGGTGGCTCTGCCCACCCTTTACGGCGATATCCCCGCCGAAGAGATCGAGCTGCAAAAGGCCACCCGCTGGGCGGTCCAGAACGGCCTGATGGACGCGGCCGACAAGAAGGATGCGTCCTTCTTTGACCCGGACCATTATGTCACCAAGATGGACGTCTTCGGCGCATGGCTCCGGCTCAAAAAGCTCCTCGGCACCACCTGAACATCCCCGACGCAGTGAGCGTCCCCCTTAACGCAAAGGACCTCCCGGCCTGCATGGGCTGGGGGGCCCTTTGTTTCAAAACGGAAAAATTCCGTTGCTTCTGGGAAAAAACATGGTATACTAAAGGAAATTGAGCAATCGGAAGGAGCCGTACCATGCTGGAAAAAGCATTCAACGACGTTTACACAAAATTCAAGCTGCACTTCTATCAGAACGTGTTTCAGCGCTTTGCCACCCGCGAGGCGACCCTGACCACGGTGGAGTCCTTCTGCATGGAGGGCATCATGGCCATGGGCGAGCCCACCATTGCGGAGTTCTCGCGGATGATGAAGATCTCTACCCCCAACGCGGCGTATAAGATCGGCAGCCTGATGCGCAAGGGCTACGTGGAAAAGATCCAGTCCGCCAAGGACCGGCGCGAGTACCACCTGCGCCCCACCCAGAAGTATTTCGAGTACTACAACATCAGCTATTCCTACCTGCACACCGTGGTCGAGCGTGTGCGGGAGCGCTTCCCCGCCGAGGACGTGGACAAGCTGGAACAGATGCTCACCATCATCAGCGAGGAGCTGATGCCGGAGCTGGATCTGAAATCAAAGACGGAGGACGAATAAGCGCCGTTTCACCCCGTTGGAGTAAAACGGCCGGGGCAATTGCAATCCGTGCGCCGGAATGATACAATAGGAGCCAGCGAGAACCGCCGCCGGACGTTTTTCCGGCAAGTGCAAGTGTAAGAAAGAAGGCTTTTATCATGAGCATGAATACAGTCCCTGAGCGTCTGGCTGCGCTGCGCGCCGCCATGGACGCCAATGGCGTGGACCTCTACCTCATCCCGGTGGGCGACCCGCACTCCAGCGAGTATCTGCCCGACCACTACACCTCCCTGACCTATTTCTCCGGCTTCCACGGCGAGAACTCGAACTTCGTCGTGACCAGAGACAAGAGCGCCCTGTGGGCCGACGGCCGCTATTTTGTGCAGGCCGAAAAGGAGATCGCGGGCACCGAGATCGAGCTGGAACGGATGGGCGAGCCGGGTGTGCCGACCGTGGAGCAGTATTGCGCCGATGCCCTGCCGGAAGGCGGTGTGCTGGGTCTGTGCGGCCTGACCGCTTCCTGCCAGCTGGTGCGCAGCGTACAGAAAGCGCTGGACGCCAAGCACGGCACCATCAAGACCCTGAATCTGGAAGATGAGCTGTGGACCGAGGGCCGCCCTGCCCTGCCGGAGACCCCGGCCTGGCTCCTGAGCAAGGAGTATGCGGGCTTCGCCCCCGCCGAGAAGCTGGAGCAGCTGCGGGCCAAGCTCAAGGAGCTGGGCTGCACGGCCCAGCTGGTGGGCAAGCTGGACAACCTGGCCTGGCTGCTGAACCTCCGCGCGATGGACATCCAGTGCACTCCCTACGCCATGGCCTACTGCTATGTGACCGGGGACCGTGCCGTTCTCTTCATCAACACCCGTCGTCTGGGCGCGGAGGCCGCTGCCGAGCTGAAGGAGAACGGCGTCGAGATCGCCGAATATGACGACATCCTCACCTTCCTGGCCGCAGAGACCGAGGCCCAGACCGTTCTGGCCGACCCGGCTTCCGTCAACTATGCGGTCTACGAGACCCTGCGCAACAACCCGGTCCTGACCGTCAAGGACGAGGCCGACCCCCTGCTGCCGATGAAGGGCGTCAAGAACGAGACCGAGCTGAACCACAACCGTGAGACCCATCTGCGCGATGCCGTGGCCATGGTGCGGTTCCAGAAGGAGCTGGAAGAGCGTCTGGCTGCAGGCGAGGAGCTGACGGAGCTGACCGTGGACGAGATCCTCCACAAGTACCGCTCGGCACAGGACAAGTTCATCGTGGAGAGCTTCGGCACCATTGCAGCCTACGGCGGCAACGCGGCCATGATGCACTACCACGCCACCGAGGAAGACCACGCCAAGCTCGAAAAGAAGGGCTTTTTGCTGGTGGACAGCGGCGCGACCTACATGGACGGCACCACCGACATCACCCGCACCTACCCGCTGGGCGAGCTGACCGAGGACGAAAAGCGGTTCTACACCTGGACGCTGCAGTGCCATATCGACATTGCCAAGGCCGTCTGGCTGAACTACTGCGACGGCCACATGCTGGATACCATCGCCCGTGAGCCGCTGTGGCAGCACCTCATCAACTACCGCTGCGGCACCGGCCACAGCGTCAGCTTTGTGGGCAACGTCCACGAGGGTCCCCACGCCCTGAACGGCCGCAACACCACCGTGTTCCAGCCGGGCATGATCGTCACCGACGAGCCGGGCGTCTACGAGAGCGGCGTCGTCGGCATCCGCATCGAGAACGAGCTGGAGTGCTACCACAAGGCCGACAACCAGTACGGTACCTTCCTGGCCTTCCGCCCGCTGACCTTTGTGCCCATTGCCACCTCTCCTGTGGTGCCCGGTGTCCTGACCCGGGACGAGCTGGATTGGCTGAACGCCTACCACCGCGAGGTCTTCGAGAAGCTGGCTCCCCGCCTGACCGAGGACGAGCGCGACTGGCTGGCCAAGAAGTGCGCCGCCATCGGGGCATAAAGAACAAAAAGCGGGAGGCCCGCAGGGGCGCTCCCGTTTTTGTTTCTCGTCAGGACCTCTGCTCCAGCTCGGCCTTGTGCTCTTTCCAGTAGGCTTTGGCCTCGTCGATGACCTTTTTGAAGGGGCCGGAGGGGTAGGTGCTCTCGGCGATATCCACCAGGAACTTATACAGCTGGGGCCGCACCTCCTCGTACATTCCAAGGCGGGTGTAGAGGTCTTTATAATACCGGAACGTCTGGATCTTGTTCTGCACGATGGAGGCCGGGTTGATCTGGGTGTGGCAGATGCTCTGGGGATTCTGGACGTAGTAGTAACCGGCTTTGTCAATGGAGACAAAGGCCTCGGCATACTGGATATACTGCATGTTGAACACCAGATCCTCGGCCCATTTCAGCTCGCTGGTGAACTGGATGTCATTGCCGGTGAGCAGGATGCGGCGGTAGAGCTTGTTCCAGAGCACACTGTAAAAGTAGGAGGCGGGCTTGTCCATCAGCCGCAGGGCAAAGGTGTCCTTGTCGTAGACCCCGGCGGGCAGGAAACCGTATTCCCGCACCTCAGGGGGCCGGGCAACACTCATCACACCCAGATTGTCCTCCAGCTTTTCCAGCACCTGCTCGGGCTTTGTAGCCCCGGCGGGGATCACCATCTTGTAGGGCGCAATCACAAGGTCTGCGTGGTGCATCTCGGCGGCTTCCACCAGATGCTGGGTGAAATCCGGGTCGATATAGTCATCGCTGTCCACGAACTGGACATACTCGCCCCCGGCCAGCTTCAGGCCCAGGTTGCGGGTGTCGGACACGCCGGAGTTCTCCTTGTCCACCAGCACGATGCGGCTGTCCTTGGCGCGGAACTCCTCACACACGGGCAGGCTGTGATCCTTGGAGCCATCGTTCAGGATGATGAGTTCAATGTTTTTATAGGTCTGGTTCAGGATGCTGCCGATGCAGCGGGCCAGATGATTCTGAGCGTTGTACACGGGCAGGATGATGCTGACGAGCGGCTGATCCATGGCGGTGTCCCTCATTTCTTTTTTTTCGTCCATAATACTCCCTCATGGCGCAAAAATCAAGCGCTGTGCAGAGAGAAAGGAGGAGCGGATATGATCTTTCACATTGCGGTGTGCAGCCCGGACCCTGTGCTGCGGGGCCGGGTGCAGCGCCACTGCATGGAATATTATGCCCGCCGGGCCGATGCCTGCATCGTGGAGCAGCTGCAAAGCCCGGAAACGCTTTTGCAGCAGGATGCCGCCGGGCTGCGGTACGAGCTGTACCTCATTGAGCTTGCGGCGGTAGCCCGGCCCGAGGGGCTTGCGGCGGCGGCAGAGCTGCGCCGCCGGGGTGTGCGGGCCCCGCTGGCCTTTCTGGCCCACACCACGGCCTATGCCTACGAAGCGTTCCGGGTGGACGCGATGCAGTACCTGCATATCCCGTTCCGTCCGGAGCAGCTGACGGCCCTGCTGGACCGGGCCACCGAGCCGGAATACGGCCCGGTCATCCCGGTCACCACGGCCGTGGGCCTGCGGGCCCTGCCCTTTGCGGACATCGAGTATCTGGAATGCACCCACCATGTGGTGCACTACCACCTTGCCAGCGGCGAGGACGTGGCCTCCCTCTCCCTGCGGGTGCCCTTTTCCGAGGTGGCAAAGCCCCTGCTGGCCGATGCCCGTTTTCTGCAGCCCCACCGCTCCTATGTGGTCAACCTTGCCGCCGCCGCCCAGCTCTCCTCCGGGGAGCTCTGGATGCGCAGCGGGGCACGGGTGCCCATTCCCCGGGGGCGTGAGCCCGCCGTAAGGGCGGCGTTCCGGGCGTTTCTGGAAGGATAGGTCTATCATACAAAAAGAAAGCGGCCTGCTTCTGCGGGCCGCTTTCTGCATGGTGCAGGGGTCATACTTTGTCCCAGTCCAGCTCCGTCCAGTCGGTCAGGAACTGGTCACTGACCTCCCGCAGGGCGGGCTCATCGGATTTGCTGGCGGCATCGGCGATGCCGATGACGTGGAAGCCTGCATCGTGGGCGGTGCGGGCGGCGTAGAGGGAATCCTCACAGACAACGCACCGGTCGGGGTCAGTGCCACCCAGGCGTGTAAGGGTCTGGAAGAATACATCCGGCCTGCTCTTGTGGAGCGCCCCCTGTGCCTCCACATAGAAGTCGAAATATTCATCGATGCCCAAACGGGTGAGCACGGTGCGGCACTGGGCGCTCCAGGTGTTGGAGCAGATGCACATGTGGGCACCCTCGGCCTTCAGACGGGCCAGCAGCTCCCGCACGCCGGGCTTGAGCTCCACGGTCTCGTAGAGCTTGGTGATAACATCCCACATCACATCATTGTAGTCCTCCATTTTCAGGGGCAGGTCATACTCCCGGATGAGGTAGGCCGCGCCATCGGCCATGCCCATGGCCAGGAGCGTTTTGTGGAGGTCAGATTTTGGGGTGCGGCCATAGCGGGCCAGCAGGGCATCGGGCGCGCCCTCCCATACCACGGTCATGCTGTCGGTCAGGGTGCCGTCCATATCAAAGATCCAGTTGTTGCAGTGCATTGTTTTACCTCCACCATCGTTTCACACAAGTTAACAAAATTATACCATGGATTTTGTTCCAAAAACAGGGAGAATTTTTCCGGAAAATATGGTATACTTTTGACAGATTTCCAAAGAATGACTAGGAGGCGTTCCAGATGGCACAGAATGATACCCCGGTCAAGGCACTGGTGCTGGCAGGCGGCGGTGCGCGCGGCAGCTATCAGGTGGGTGTGTGGCGTGCCCTGACCGAGCTGGGCTGGCGGCCCCAGATCATCACCGGCACCAGTGTGGGCAGCCTGAACGGTGCCATGTTTGCGCTGGACCTGTACGAAACGGCCCGGGATATGTGGATGAGCATCCGCAGCCAGGACGTGATGGAGCTGCCGGAGGAAAACGCCGACCTCTCTGAGCTGCACGCCTTCCTGCGGGAAGTGGTGCGGGACGGCGGCATGGACGTGACCCCGCTGGAAGAGATCGTGGAGCGGGTGCTGGACGAGGACGCGCTGCGCGCCTCGCCCATCCGGTTCGGGCTCGTCACGGTGGAAAAGCGGGGCCTGAAGCCCCGTGAGCTGCCGCTGGAAGAGATCCCGAAAGGCAAGGTGAAAGATTACCTGCTGGCTTCGGCTGCCTGCTTCCCGGCGCTGCGGGCCAAACAGATCGACGGGGTGCAGTTTCTGGACGGCGGCTACCGCGACAACATGCCCACGGCGCTGGCCCAGAAAATGGGGGCCGAGGAGCTGGTCTGTGTCGATCTGGAAGGGGTGGGCATCACCCTGCCCAACCGCACCGGCCTGCCCACCACCATGGTGCGCAGCTATTGGGAGCTGGGCGATATCCTTCACTTTGACCCGGACACGGCCAGACGGAACATCGAGCTGGGCTATTACGACACCCTGCGGGCCTTCGGGCGGCTGCGCGGCTGTGCCTACGCGGTGGCGAAGAACGAGCAGACCGCACAGGACGCGGCCGCATTCCGGCAGCGGTTCGACGCTGTGCAGAAGGCGGTGAAGGCAAAGTACCCGGTGACGCTGACGGCAGACCTGGCGCTCAAGCTGGCCAACATGCAGGACGCAGAGCTGGCCCCGCTGGAAGCGGCCGCCGAGGACGTGGGCGTGGACCCCACCCGGTATTACACCATGGAGACGCTGGCAAAGGCGTTTCTGGAGACCTGTGACCGCACCCGCATCGAGGGATTTGAACCGCTGTTCGAGGGCAGCGGAAACGCGGCGCAGGCCGCATGGGCAGCGCTGCTGCCCAATACATTCCTGCAGGCGCTGGTCTTCCGCACACTGACCGCGCCTGCCCCGACGGAGGTGACGGAGGAATGAAAGTCTATCAGGGATATGCCGCCTCGTCCGGCCTAGTGCTGGGGCAGGTGAGCCGTGTGGAGCGCAGGACCGAGAGCTTCGGCACAGGGCCGTTCAACC
>OHZY01000530.1_pt1 | contig 12910 bp, 7 predicted proteins | sample 1580621 | NCBI WGS metagenome assembly OHZY01 (sample SAMEA3882535, study PRJEB24775) | human gut metagenome | biome: human-associated habitat; feature: intestine environment; material: feces | place: Netherlands | collected 2009/2010 | reverse complement strand
GAGAATTCAGATCAGATGTTAAGGAATATATGCCATAACAGGGCACACGAAATATATGGACCAGAACTTCCACAGATTGTTACAGAAAGACTTGAGCGTGAGCTTAATTCAATTATATCTAATGGTTACTCTGTTATGTATATTATTGCACAGAAGCTTGTATGGAAGTCAAATGATGATGGATACCTTGTAGGTTCAAGAGGTTCTGTTGGTTCTTCCTTAGCGGCAACTATGGCTGGTATTACAGAGGTTAATCCGCTTAGTTCGCATTATCTTTGTCCAGAGTGCTTTTATGTTGACTTTGATTCAGAGGAAGTTAAGAAGTTCGCTGGTGGTGCAGGCTGTGATATGCCAGATAAGGTGTGTCCTAATTGTGGTCATAAGTTAAATAAATTAGGTTTTGATATACCATTTGAAACCTTTTTAGGATTTAAGGGTAACAAAGAGCCTGATATCGATCTTAACTTTTCTAATGAATACCAGAGTAAGGCACACGCTTATACAGAGGTTATATTTGGAAAGGGACAGACATTCAAGGCTGGTACAATCGGTACTGTTGCCGAAAAGACAGCGTATGGATATGTTCTTAAATATCTTGAGGAAAGAGGCAAGGTTAAACGCCGTTGTGAAATAGAACGTATTGCTGAGGGCTGTATAGATATAAGAAGAACAACAGGACAGCATCCGGGAGGCATTATCGTACTTCCTGTAGGTGAGGAGATTGAGAAATTTACTCCTGTCCAGCACCCTGCGAATGATGTGAACAGTGACATTATCACCACACATTTTGATTACCATTCTATTGACGGAAACCTGCTGAAGCTTGATATACTTGGACACGATGATCCCACTATGATCCGAATGCTGGAGGATTTAACGGGAATCAGTGCCAGGGATGTTCCCCTGGATCAGAGGGATGTCATGTCATTGTTTGCAAGTACAAAGGCTTTGAAAATTGAACCGGAAGATATTGGCGGATGTAAGCTCGGATGTCTGGGAATCCCGGAATTTGGTACAGATTTCGCCATGCAGATGCTTATTGACACCAAGCCGAAATACTTCTCTGACCTGATCCGTATTGCAGGGCTTTCTCATGGTACGGATGTATGGCTGGGTAATGCCCAGGTGTTGATCCAGGAGGGTAAGGCAACCATTTCCACAGCTATCTGTACCCGAGACGATATTATGATCTACCTTATCGGAAAAGGAGTGGAAAGTGGCCTTGCGTTTACGATTATGGAGAGTGTCCGTAAGGGAAAAGGTCTTCGTGATGAGTGGATCGAGACCATGAAAGAGCATGGAGTTCCGGACTGGTATATCTGGTCCTGTAAGCTGATCAAGTATATGTTCCCGAAGGCCCACGCAGCAGCATACGTTATGATGGCATACAGAATTGCGTGGTATAAGGTGTTTCAGCCACTGGCATACTATGCGGCATATTTCAGTATCCGCGCCACAGCGTTCTCCTATGAGCTGATGTGTATGGGAAAGGAACGCCTGGAGTATTATATGGCAGAAATTCGCAAAAAAGGTGATTCAGCATCTAAAAAAGAACTGGATACCCTGAAGGATATGCGTATTGTACAGGAAATGTACGCACGTGGATTTGAATTTGTACCGATTGATCTTTATACTGCCAAGGCACAGAGATTTCAGATCGTGGATGGGAAACTGATGCCGTCACTTGCAACTATTGACGGACTGGGAGATAAGGCGGCAGATGCAGTGGTTGATGCTGCAAAACAGGGAAAATTCTTGTCAAAAGACGACTTCCGCGACAGAACAAAGGTCAGCAAAACGGTTATTGATCTGATGGATGATCTGAAATTATTCGGAGATATCCCGCAGTCGAACCAGATGTCATTATTTGACTTTACAGGATGAGCATAAATTCTGTGACCGCAAAGTGTGTTGCAGGGCATGGTGCAGACAGCAACATAAAATGCCCTGACATCATAATATATGATAACAGGAGATGGATATGAAGAAAGACGAACTTAGATATTTACAGAGACTTGCAGAAATTTATCCTACAATCGGAAAGGCATCTACGGAGATTATCAATCTTCAGTCAATCCTGAATCTGCCGAAGGGAACGGAACACTTTATGTCAGACCTTCATGGGGAGTATCAGGCGTTTTCACATGTGCTCAGAAATGGTTCCGGTGCAGTGAGGAAGAAGATTGATGATGTGTTTGGACATACATTAAGTAACAATGATAAGCGTTCTCTGGCAACTCTGATCTATTATCCGAAAGAGAAGATGGATCTTGTCAAAGATACAGAAGAAGATATGGAAAACTGGTATAAGATCACTCTCTACCGTCTTATTGAAATCTGTAAGACAACAGCCTCCAAATATACCAGGTCCAAAGTACGAAAAGCTCTTCCCGCAGATTATGCCTATGTGATTGAAGAACTGATCACAGAGAAAGCGGAGGTTCTTGACAAAGAGGCATATTATGATTCCATTGTAAATACGATCATTGAGATCGGCAGTGCGGAGAATTTTATCATTGCGCTTGCAGAACTGATCCAGCGTCTGGTCGTGGATCATTTACATATTCTGGGGGATATTTATGACAGAGGTCCTGCTCCACATTTCATTATGGATCGCCTGATGCAGTATCACTCCCTGGATATTCAGTGGGGAAACCATGATGTTGTCTGGATGGGTGCGGCAGCAGGACAGAAAGCCTGTATTGCAACAGTGGTAAGAAACAGTATCCGTTATGGAAATCTGGATATTCTTGAGGATGGATACGGAATCAATATGCTTCCTCTGGCGACCTTTGTGATGGAGGCGTATAAGGATGATCCCTGCGAGATTTTTGCTATGAAAGGTGCTTCCAATTATAATGTTCTTGAGGAAGAACTGGGCAAAAAAATGCACAAGGCTATTGCTGTGATCCAGTTTAAATTAGAAGGTAAACTGGTGCGCAGACATAAAGAATTCCAGATGGAAGACAGAGCACTTCTTCATCGGATCAATCCGGAAAAAGGGACGATCACACTGCCTGACGGAAAAGAATATCCGCTTCGCGACAATAATTTTCCGACTATTGACTGGAAACATCCATACGAACTTACAGCCGGAGAAAAAGAAGTTATGGACAAACTGTCCTCTGCATTCAGAAACTGTGAAAAACTGCAAAACCACATCCGTCTCCTACTTGACAAAGGCGGGCTTTATACAGTATATAACGGAAATCTTCTGTTTCATGGAAGCATTCCTCTGAATGAAGACGGAACATTCCGGGAAGTACAGATTTATGGAAAAAGCTACAAGGGAAAAGAACTGTACGATGTACTGGAAACCTATGTGCGCAGAGCATTCTATTCTGTAGGAAAAGAAGAACAGAAGAAGGGCAGAGATATTATGTGGTATATCTGGGCAGCTCCGAATTCACCATTGTTTGGCAAGAGCAAGATGAGTACTTTTGAAAGATATTTCATAGAGGATCCTTCTACACATGAAGAGAAGAAGAATGCTTATTACCGCCTCTGGGAGAATGAAGAAGTGGTAGATAATATGCTTCGTGAATTTGGTCTGGATCCGGAAAAAGGGCATATCATCAATGGTCATGTTCCGGTACATCAGAGCGAAGGAGAGAGCCCTGTAAAATGTGATGGAAAGGTTATCGTGATTGACGGTGGTTTTTCCAAGCCATATCAGAAAGTAACGGGAATTGCCGGATATACGCTGATCTATAATTCCTATGGACTGAATCTTACTGCTCATGAACCGTTTACGTCCAAAGCAGATGCTGTGGCAAGAGAGACTGATATTGTATCGAACCGCGTGGCAGTCAGCTACATGTCCAGACGCCAGCTTGTGGGTGATACAGATACAGGTCATGCGCTGAAAGAGAGAATACAGGAATTGATCCAGCTGCTGGATGCATACAGAACAGGTATCATCAAGGAAAAGAAATAAGATTAAAACTCTTTACTTCTAAATTTTCATTCTATATAATGGGAGTGTTGTGTGATATAACTGTTTTTACAGCAATTTGGCAGGATAAGAACTGTTATAGTGAAGGAAAACGTTATGAAACGGGCTATAGTAATCTTTTTAAATGGATTATCGAAGAGGATTATGATAAAAGTTGCCTGAAGATGATGAACAAAAGGAGAATACGATAATGGGTGGAATTTTTGGAGTAGCATCAAAGTCCAGTTGCATTCTGGACCTTTTCTTCGGAATTGATTATCATTCCCATCTGGGAACACGCAGAGGCGGAATGGCAGTGTATGATAAGAAACGTGGTTTTGACCGCGTGATTCATAACATTGAAAATGCGCCGTTCAGGACCAAATTTGATGGTGACATTGGTGAGATGGAGGGAAATCTGGGAATCGGATGTATTTCAGATAATGAACCTCAGCCTCTTCTGGTGCGCTCTCATCTTGGCAACTTTGCAATTACCACAGTTGGAAAGATCAATAACATGGATGAACTGATTGCCAACTGTTTTAAAAACGGATGCACTCATTTTCTGGAAATGAGTGGAGGAAGCGTAAATCCCACAGAAATGGTAGCTGCACTGATCAATCAGAAAGACAACATGATTGAGGGAATCCGTTATGCGCAGGAAGTGATAGAAGGTTCCATGACCATGCTGATCCTGACACCAAAGGGGATTCTGGCAGCACGTGACCGTCTGGGAAGGACTCCACTGATCGTGGGAAAGAAAGAAGATGCCTGTTGTGTGTCTTTTGAAAGCTTTGCATACCTGAATCTTGGATATGAAGACCTGAAAGAACTGGGCCCCGGAGAAATTGTTGCAGTGACTCCGGACGGTGTGGAAACCCTGCAGAAACCAGGGGAAGAGATGCGAATCTGTTCTTTCCTCTGGGTATATTATGGATATCCTACTTCTGCCTACGAGGGTGTGAATGTAGAAGAAATGCGTTATCATTGCGGTGATATGCTGGCCAGGAGAGACAGGGGAGAAGTAAATCCCGATATTGTAGCCGGTGTTCCGGATTCCGGTATTGCCCATGCAATCGGATATGCGAACCAGTCCGGTGTGCCTTTTGCCCGTCCGTTTATCAAATATACACCAACCTGGCCAAGATCATTTATGCCTACACAGCAGAGCCAGAGAAATCTTATCGCAAGAATGAAACTGATTCCTGTGCACCGTCTGATCAAGGATAAGAGCCTTCTTATGATTGATGATTCTATTGTGCGTGGAACACAGTTAAGAGAAACGACGGAATTTCTTTACAGAAATGGTGCAAAGGAAGTACATATCCGTCCTGCGTGTCCGCCTTTACTTTATGGATGTAAATATCTGAATTTCTCACGTTCAAAATCAGAGATGGACCTGATCACAAGACGTGTGATAGCCAAACGTGAGGGAGAGAATGTCAGTGATAAAGTCCTGGCAGACTATGCAGATCCAAATTCAACAAATTATAAAGAAATGCTGGAAGAAATCCGTAAGGAGCTGAATTTCACATCACTGAAATTCCACAGACTTGATGACCTGAAAGCTTCCATTGGAATTTCACCATGTAAACTCTGTACCTATTGCTGGGATGGAAAAGAATAAGGAGTCTGACCGTCGGATAGTAACGAACAAGAAACAGAAGAGGAGATGCAGATTTGTCGGTAACAAACAACGGGAAACAGAAACGGAATAAAAAGAAAAAAAGACTTATAAAACTTCTGATAATTGTAATTATCCTGTTTATCCTGCTTATGCTGGCAGATACTCTGCTGCTCCAACACAGAAAGAACGTGGACAGAGAACAGAGAAAAGCAGAAGCGATCGCGGCACTGGAAAGAGTTCCCACTGTAACACCGACACCTGCAGCTACGCCCACACCTACCCCAACACCGATTCCTACGGTAACGCCAACACCGATTCTGGAAAGGGCATATGTTTTTAACCCGGAGGACTATCTGGGAACCTGGCGCAGTGAGAATGGCAGGGTTAAGATTAAAATTAAAAAACTCAGCCAGAAATCGATCACATTCACTTATTGGCAGACAAATAAGAAAAAGACAGCCACCTGCAAGGCAAAAGTAAAGAAATCCGTCGCAGGAAATGCAACCAGATTCTCGTTTACAGACTCGCTGGGAAATGTAGCAAAGGGTTATCTTACCTTTGATAATGGTCGTCTTTATGTGAATATTAAGACAAAAACAAAAGCGGAGGGTGCAAAAGTCCATCCTTCTGTGGATACTGTTATGATAAAAGAATAAAAGATACAAAAAATATAAAAGGATTCAGTAACATAAACAGTTACAGGAATCCTTTTATATTTAAAAAAGTGATTTTACTTATTTATTCATCTCTTTTTTATCAGTGCGTCCTACCAGATAATCAACACTTATATCGTAATAATTTGCCAGTCTGATAAGCATTTCAACCGGTATATTGCGTGAACCTGTCTCATAGTGAGAGTAGGAACGTTGGCTGATGTGAAGAATTTCGCTGAGCTGTTTCTGTGACATGTCAGCATCTGTACGTAAATCCTGAATACGCTGAAATTTCATATAGTTCACCTCTCTGTTTTGTAGTGTACTCCCAAACATGATCTGTGAAAAGCCTTCGCAGATTATGTACTGAAAAAAGTATAAAACAGAACAAAATGAACGGTTGCAAAACAGAGCAAAATGGTCTATTATAAAAATAATCTTTTTTCTAATCTGATTTCTGAAATAATTTCCAATACAATTTAAGTGATGTAACTATTCAGTCGTCCGCTGTTTGGCGAGCATAAATATCGGGGGAGATTTATGCCGGAAGAAAGGAGTTTATATTTGTTTGCAAGTGTATTATCAGCTGCAATTTTTGGGGTGGAAGTATGCCCTGTGCAGGTAGAAGCTGATGTAAGTAACGGACTTCCTTCCTTTATCATGGTAGGATTTCCTTCTGCGCAGGTAAAGGAAGCGCAGGAACGGGTACGCACAGCACTCAAGAATAATGGTTATCAGTTTCCACCAAAGAGAATTACCGTCAATTTTGCTCCTGCAGACATGAAGAAAGAGGGAGCCGGTTTTGATGTACCGGTGGCAGCAGCAGTGTTGGCTGCTTTTGAGATGATCAGCCCTCAGGTTGTCAGCAGAGTTATGATGGCAGGGGAGATTGGTCTGGACGGAGAAATCCATGGGATATCCGGAATCCTGCCGATTGTGTTGTGTGCAAGAAGTTTGGGCAGTCGTTTTTGCGTAGTTCCCTATGAGAATCTGAAAGAAGGAAGACTGATCAGGGATGTACCGGTAGCAGGAGTAAAAAATTTACGGGAACTGGTCGAGTGTCTTAAGAATCCGGAACCCTATCTGAAGAGGGAAATACAGGAAGAAATTCCTTCTATTATAAATACAGATATGGGAATGGATTTTTCAGACATTGAAGGACAGGAAGGGGCAAAAAGAGCGGCGGAAATTGCAGTAAGCGGATTTCACAATCTTCTCCTTATCGGACCTCCGGGAACGGGCAAAACCATGCTTGCCAGAAGACTGCCGACGATCATGCCTGGGCTTGGCTTTGAAGAAAAGCTGGAGCTTACCAGAATTTACAGTATTGCAGGACTTCTTTCAAGAGAACATCCTCTGATCGATGAGCGACCATTTCGCAGCCCTCATCATACAAGTACTCCGCAGGCAATTGCAGGAGGCGGGCGTAATCCCAGACCCGGCGAAATCACTCTTGCGCATAAAGGTGTACTCTTTCTGGATGAAATGCCGGAATTTTCCAGAGCAAGTCTGGAACTTCTGCGACAGCCCATGGAGGATAAAGTGATCCAGATAGCCAGAGCAAGCGGAACTTACAACTTTCCGGCGGATTTTATGTTATGTGCAGCGATGAATCCCTGTCCCTGCGGTTATTATCCGGATTTAAACAGATGCACCTGTACAGCAGGTGAGATCACACATTATATGGGAAAAATCAGTCGCCCCCTTCTGGACAGAATTGATATCAGCACTGAGGTACCGCCGGTTTCTTTTTCACAGCTTCACTGTGGAAGAAAGGGAGAAAATTCCGCTGCTATCAGAAAAAGAGTGGAAAAAGTACAGAAGATCCAGGAAGAACGGTATAAAGATGAGAAAATAAATTTTAACGGGCAGCTGAAGAGCAGTCTGATCGATAAATTCTGCCCTCTTACAGACAGCGCATCCCGACTTCTGGCAAGAGCCTTTGAAAAAATCGCATTCAGTGCCAGATCCTATCACAGGATCCTGAAGGTAGCCAGAACAATTGCGGATATGGAAGGGGAAGAAATGATTGCCGGTCATCATATCGGAGAAGCACTTTCGTACAGGGCATTTGACAAAGATTCTGTCATAAAATAAAGGTCAGTGAGGTATTTTATATGGAAAGAACTGATGTGAAAAATAATCATACAGAAGAATACAGTACAGGTCAGATACGATGTATTGAGAAATCAGATCCGGAATATCCTCAGATAATGAAGCAGTATTCCTCCATGCCGGCAAAGCTTTATGTAAAAGGCAGACTTCCTGATCCTAAGAGAAGAACGGTGGCAGTGATCGGTGCCAGAATGTGCAGTCCTTATGGAAGGATGCAGGCATTCCGGTATGCGAAAGCGTTAAGTGTAGCTGGAGTCCAGATTATCAGCGGTATGGCACTTGGCATTGATTCAGAAGGACATAAAGGCGCACTGGAAGGAAAGATGCCTACATTTGCGGTGCTTGGAAGTGGTGTTGATGTATGCTATCCGAAATCTAACAGAAAACTCTATGAGAGGATCTTATGGGAAAATGGTGGGATCATCAGTGAATGTCCACTGGGTTCAGGACCTGTTTCCTGGCATTTCCCGGCGCGAAACCGGATCATCAGTGCTTTGTCAGACGCGGTTCTGGTAGTGGAAGCAAAAGAAAACAGCGGTTCGCTGATCACTGCGGGATTTGCACTGGAACAGGGAAAGATGGTCTATGCGATTCCGGGGGCAGTGACAGATGAACTCAGCAGAGGCTGCCATAAGCTGATCTACGACGGCGCAGGGATTGCATACTGTCCGGAAATTATGCTGGAAGAACTTGGAATTTCGATGGAAAAAGTAACACAAAACGGTGAAAAAAACAACTTGGGACTTGCAAGAGATTTGAATATGGTGTATAGTTGTCTCGATTTACGACCAAAAAATCCCGACTACATTGTGAGAAAAACAGGCTTTTCCCCGGCACAGGTAAGCAACTGTCTTGTGGAACTGACACTGCGGGGGCTCATAAGAGAGAGCGGGAGACATTATTATGTAAAAGACAGTTGACGATTTATGATTATTGTGCTTCACGTTTCTGCGGCGCAGGGCGATTTTCATATGTAACAATATCGCTGTCAGGCAATGTGCCCGTTCAGGGACACTGTGAAGAATAACAGATTACGACTAGGAGAGGTAGCATGGCGAAATATCTGGTGATAGTAGAATCACCTGCAAAAGTGAAAACAATAAAGAAATTTCTCGGTGCGAATTACGATGTGGAAGCTTCTAACGGACATGTCCGTGATTTCCCGAAGAGTCAGTTCGGAATTGATGTTGAGCATGATTTTGAACCCAAATATATAACGATCAGAGGAAAGGGAGAACTGCTTGCAAAGCTTCGCAAGGCTGCAAAGAAAGCAGATAAGATTTATCTTGCAACTGACCCTGACCGCGAGGGAGAGGCAATTTCCTGGCATCTGATGCAGGCATTAAAAGAAGATCCGAAGAAGATGCACAGGATTACCTTTAACGAGATTACCAAGACAGCAGTAAAATCATCGATCAAACAGGCCAGAGACCTGGATATGGATCTGGTAGATGCACAGCAGGCAAGACGTATGCTTGACCGTATGGTAGGTTATACCATCAGCCCGCTTCTCTGGGCAAAAGTCAAGAGAGGCTTAAGTGCGGGGCGCGTACAGTCTGTTGCGCTTCGTATCATCTGTGACAGAGAAGATGAGATCAATGCGTTTATTCCGGAAGAATACTGGAGCCTGGAGGGAGATTTTCAGGTGAAGGGTGAGAAGAAACCGTTGCAGGCGAAGTTTTATGGAACAGATAAAAAGATGGATATCCACAGCAAAGAGGAAATGGATAAACTTCTGGCCTCTCTGAAAGATAAAGAATATGAGATCAATGAAGTAAAGAAAGGCGAGAGGATCAAGAATGCACCGCTTCCCTTTACTACAAGTACCTTACAGCAGGAAGCAGCCAAGACCTTAAACTTTTCCACACAGAAGACAATGCGTCTGGCACAGCAGCTGTATGAAGGAATTGATATCAAAGGAAATGGAACGGTAGGTGTGATCTCTTATCTGCGTACAGATTCCACCCGAATCTCGGAGGAAGCAGATGCTGCTGCAAGAGAATATATCACTGCTCAGTACGGAGAGGATTATGTTTCAAAGTCTGAGAAAGCTGTGAAAAAGGGACAGAAGATCCAGGATGCTCACGAAGCGATCCGTCCTACAGACATCAGCCGTACACCGGCTGTACTGAAGGAATCTCTTTCAAGAGATCAGTTCAGACTGTATCAGCTTATCTGGAGACGTTTTGCGGCCAGCAGAATGGCTCCTGCAAAATACGAAACAACATCTGTAAAGATTGGTGCAGACCAGTATATTTTTACAGTCTCTGCCTCCAAGATCATATTTGACGGATTTATGTCTGTATACACAGATGAAGAGGACCAGAAAAAAGGAAATGTTCTGAATCAGAGTCTTGAAAGAGGAATGAAGCTTAGTCTTAAGGAACTGAAACCAGAACAGCATTTCACGCAGCCGCCTGCACATTATACAGAGGCATCTCTGGTCAAGACTATGGAAGAACTGGGGATCGGACGTCCAAGTACCTATGCGCCGACGATCACAACGATCATCAGCCGCCGTTATGTTGCAAAAGAACAGAAGAACCTGTATGTTACAGAGTTGGGGGAAGTTGTCAATAATATTATGAAACAGGCTTTCCCGAGTATTGTAGATGTAAACTTCACTGCGACTATGGAAGGGCTTCTGGACTGTGTGGCAGCAGGAACTGTAAAGTGGAAGACAGTAGTAAGCAACTTCTATCCGGATCTGAAGAAGGATGTAGATGCTGCAGAGGAAGAACTTGAAAAGGTTGATATTCAGGATGAAGTGACAGATGTGATCTGCGAAAACTGTGGCAGACATATGGTGATTAAATATGGTCCTCATGGACGATTCCTTGCATGTCCGGGATTTCCGGAATGCAAAAATACCAAACCATATTTTGAGAAGATCGGGGTGGCATGTCCGAAATGTGGAAAAGAGATTGTGCTTAAGAAAACCAAAAAAGGACGTAAGTACTACGGATGTGAGGATAATCCGGATTGTGATTTCATGTCCTGGCAGAAACCATCAGCAAAGAAATGCCCGAAATGTGGAAGCTATATGGTGGAAAAGGGGAATAAGCTTGTCTGCAGCCAGGAGACATGTGGATATGTAGAGGCAAAGGACGAGAAAGAATAATAACGGATTGTAAATGTTATAAATGGGACTGTTGCAGCAGTTGAAAATGAATTTCATTAATGCAACAGTTCCGTTTTTTGTCTTACAGTCAGTGACTTTCTGACTTTTTGTCTTCAATCCTTTGAATTTTTGATGATGATATTTATTGAATAATATTATAAAAGGAATCTATTTTCAGAAAAGCAAAAATAAATAAAAAAATAGTAAAATTTGTCTTGTAATTTGACTTTAAAACGTGTAAAATCAAAGTATCAGTAATGTTAATGACCATGTGTGTCTGAATCTTCCTTGCGAGCAAAAGAAAGTGACTGCTCATTTATGAAATAATGACAGAAAGATTTCGGATATGTACAGGGTGAAAGGAGGACAATATGAGTGTTCAGCTGCTGGATAGAACAAGAAAAATTAATAAACTTCTGCATAACAGCAGTTCCAGCAAAGTGGTATTTAATGACATCTGTCAGGTTCTGATGGAGACACTGAGTTCCAACATTCTGGTTCTCAGTAAAAAAGGAAAGGTTCTGGGTGTCAGTTTATGCCCGGGAGTAGAGGAGATCACTGAACTGATCGAGGACAAGGTTGGCGGATATGTAGATTCCCTGTTAAACGAGAGATTTCTGGGTGTCCTGTCAACAAAAGAGAATGTAAATCTTCAGACACTGGGATTTGAACATGTATCAAGCAGTTATCAGGGAATCATTAATCCGATAGATATTGCAGGGGAACGACTGGGTACTGTATTTATGTATCGTTATGAGAAACCATATGACATTGAAGATATTATTGTCAGTGAATATGGAACAACCGTTGTAGGGCTTGAGATGATGAGAGCGGTTCATGAAGAGAATGCTGAGGAGGACAGAAAGCAGCAGGTAGTGAAATCTGCGTTTAATACTTTATCTTTCTCCGAACTGGAGGCGATCATCCATATTTTTGATGAACTTGACGGAGATGAGGGAATCCTGGTTGCAAGTAAGATCGCAGACCGCGTGGGAATCACCAGATCTGTTATCGTAAACGCTTTGAGGAAGTTTGAAAGTGCCGGTGTGATCGAATCCAGATCTTCCGGTATGAAAGGAACCTACATTAAAGTATTAAATGATGCGGTGTTTGAAGAATTAGACAATCTCAAGACAAAAAATGATTAAAAATATCTTGAAGCGTATCTATAAGTATGTTATACTGAATCGGTCTGAGAAAAGCCACAGGATTTTTTGCGTGCTTTTTTGATGCAAAAATGGAATATGAAGAACACAAAAAGAAACTGAGATTTATCTGGAAAACGCTGCGGCTTTATGGAAAAGATGAATTTGCACGGGAATGTCTGTGCAGACTGGCAGCAGATAAAAAAATCTGGAAATTGCAGGATAAGAAATGGGTTGTTATGACCAAAGGATTCTGTATCGGTATGAAGCTTAAGCTTTATCTGTTGCTGTCCATCGGAATCCGCAGCCTGATCC
>OHZY01000526.1_pt1 | contig 12979 bp, 9 predicted proteins | sample 1580621 | NCBI WGS metagenome assembly OHZY01 (sample SAMEA3882535, study PRJEB24775) | human gut metagenome | biome: human-associated habitat; feature: intestine environment; material: feces | place: Netherlands | collected 2009/2010 | reverse complement strand
GGGATAAACGCTGAAGGCATCTAAGCGTGAAGCCCCCCTCAAGATGAGATATCCCCTCCTAAAAGGAGATAAGATCCCTTGAAGACTACAAGGTAGATAGGACAGAGGTGGAAGTGTAGTAATACATGTAGCTGACTGTTACTAATAGATCGAAGGCTTAACCAAGAAGGTTTGATTCAAAGAATCTGTATGAAATTTTGAAGGTGTTATAAATTTATATTTGCATTACATCCTATAATCTTGTATTATAGGTTTTGTGATATATAGGGGATTAGTTCATCGGTAGAATAAGAGTCTCCAAAACTCCAGAGGAGGGTTCGATTCCTTCCACCCCTGTTCTTAAACAGAAAGTATATTTTATACTTTCTGTTTTTATTGTGTCAAGTATTCGTAAGAAGCTACCGGCAGACTTAGCATGAATTCACAAACAGCTATTAGCAGTAAATTTTGTATAAAAAAGAAAAGTGGTATAAAATAGACAAAGAGTGTTAAAATCTAAGAGAAAGTAATGAAAGAGAAGTTTTATAAAGGGCAGTCTACTGACAAAGAAGAAAATATGTGATGAATGAAAACAGGATTGTGAGGAAGGGAGCTGTAAGAGAAATGAACAGGTATTGGTTGCATGCGGCATCAGGAGAACTTTCTTTAGCAAGGGATAATGGGAAAAATATAGAAAAGGAATCAGAACCGCAGATAATACTATTAAATATGGAAGAATTTCAGCAATTAGAAGGAAATTATCCGCATCGAAAGAATCTGATTAGCAGCATGCGTTTTATCCGCTATAGCAAAGTAGAGGCATTTCATGAATGTGTACAGGGGATTATACATGTACCAAAACAGGGAAGTAAAAAGGAAAAAGAGTTTTCCTTTGGCTTTTATCTCTTTGAAAATAAACTATTTTTAATAGAAGAAGATGAGGAATTACAGGAAATATTGGCAAAGGTCAAAAATGATATGTTTGATGGCTGCACACTTCATATGGTGTTGCTCTTTATTTGTAATGCATTAATTGACAATGATATTCTTTATCTGCAAAAGATAGAGGAAAATTTGGAGAAGGTAGAGGATGTTGTAATTAAGAGAATACCGGAGCATTTTAATGAAGTAATTATGCGTTATCGGAAGCAGCTTTCAGAGAGCCGGGCATATTATGAACAGTTGATGAATATGGGAGATTTCATGCAGATGTATATGAACCGGGAGTCTTTAGTAGAAGAGGAACAGGGCTGGGAACGCTATATGAATCGTGTGGAACGGCTGCATAATTACGTAGAGACAATCCGCGAGTATTTACAGCAAATCCGTGAAATGTATCAGACGCAGATTGATATTCACCAGAACCGGATTATGAGTATTCTGACCATTGTAACAACTCTCTTTTTGCCATTGACACTAATTACAGGCTGGTATGGAATGAATTTTCCGGGAATGCCGGAATTTCAATGGAAATATGGTTATCTGGCAGTAATCGGACTGTCCGTTCTTCTTATTATTATAGAGATAGTATATTTCAAGAAAAAGCGGATCTGGATATCTTCGAAAGACGTAATGTAATGAGTGCAAGCGAGTCAACATACTTGCATGATTGACAATCGGCGAAATTAATGGGTGATACAATCACGTTATAATACACAAAATGTCCACTTATATGGGAAACCGCTGAATGTACGGAAAAAAGTGCAATAGTAAGTATTATGTAAATGTTATGTGTAGAAAGAAGTTTAGGAATAATGATGGAATTTGGAGCTTTTTTGAAGACTTTTGAAGGAATGCGAGGCTTATTACCTTATTTTTTGACACAAAAATTTGTGAAAAACGATAAAAAATATTGACTGAGTAAAAAAAAACTTGTAAATGTGACCAAAGTACCATAAAAAACGACAAAATGTGACAGGCAAACTAATTTTGGTAAGACCAAAATGGAGAAAAACAGAAAAATTTATTGTGTAAAATGCTCATAAAATTCATATACTAAGATGGTAAGCGAAAATTGACAAAAAAAAGAAATGGTGTCATAATGCTCAAGAATCAAAAGTAAATCAGGTTATTTTTTTGAGGATGGTGAAAAAAATGAATGAAAAGAAAATCAAATTAGCTGGCACAGAAGAGGTTAGAGACTTTGTACGTGAGGCAGGAAAATGTGATTTTGACATTGATATTTCATACAATAGAGTAATAATTGACGCAAAGTCTTTTCTTGGAGTATTAAGTCTTGATCTGAATCGAGAGCTTACTGTTAAGTATGGCGGACATGATATGAACTTTGAGAATGTATTAAGCAAGTATGCAACTGCTTAAATGATGGCACAGGTTTTCTGGCAGCCAGAAAATACAGGTTCATAAGGTAAGAAGAAATACCGGGTAGCGGACAATTTGGATATTGTCTTTTCTATCTGGTATTTTTTTGTTATTATGAAATGAGAATAAGTTTTAATTCCTTTGAAGTCTGCTAGAAAAATGAGATTTTTCAAAAATTGATAAATAGAAAAAATAGTGAATAGCATAAATAGAAATAAGTATAAGATGGGATGAAAAGGGGTGACAGCGGAATGGAGCGTGAGCAGATAAGAATATCGGTACGAAATCTGGTGGAGTTTATCTTGCGTTCCGGAGACATTGATAACCGTAGAGCCAGTCTTGATACGATGGAAGCCATGCAGGCGGGCAGCAGACTCCATCGGAAGATTCAAAAGAAGATGGGAAGCACTTACCATGCCGAGGTTCCTTTAAATATTATCATTGAGGAAGAAAATTATGAGCTTGGAATCTGGGGACGGGCAGACGGCATTATAATAGAAGAAACAGTTACCATTGATGAGATAAAAGGCGTATATTTAAGCCTTGACTTATTGGAAGAACCCGTAAAGGTACATCTGGCACAGGCAAAGTGCTATGCGTACATATATGGAATCCAGAATGATTTACAGAAAATCAATGTTCAGATGACATATGGAAATCTCGATACCGGAGATTTAAAATATTTTTCTTATGAATATAGCATGCAGCAGCTGCAGGAATGGTTTTCAGATTTGATTTTAAAATATAAGAAATGGGCGGATTTTCAGTATGAGTGGCGGAAGAAACGGCAGGCATCCATTAAGGAACTGGCATTTCCGTTTCCGTACCGGGAGGGACAGAAGGAGTTGGCTGCCGGGGTTTACCGTACGATAGCCAGAAAAAAGAATCTGTTTATTCAGGCACCCACCGGAGTAGGCAAGACCATTTCTACATTATATCCGGCAATCAAAGCGGTGGGAGAAGGATTAGGTGATAAGATTTTTTACTTAACTGCCAAGACTGTTACCGCAAATGTGGCAAAAGAGACCCTTGGCATTTTATGTGAAAAGGGTTATCGGGCAAAGAGTGTGCAGATTACAGCGAAAGAAAAATTATGCCCTTGTGAGGAAGTGGACTGTAATCCCGTAAGCTGCCCTTATGCAAAGGGGCATTTTGACCGGGTAAATGATGCGGTTTACGATTTATTACAGAAAGAAAATAATATGACAAGAGAAGTTTTGCTGGCACATGCAAAAGAATATCAGGTCTGCCCGTTTGAAATGTGTCTGGACACGGCAACCTGGGCGGATAATATTATCTGTGATTATAATTATGTCTTTGACCCGAATGTGTATCTAAAGCGTTTTTTCGCAGATGGCATCAAGGGTGATTATATCTTTCTGGTGGATGAGGCACACAATCTTGTGGAACGTGGACGGGAGATGTATAGTGCCGCCCTTGTCAAAGAGGATATTCTTGCGGTGCGGAAAATTATGAAGCCAAGAAGCTCTGCCATTGAGAAAGAACTGGGTAAATGCAATAAGCTGATGTTGGAATATAAGAGAGAATGCGAAACTTATCAGATTTACGAAAGCATTCCGAATCTCATTTTCTCCTGTATGCGTCTTGCAGCAAAAATCGAAGAATATATGCAGAAGAATCCGGAGTTCCCGGGGCGGGATGTGGTTCTTGATTTCTATTTTGAATTGCGTAATTTCTTGAATATCTATGAGCGTGTGGACGAGCATTATGTAATTTACGGGCAGCATGATGAAGAGGGCAGATTTGTCATAAAGCTTTTTTGCGTGGATCCATCCTTTAATCTGCAGGAGTGTCTGGATAAGGGAAATGCTACGATTTTCTTCTCGGCAACGCTGCTGCCGGTTCAGTATTATAAGGAGCTTTTGACGAATAAAACGGATAATTATGCGGTTTATGCAAAGACAACATTTTCCCAGGATAAGAGACTTTTGTTAATCGGAAATGATGTCAGCAGTAAATATACCAGAAGAACACCGGAAGAATACGGAAGGATTGCAGATTATATTTATCGTACAATAAAGAAGAAAAAGGGCAATTATATGGTGTTTTTCCCATCCTATCTTTTCCTGAAAAAAGTGCATGAGGCATTTGAACTGCAGACGGATGAAACAATTACCTGCATCTGTCAGGAATCCGGCATGCGGGAAGAAGAAAGAGAAGCTTTTTTAGAAGCATTTCAGAGAGAAAAAGAGGAGTCACTGGTGGCATTTTGTGTCATGGGCGGAATCTTTGGAGAAGGAATTGACTTAAAGAGGGAGCAGTTGATTGGCGCAATTATCGTAGGAACCGGTCTGCCGCAGATTAGCAATGAGCGGGAAATTTTAAAAGAGTATTATGATAAGAAAGAGGGCATGGGATTCGACTATGCCTATCGGTATCCGGGGATGAATAAGGTACTTCAGGCAGCGGGACGCGTTATCCGGACTGCAGAAGATGTGGGAATTATCGAGCTTTTGGATGAACGCTTTCTGCAGAATGATTATCAGCGGCTGTTCCCAAGAGAGTGGGAACAGCGGAGTGTGTGCCAGCTATCTAATTTGGAAGAAAAGCTGGCTGCCTTCTGGGAGGAAAAGCATTTATAATGTCGGCAGCAGATTTAAGAATTCTTCTGTGGAAGTAAGAATCGGCAGATTCGGATTTACGGAGACAGCAAGTTGTCTTCGTGGAAGAGGTTCTAAAGTTTTTAAGATAAACAAATCCTTAGATTCATGTTTCAAGCAATAGTCCGGAATGCAGGCGATACCAAGACCGATACGGGCAAGGTCAATCAGAAGGTCATTACTGCTCAGTTCAATTTCCGGAATCAGCTCCAACTGATGGGAAAGGAAGAGATTGTGCATGAATTCGCTGGTGGTACTCTTGTTATCGAGCATCAGCAGAGGATATTTTGTTAAATCCCGGAAACTTAATTCCTGTTGTTTTAAATTAAAGTAGGATGGATTCGCAATAAATACATCCGTAAAATCCAGTACCATTTTGCGGATGTAGGATTGATTTAATCGTACATTCGGGCAGTTGGTAACGGCAATATCGACTTTTCCCTGCTCTAAGAGGTCAACGCAGCCAAGAGAGGTTGCATTGGTAACCTTGATGGGAACGCTGGAAAATTTTTTATGAAATTCTTTTAAATAAGGTACTAAAAAATAACGGCAGATAGTGTCGCTGGCAGCAATATGAAGCTGACCCAACCCAAGAGTATTGGATTCTAAGAGCTGGTTTTCTCCGCGGGCGATGAGATTCATGGCAGGCTCAATGTGTTTTAACAGAACCTGTCCTGCCGGAGTAAGCTGGACTTTCTTGGTGCTCCGGATAAAAAGCGGCTGCTCTAATTTCTTTTCTAAGGTCTTGATGGACTGGCTTACTGCAGACTGGGAAATGTAAAGCTGCTTGCTGGCTTCCGAGAAACTTAAGGAAGTAGCAACGTGGTAGAATACTTTATATAATTCGTAATTAATATCCATAATGGCTCCTTTATCATATCAGAATGCATATCTTACATATTTTCCTTTATTATAAGTGACGCTTATAACTGTGTCAACATTAGTAACTCTTATAAATAAAATTAAATATATTAATTGTTCTTATTCATAATGCCGTGCTATAATGAGCATAAGAAAGTAAACATTCAGGAGGTAGAAGATGAGTAAGGTAAGAAGAGTGTATGTAGAGAAAAAAGACACTTACGCAGTACGCGCCAAAGAGTTACATGCAGAGATTAAGAGTTATCTTGGAATCAGCGCAGTAGATAAGGTACGTGTCCTGATTCGTTATGATATTGAAAACATTTCCGATGATGTATATAAAAGAGCAGTTCAGACTGTATTTTCAGAGCCGCCGGTAGATGATGTCTATGAGGAGAATTTTGAAATGGGGGATGGAAAAGTATTTTCCGTTGAATTCCTTCCGGGACAGTTCGACCAGAGAGCAGATTCTGCAGAGCAGTGTGTGAAGCTTTTAAAAGAGGATGAAGAGCCGGTTATCCGTACCGCAACAACGTATGTTATTTACGGAGATATCAACGCTGAGCAGTTAGAGGCATCACTGCATCAACCCGGTAGATTCCAGAGAGACCGGCATGGAGAAGCCTGAGACTTTGGTAACAGAGTTCCCAGAGCCTGCAGATGTTAAGATTATGACCGGATTTAAGGATATGCCGGAGCAGGAATTAAAAGCACTCTATGATTCCCTTGGACTGGCTATGACATTCAAGGATTTCTTACATATTCAGAACTATTTCCATGGAGAAGAAGATAGAGACCCATCCATGACCGAGATTCGTGTGCTGGATACCTACTGGTCAGACCATTGCCGTCATACCACATTTTCTACCGAGCTGAAAAATGTTGCATTTGAAGATGGTTTCTACAAAGAGCCAATGGAAAAGACTTACGAGGATTACCTTGATACACATAAGAAAATGTATGAAGGCAGAGATGACAAATTTGTCTGCTTAATGGACATTGCATTAATGGCAATGAAGCGTCTGAAAAAAGAAGGAAAATTACAGGATCAGGAAGAGTCCGATGAGATTAATGCCTGCTCTATCGTAGTGCCTGTTGAAGTAGATGGCAAGACAGAAGAATGGCTTGTAAACTTTAAAAATGAGACCCACAACCACCCAACCGAAATCGAGCCGTTTGGTGGAGCTGCAACCTGTCTTGGTGGAGCAATCCGTGACCCATTGTCAGGACGTACCTATGTATATCAGGCAATGCGTGTAACCGGAGCTGCTGACCCTACCGTATCTGTAAAAGATACCATGGAAGGAAAGCTTCCTCAGAAGAAACTGGTTCGCGGCGCAGCACAGGGATACAGTTCCTATGGTAACCAGATTGGACTTGCTACCGGATATGTCAAAGAAGTATATCATCCGGATTATGTTGCTAAGAGAATGGAAATCGGAGCCGTTATGGGAGCAGCACCTCGTCGTGCTGTTCAGAGACTGACTTCTGATCCGGGAGATATTATTATCCTCTTAGGCGGACGTACCGGACGTGATGGCTGTGGTGGAGCAACCGGTTCCTCCAAAGCACACAATACAGAATCCATTGATACCTGTGGAGCAGAGGTTCAGAAAGGTAACCCACCTACCGAGCGTAAGATTCAGAGACTTTTCCGCAGAGAAGAAGTTGCCCACATTATTAAGAAATGTAATGACTTTGGTGCCGGCGGAGTGTCCGTAGCAATCGGAGAGCTTGCAGACGGATTACAGGTTGATTTGGATAAAGTACCTAAGAAATATGCCGGACTGGACGGAACAGAACTTGCTATTTCCGAGTCTCAGGAGCGTATGGCAGTTGTTGTTGCACCGGAAGATGCACAGCAGTTCTTAGATTATGCAAAAGAAGAAAACTTAGAGGCTGTGAAAGTTGCCGTTGTAACCGAAGAGCCAAGATTAGTATTATCCTGGAGAGGAAAAGAAATTGTAAATCTTTCCAGAGCATTCTTAGACACCAACGGAGCACATCAGGAGACTGATGTAAAGGTAGAGCTTCCGGTAAAAGAAGAGAATTATTTAAATAAAATCGGCACAAAGGCTGTAGAAGAAGCAGTTGCAGCAGGCGATATGAAAGCTGCATGGTTAAATGAATTAAAAGACCTTAACGTATGTTCCCAGAAGGGTCTCGTAGAAATGTTTGATGGTTCCATCGGAGCAGGCAGTGTATACATGCCATATGGTGGAAAATATCAGTTGACCGAGACACAGAGTATGGTTGCAAAACTTCCGGTTATGAATGGAAAATGCGATACAGTAACCATGATGAGTTACGGATTTGATCCATATTTATCTTCATGGAGCCCATACCATGGAGCAGCTTATGCAGTATTAGAGTCTGTTTCCCGTATTGTAACAGCCGGTGGTGATTTCCACAAGATTCGTTTCACATTCCAGGAATACTTCCGCAGAATGTCGGAGGAGCCAAGTCGTTGGAGCCAGCCATTTGCAGCACTGCTTGGTGCTTATAATGCGCAGATTGGTTTCGGACTTCCATCCATCGGTGGAAAGGACTCCATGTCCGGTTCCTTCAATGAAATTGATGTACCGCCAACACTGGTATCCTTTGCAGTTGATGTAGCAAAAGAAAAAGATGTTATCACACCGGAGCTTAAGAAAGAAAATGATAAGCTGATGTTATTTACCATCGAAAAAGATGCTTATGATATGCCGGATTACGCACAGGTTATGAAGCTTTATGATGCAATTCATGAAATGACTGAGACAGGCGTTATCGTAGCAGCTTATGCATTAGACGGAAAAGGTCTTGCAGCAGCAGTCAGCAAGATGGCATTTGGTAATAAACTTGGCGTTACTGTAAATGCAGATGTAACAAAAGAAACATTATTTGCACCGGGCTTTGGAAATATCGTAGCAGAAGTTCCGGAAAATAAAGTTGTAAAAGCACAGGAAATCCTTGCAACAGCAGGCCTTGCAGCAAACAGAGCTGTTGTGGGTGCAGTAAATGACAGCAAGAACTTTATCTATGGTGATATGAGCATTTCCATGGATGAAGCAATCGAAGCATGGGGACAGACTTTAGAGAAAGTATTCCCAACCAGAGCAACCACCGGAACAGAAGAAGTGAAGAGCGGACTTTACGATACAAAAGACATTTATGTCTGCAAGCACAAAGTTGCCCGCCCGCATGTATTTATTCCGGTATTCCCGGGAACCAACTGCGAGTACGACAGTGCGAAAGCATTTGAAAATGCAGGTGCAGATGTAACCGTAAAGGTATTTAAGAACTTAAATGCAGAAGACATCCGTGATTCTGTTGATGTATTTGTAAAAGCAATTGATGAAGCACAGATTATCATGTTCCCTGGTGGATTCTCCGCAGGAGATGAACCGGAAGGCTCAGCAAAATTCTTTGCAACAGCATTCCGTAATGAGAAGATGAAAGAAGCTGTAAACAAGCTTTTAAATGAGCGTGACGGTCTTGCACTTGGTATCTGTAACGGATTCCAGGCACTGATTAAATTAGGTCTGGTTCCTTACGGCAAGATTACACACCAGAGACCGGATTCACCGACTCTGACCTACAATACCATCGGACGTCATATTTCCAAGATGGTATATACCAAGGTAGTGACCAACAAGTCCCCATGGTTAGCACAGGCTGAGCTTGGCGGCGTATACTGTAACCCGGCATCTCATGGAGAAGGTCGTTTCGTTGCTCCGAAGGAGTGGTTAGACAAGCTTTTCGAGAATGGTCAGGTGGCAACCCAGTATGTAAACGAAACCGGTGTTCCAACCATGGATGAAGAATGGAACGTAAACGGTTCTTACATGGCAATCGAAGGTATCACCAGTCCGGACGGACGTGTCCTTGGTAAGATGGCACATGCAGAGCGTCGTGGAGAGTCTGTTGCAGTCAACATTTACGGCGAGCAGGATATGAAGCTGTTCGAAAGTGGAGTAGCATACTTTAAATAAAATAGTAAAATAAAAACCGAGCGGTTCTGTTAAAAGCAGAACCGCTCGATTGCGTATGCAACACCATCTTCTTCATTGGAAAGGGAAATGAAATCAGCCGAATCTTTTAAGAGCTGTTGTGCATTTCCCATGGCAACGCCAATGCCGGCAGCTTTGACGATATCGAGATCATTTTCGCTGTCACCTACCGCCATGGTATCTTCCATGGAAATGTGGAGGTAATCACAGAGGAATTTAAGACCCTTGGATTTGGCAATGCCGCATCTGGTAACTTCTAAGTTATGAAAACCGCCGGACACATAAGTGACTTCCGGGAAGGTGTCTAAGATTTCTTTTGTTTTTTCTCTTGTGGTATAGCTTCCATCTGCATCCGGTGCAAAGTTTAAAGTCAGTTTTGAAACACAAAGTTTATGTTCTTCGATATAAGCAGCTAAGTCAGTAATCGTCTTCCGGGTGGTCTGGATATATTTTTTTAAGGAATCCGGAATATCTAATAGGTTGGTAAGCTCGCTGGTGGAAAACTGGGTATAGCCGTCACCATTGATAAAGGCATCGATATGAAGAGACTGCGTATAGAGCTTGCGTAACAGCCGGACACTTAAATCGGTATCCATGCTTTCATCTAAGAGCAGTTCCTTTTCCGGGACGCGGTATACCGCAGAACCGTTGGCAGTAATGGCATATTGGATGCCAAGCTCCTTCATTTCATCCACAGGAAGACCGATATAAGGCCGGCCGGTGGAGATAATAACGGTAATCCCGTTTTCTACGGCTTTTCGAATCATTTCTTTATTATAAGAGGTAATGACACCGTCTTTATTATAGAGGGTGCCATCAATGTCTAAGGCAATTAACTTTACTGAATTCATCAAGTGTACTCCTTTGTATTTGAAAATATCATTGTCAATGAATAACAGTGTAGCACAGAAAATGAAAAAAGCAAATCACCGGATTAAATTTATATTTTTAAGTTGCAGGAAAAGGAGCTTACATATATAATTAGTAGGAATTCAAATGTAAGATAAACTGGAGCATATTATGAATATAAAGGAATATATCAAAGAACAAAGACTGATAACCGATGGTGCCATGGGCACTTATTATGAGGAAAAATACAGCGAAGATACCGTGATTGCAGAAAAGGAGAATCTTAAGAATCCGGAGCAGATTAAGGAGATTCATTTAGAATATCTGCGTGCGGGAGCAAGGCTGATCCGCACCAATACATTTGCAGCAAATACCATGTTTCTTGCAGATATGCAGGAAGTAAAAGAGACAGTCCGGGCGGGCTATGAGATTGCAAAGGAAGCAGTAACCACATTTCAGGCAGAAAATGGAAAAGAGATTCCGGTATTTATCGGAGCAGATTTAGGACCGATTTATGATCTTGACCATCAGGACTATGACAATGTGTTACAGGAGTACAAAGAAATTTGTGACACCTTCCTTTCTTGTGGCGCAGACTGTTTTGTATTTGAGACACAGAGTGACTTTACCTATATTGAGCCGGTGACGGCATATATTAAAGAAAAATCAGACGCATTTATTCTGGTGCAGTTTGCGTTTGACAAAAGTGGATACACCCGCTCCGGTCTCTCTATGCAACGTGTGGCAGTAGAAGCTTCCGAGATGGAAAATGTGGATGCCTATGGATTTAACTGTGAACTGGACAGTACCCACATGTATCAGTTTATGAAGAACCTGAAGTTCTCCAGTGACAAATTCGTATCAGCACTTCCAAATGCAGGGTACCCATATACTTTGCGAGGAAAGACAATTTATTCCAATAATGCATCTTATTATGCAGAAAAAATGAAGGATATTGCAGCCCTTGGCACAGATATTTTAGGTGGCTGCTGTGGAACCACACCGGAATATATTGCTTTGCTTTCTGGCGAGTTACAGGATGTGCCGAAGGCAGTAAAGAAAATTGAAAATGTAGTAACGCAGGAGGTTACAAGAACTCCATCTATTTTTGAAGAGAAGCTTTCCCGTGGGGAGAAGGCTTATATTGTAGAATTGGACCCGCCATTTTCCGAGGATGCATCCAAGGTTATGAAAGGAGCAGAAGATTTAAGAAAATGTAATGTGGATCTGATTACCCTTTCCGATTCCCCAATGGCGCGGGCGAGAATGGATGCCGGACAGCTGGCAGTGAAAATCCAGCAGAAGACCGGTGTGGCAGTAATGCCGCATATCAGCTGCCGTGACCGCAATGTGATTGCGCTTCGGGCAGGTCTTTTAGGCATGCATATGAATGATGTCCGCCATTTCCTGATTGTGACCGGAGACCCGGTTTCAAGGGCAGACCGCGAAAGAGTGACTTCTGTTTTTGATTTCAATTCCATTAAACTGATGCAGTATGTTAAGGAAATGAATTTAGAAGTTTTTGCACAGGAGCCGGTTTATTATGGTGGTGCACTGAATTATCATGGCGCCAATCCGGATGCGATTATTGAACGGATGAAGCGTAAAGCGGAAGCAGGATGCGGTTATTTCCTGACACAGCCGGTATATACCGAGGAAGATGTGGAAAGACTGACTTATATCAAAGAACACATTGACACCAAAATCATGTGCGGTATTATGCCGCTGGTAAGCTATAAGAATGCAATGTTTGTGAAAAATGAGATGCCGGGCATCCATGTTTCCGATGAAATTGTAAACCGGTATCGGGAAGATATGACAAGAGAAGAGGCAGAAGAAGTGGCAATTGAATTATCTGTTGAAATCGCGGCAAAATTATATGATATTGCAGACGGATTTTATTTTATGACACCATTTAACCGGACGGGCTTAATTGCGAGAATTATTGAGGCAATCCGACAGGAGGAAGAACGCAGATGACAAGAGAGGAATTTAAAGAATTAGTAAAAAATGGACCGGTTATCTTAGATGGTGCAACCGGAAGCAATCTTCAGAATGCAGGAATGCCGGTAGGAGTCTGCCCGGAGCAGTGGATTTTAGAGCATCCACAGACCATGATAGATTTGCAGCGGGCTTATGTGGAGGCTGGAACACAGATTCTTTTGGCACCGACCTTTACTGCAAACCGCATTAAATTAGAAGAATATGGACTGGCAGATAAGCTGGTAGAGATGAACCAGCAATTAGTTGCCATTTCCAAAGAGGCAGCAGGCGGAAAAGCACTGGTAGCCGGTGATATTACCATGACCGGTCAGCAGCTTTATCCGATGGGTGAATTGCAGTTTGAAGAACTGG
>OHZY01000521.1_pt1 | contig 13075 bp, 14 predicted proteins | sample 1580621 | NCBI WGS metagenome assembly OHZY01 (sample SAMEA3882535, study PRJEB24775) | human gut metagenome | biome: human-associated habitat; feature: intestine environment; material: feces | place: Netherlands | collected 2009/2010 | reverse complement strand
ACTTGAGGGTGAAGCCGGTGAAGAGCGAGTAGCCCTTGCTCTGGTTGAAGCTGAACACGATCATATACGCGATGGGCAGGTACATGAAGCAGAAGAACAGGATGACATAGGCGCGCTGCATCAGACGCAGATGTTTCGTTTTCATCAGGACACACCCTCCATCTCATCCTCGTCAAAGCTCGAGGTAAAGCTCATGCAGAGCAGGACAATGATCATCAGCACCAGGCTCATGGCCGAGCCGACGTTCAGGTTGTAGCTGTTGCCGAGGAACTGCATCTCGATCAGGTCGCCGATCAGCAGGTTGGAACCGCCGCCCAGCATCCGGCTGATGACGAAGGTGGACACCGCCGGGACGAAGACCATCGTGATGCCGGTGCTGATGCCGGGCACGCTCATGGGGATGAGCACCCGCAGCAGGGTCTGGGTGGTGGAAGCGCCCAGGTCCTGCGCCGCTTCCACGATGCTCTGGTCGATCTTGGTCATACTGGTGTAGAGGGGCAGGATCATGTAGGGCACATAGTTATACACCATGCCCAGCACCACCGCGCCGGAGGTGTTCAGCATGGTATAGGGGCCCAGACCAAAAAAGCCCAGCACCGCGTTCACAGGGCCGTTGATGCTCAGCAGGCCCATCCAGGCATAGGTGCGGAGCAGGAAGTTCATCCACATGGGCAGCATGACCAGCATCAGCATGATATGCTGCTTGTTCACCCGCAGGCGGGACAGGAAATAGCCCACCGGAAATGCAATGACCAGACAGATCACGGTAGCCACAAGGGCCAGCAGCAGACTGCGGGCAAACACGGAGCCGTAGCCGCTGACGCTGGTCAGATTGGCAATGGTGAAATTGCCGCTGCCATCGGTCAGGGCATAATAAACCACGATGATCAGCGGAACCACCGTGAACAGCACCATCCAGATAAAATAAGGATAGGCCAGCTTCTTATCGTAAATTTTCATCATTTCCCATTCAGCCCTCCGAACGTGCCATGATATGGATCTCGTTGGGGCCGATGCGCATACCAATGGTCTCACCGGGGGTGCAGGCGCGGGTGGAGTGAATCAGCCACTCACGGCCCTCGCACTCAACGTGCATCTCAAAGTGAACGCCCTTGAAGATGACATCATTGACTACACCCACCAGCTGACCCTCCACAGGGCTGACCACTTCAATGTCCTCGGGGCGGACCACCACCTGTACGCTCTGTTCCCGGGCAAAGCCGCGGTCCACGCAGGGGAACTGCACACCCGAGAAGGAGACCAGGAAGTCGCGGTGCATCACGCCATCCACAATGTTGGAATCGCCGATAAAGTCCGCCACAAAGGCATTTTTAGGCTCGTTGTAGATGTCCTCGGGGGTACCGATCTGCTGCACCTTGCCGCCGTTCATCACAACGACGGTATCAGACATGGTCAGGGCCTCTTCCTGATCGTGGGTAACATAAATAAAGGTGATGTTCATCTCACGCTGCAGGCGCTTGAGCTCCAGCTGCATCTCCTTGCGGAGCTTAAGGTCCAGTGCACCCAGAGGCTCGTCCAGCAGCAGGATCTCAGGCTCATTGACCAGACTGCGGGCAATGGCAACACGCTGCTGCTGGCCGCCGGACATCTGGCCGATGCTGCGGCGCTCAAAGCCTTTCAGGCCCACGACCTCCAGCATATCGCGCACCTTGCGGCGGATGGTCTCTTCGTCCATCTTCTTCAGGCGCAGACCAAAGGCCACATTCTCAAACACGTTCAGGTGCGGGAACAGCGCGTACTTCTGGAACACGGTATTCACCGGACGCTTATAGGGGGGCACACCGGTAATATCCTGGCCCTTCAGCAGCACCTGACCCGCGTTGGGTTCCAGGAAGCCTGCGATCAGGCGCAGGGTGGTGGTCTTGCCGCAGCCGGAAGAACCCAGCAGCGTTACGAACTCTTTGTCATGGATGTCCAGGTTCAGCCCATCCAGAATGCGCTGACCGTCAAATTCCACCACGATATCGCGCAGTGAAACGATCACCGAGTTGTCCATTTTTTACTTTTCCTCCTTAAACTCAGATACGAAAAAAGACAGGGCATCCACCCCATCCTTCGTACCAGGGCGACCAGCCCCGCACAACATCCATGACATCCGTAATATTGTGCAGTTATTCTGCCCTGTCATCGCCTATCATAAACAATCCGAACTGAAATGTCAATCACTCTGTCGAGGTTTGCCGAAACTTTACATCCGGCGCAAAAAAATCCCGCGCTGTACCAAGAATTCGCACAGCGCGGGAGTGAAACGTTTTATTCTGCTTTCAGCTGATCCGCAGGGTACAAAAGCGCGCTCACCACACTGGCATCCACCGTATAAACGGAGCTATCGCCTTCCACCATCAGGTAACAGCCGTCTGTCCCCATGGCATAGGTCAGATTTATTGTGCCATCGGCTGTGGTGACCTCTGCTGTGACCAGCGGGGCCTCAAAACCATACGCCGCCGGGTCGGCATCTGTTGCCTGTGCCGAGACATAGGTGCAGAGAGCCGAGAGGATGGCGTCCACCTTTGTCTCGTCGAGGTCTGCGGCGGTGTCCCCTGGCAGCCGCCAGACAGTCTGGTAGGCGTTGCTGCCACTCTCTGCTGCAGGCTCCGAGTTTGCTTTCAGGGTCACGGTCTCGCCATCGGCCAGCGTATAGGAGACGGCTTCGATCTCCGAGGCCGTCAGCCCCGCCGGGTTGAAGGCACCGAATAGCTCCGCCCTGGTCAACTCGAAGCAGGCGGCTTTGGTCCCCGATACCGTATAAATGACAGCGCTGTTATTCTTGCGGACATAGAGATCCCCTGTCATGGTATTGCTGGTCCCGAAGGTATAGGTGTCCGTTTCGCCCGCTGCCGTCACCTCTATGGTCAGCGCAGGCTCCGCAAAGCCGTAGTCCTCCCCTGCCTGCGGGCTCAGCTCCCGCTTTGCGTTCAAAGAGGAAAGCGCGGTGAGCATCGTGTTGCAGGCAGAGGTGTCCAGATGGTAAGCGGGATCTTCGGCCAGCGTCCAGCCATCGGCGGTATAGAGCAGGGTGTTCGTCTCGCCCTGATAGTGGAGCACGATCTGCGTCAGGTCATTGCCCGAAACTGCCGCCAGCGGAATGGTTCCATCTGCGGCCGCACTGGCAGCCTGTTCTTCCCGGGCATTCCGCAGCATCAGCAGGGCAAACACGCCGCCTGCCAGCAGGATGAGGAAAAGCAGCACCCCGAGGGTACGCTGTTTTGCTTTCATGGACAGGTCCTCACTTTCTGCGCCGCAGCACGACCACCACGGCACCCACAGCCAGCAGGGCCGCAGGCAGAACGATGACAAAGAGCAGGCCCAGCGTAGAGGCGGCAATGCCTGGCACTTCCAACGGAGCTGCTTCCAGCGCCTTGCTGTCGATGAGGACAGCGTTCTCCTGCCCGGCCAGCGAAGCCGCACACCCCTGCAGGAAGGTCACATTGCCCGGGATGACCTGATAGATGCCCTCATTGTCCATATTGCCGCAGTTGACCCAGATGACCTGGGCACCCGTGTTCTCATTGCGGGCGTATGCTGCCAGCGTGAAGGGACCGGCAATGTCGCCGTCCGCCTTCTCGGTGGTGGTCATCTCGTAGCCTTCCGGTTTGCTGTAAGCACTGTCCGAGCTGACCAGAAGGGCATCCGAGACCACATGCTCTGTCTCAGTCAGGGTGATGCCCTGTGCCATCTGCAGCAGAACTCTGCGGCTGGTGTTCACACCGTCCAGCGCGGTGGATTCCTCTGTACTGGCATAATCCGGCAGCAGGTAAAGGGCCGGGTAGCCATTGAGGTAATGGTTGGTATCGCCCTCCACCACAAGGCCCTCGGTGCGGGTCAGGCCGAACTCGGCCATCACAGCATCCAGATTGGGGGTACTATAATAGGAATCCGTCAGCAGCAGCGCGCGGCCTCCGTTGCTCAGGTAGCTGCGCAGCTGGCCCAGCTCATCCACCAGACTGCCTGCGCCGGAAAAGTCCTGCGCCGGATCGTTGATAACAAGCAGGTCACAGTCCTCGGGGATGGTCTGGGAGAGCAGGTCAAGTGCCGAGACGGTCAGATTCTGGCTTTCCAGCGCATCGGTCAGGGTGGAAGTCAGCGCCTGCTCGCCGTGGTTGGTGGTGTAGTACACATGGCGGCTCTCTCCGCTGGTCAGCTGGTAGATGGCAGAGGTGATCCTGCTTTCACCGTCAAAGGTCACGTTGGCCGCGCCGGTGGTGGCATAATCGCTGTAATCGTAGTCGTAAAGCTCTGCGGCATCCAGTACCTTGCTCTGTTCCCCGCAGACCAGGATCAGCCCACCGGAGGTCAGATCCTGTGCGCCGTACTGGGCCGCAAAGGTCGGGTAGACTGCCGGATCTTTCAGCTCCCAGGTGATATGGCTGCTCTGGGCGGCGTACTTGTCCAGCAGCTTGGAGATGATCTGGTCCTCATTGCCGGTCTGGGCCAGATAGTAAATGGTCACATCCTGCGTCAGGTCGTCGGCCACCTGTCTGGAGCTCTCGCTCAGGGTGTAGAGCCCAGCCTCGGAGAGATCGAACTCGGTATATCTGGAAGGAATGGCCCGGACGATGAGATTGACCAGCACGGCCAGCACGATCACAGCCGCTGCCATGGCTGCCGACCACACCCCGATGCGGAACACCCGCCCGTCACCCGAGGAGCTCTGCTTTACAAAAAGCTTCATCTGTGTTCCCTCCTCTCAGTTCCAGCGGCGCTTCTCAATGTCCTGCGCCGTAAAGAACAGGAACACCGCCGTCACGGTCAGATAATAGACCACGGCAGGGATGGAGAAGCTGTTGTTGACAAAATCCTCAAAGGGTGTAAACAGGCACAGGGCACTCAGCACAGCGCTGAAAGCCTCGGTAAGCCATGCACTGCGGAGCAGAAACAGCCCCGTCAGGCCCAGGCAGAGCGCTGCAAAGGTCAGGCACCCCAGCACAAAGCTGCGGGTGCGCAGACCGGCCGCCAGAGAAGCCGCGCCTGCGATCCCGGTGAACACTGCCAGCGCCACGGCGCTGCCCGCATTGAACATACTGCGCAGGCTGGGCATCAGGTAGGTCAGCAGCAAGGCTGAAAAGCCCGCCACAGCGGCAATGATCTGGTTCTCGGTCAGGCCGGAGAGAAACTCACACAATGCAATGGCCGCACAGCCCAGCAAAAAGTAGCAGAGCAGCCCCGCAAGGTTTGCGAGTAGAGCAGACACGGTGCCGCCCAGCGCCCAGAGGATGAAGATCATCACCGCATCCACAGCGCAGGGCAGAGCGAACACGGCCGCCATGGCAAAGAACTTGCCCAGCACGATGCCCCACACTGAGACCGGGCTGGTGAGCAGCAGCTGGTCGGTGCGGCTGTGGCGTTCCTCGGCCAGTGAGCGCATCGCCAGCACCGGGATATAGAGCAGCAGCATGAAAATGGTCTGGTAGAGGGTGTAGTAACTGAAATCCGTCAGGCCGTAGATCAAGCACCGGGCCAGAAAATACAGGCCGGAACTCGCCACCAGAAACGCCGTGAGGACGTACCCCAGCATCCCGTGAAAGAAGCTGCGGAATTCCCGCTTGAAAATAGCTGTCATTCTGCGTCCTCCTCTCCGGTTGCTTCTTCCGGTTCACCGTCGGTCAGTTCCAGAAACACCTCTTCCAGGCTCTTGCCATCGGCGGTCAGCTCCTCCAGGCTGCCTGCTGCCGCCAGATGCCCTTTGGAAAGGATCAGGATCTGCTGGCAGACTGCCTGCACCTCACTGAGGATATGGCTGGACAGGATAACTGTATGCGCCCGGCCCAGCTCCCGGATGAGCTTGCGGATCTCGATGACCTGTGCCGGGTCTAGGCCGACCGTCGGCTCGTCCAGAATGATGAGCCTGGGACTGCCCAGCAATGCCTGTGCAATGCCCACCCGCTGCTTGTAGCCCTTGGAAAGGCTGCGGATGAGCCGGGGCAGAACGGCTTCCAGCCCGGTACGGCGGGCAGCCCGGCAAACCTGCTCCTTCCGTTCCGCCTTTTTCACACCCTTCAGCTCGGCGGCAAAGGTCAGGTACTCCTGCACCGTCATTTCCGGGTAAAGGGGCGGCTGTTCGGGCAGATAGCCCACACAGGCCTTGGCGGCATCGGCCTCCTCGGGCAGAGGGTGCCCTGCCACCGTCACCTGCCCACTGGTGGCAGAGAGATAGCCGGTGAGGATGTTCATAATGGTAGATTTGCCCGCACCGTTGGGCCCCAGCAGACCACAGATCTGGCCATCTGCCACGGTAAACGAGACATCGTCCACGGCAAGATGATTGCCATACTGTTTGGTGAGATGAGAAACTTCGATCACGTTCACAACGCTCCTTTCTAAGGCAGCGCAAAGCGCTTTTTGAAGATACTGGTTTATTTTAGTCCGGAAATGTGTTCAAAATAAGGGAACGGCGTGTAAATTACAGAAAGAGAGCTTTTGTGCGGCATAACAACAAAAAACGCCGCCTCCCAAAGGAGACGGCGCTGAAAAGACCAGGAATTACTTACGGCCGAAACGCTTGTTGAAGCGCTCAACACGTCCGCCGGTGTCAACCAGCTTCTGCTTACCAGTGTAGAAGGGATGGCACTTGGAGCAAACTTCGACGTGGATCTCGGGCTTGGTAGAACGAGTCTTAATGACGTTGCCGCAAGCACAAGTGATGGTGCAGTCAACGTAGTTCGGATGGATACCCTGTTTCATTCTTTTTCACCTCATTTCTGGTTCTGACTTATTGGGGCCATATTATAAATGTATGTGCCCATCACAACCTTCAATATCGGCTACCCCCTCGAGCGGCCTTGGAAACGATTGCCTTAATATTATAGCACAGATCTCAGAAAAAGCAATAGGAAATTTCAGCTTTTTTCGTGTCGGTTTTATACAGGCTGTACTATGGAGTTTTATCTCAAGTTGATTTTCATTCAACTTTATGCAAGCAGCAAAGATACTCTCCGTTATATCCATTCACTTTTCCACGTATTACAGTTTATTTTGAGTTTTTTCACGGAATTACGACCTATATATTATATCACGCCCGGCCCAAAAAGAAAACCCCGCAGCTCCCGACTTCTTGACAAGCCAGCTGCTTCTGATTACAATACGAAAAAAGAGTTCGCAGACGTTCTCTTTGCATATTTCAGCCATCAGCTCCGGGAAAGGATTTTTTCATGGAACCAAAAACAAAACAATATCTGCTCATAACTGTTGTAGGAGTCACGCTTTTTGTGGCGCTGCTGCGGCTTTCTTCCGTTCTGGCATTTGCTGCACAGCTGGTAGATCTGGTATTGCCCATTCTGGCAGGCGGCATTCTGGCACTATTTATCAATGTGCCTATGACCGGGCTGGAAAAACGGTTGAAACGCCTGTTCTGCAAGGCCAAAAAACAGCCCTCGGATAAAGTACTCCATCTCCTGAGCTTCTTCATCACCCTGCTGGGTGTTGTGCTGGTGTTGGTGCTGGCGCTGACATTGCTGATCCCGGAGCTGGTGCAGTCTTTTCACAGCCTCTATGTACAGATCGAAGCAAGCATCCCCCGCTGGACCGCCTATCTCAGTGCACAGGATACCGACATGGGCTGGCTGATGAGCTGGCTGGAGGGCATCGACTGGGAGCAGCTGCTCCACAGGGTCACTGACAGTATCGACACCGTGCTGGTCAATGCGGTAGGAGCCGTATCTGCCACGGTAAATATCGTGGTGACCGCATCCTTTGCCCTGATCATCTCTGTTTATATGTCCGTTGGCTCAGAGAGTCTCTGCCACCACGCCCGCACATTGGTCTGTGCCTACCTGAAACCCAGCCACTCCGCTTGGCTGCTGAAGTTCTGCCGACTGTTCCGGCAATCCTTTGCAAACTTTCTGACAGGGCAATGCAGTGAGGCCGTGATCCTTGGCGTTCTCATGGCTCTTGCGTTTTCCGTTTTCAAGATCCCCTACGGCAGCCTGGTGGGAATGCTGACCGCCATCTGTGCCATTATCCCCTACGTCGGAGCGCTGATCTCCTGCGTGGTCAGCGTGTTCCTCGTGCTGTTGGTGGATCCCGTTCTGGCCGTGCGCTGTCTCATTGTTTACCTTGCCGTACAGTTTATTGAAAACCAGTTCATCTACCCCCGGGTGGTGGGAAAATCCGTGGGACTTTCTCCGCTGTACACCCTTGTGGCTGCTATGATCGGCGGAGAGCTCTTTGGCATCATCGGCATCATCTTCTTTATCCCCCTGACGGCGGTAATCATTGAGCTTGTGAAGGAGGATGCCTGCCGACGCATACAGGCAAGAGAATCCCAGCGGTCCGGGCCGTCTGAGTAAAGGTTTTCCCCCAGTGCCGCATCCAGAACCATCATCGTGGTGCGCTGCATCCGATTGTGAGACCTGCCGACTGTTCCGGTGCAGGTGCGGGATTGATATGCATACAAAAAATACCGCTGCTCTTGTGCATTTCCCCAAATGCAAGAGCAGCGGTATTTTATTGCGCCGCTTTCGTTTTCTTTTGCAGCGCTTCGTGCATATATCCCATCAAAATCAGGATCACCAGCAGATAATACGGAAAAATTGCGATCGTGGTGTGGTTTGCGATCACGCCGAACAACGGCGGCATCAGGCAGTTGCCAATATAGGCGCTGGCCATCTGAACCCCAATAATCGCCTGTGACCTGTCCGCACCGAAGCGGCCCGGCGTTGCATGAATGATGCTGGGATAAATTGGAGCACAGCCAAGACCAACCAGCAGCAGCCCTGCCAGTGTCACTGCTTCCCCAAGCGGCAGAAGAAACGCCGCTATCCCAATCGCGATGATCCCCTGCCCCATACGAACCATCTGGGTATCATCGAATTTCAAGGTCAGGAAGCCGCACAACGCCCGTCCCACGGTGATGCCGACAAAGAAAAGACTGGCAAAACCGGCGGCGGTCTCCGGCGCGATTCCCCTGTTCAGCACCAGATAACTGCTGGCCCACAGACTGGTGGTCTGCTCCAGAGAGCAGTAGCAAAAAAATGTAACCAGAACCTCTTTTACGCCGGAGATCCGGAAAATCTGTTTCAGGGTCAGCGCTTCTGCCGGGACTGCTTCCCGCTCCTCGGCATTCGCACCCGATTTCGTTTTCCAGAGCGGGAGACTCAGCAGAATAATGATCGTCAGCACCATCTGCATCACACTGATGACCCGATACCCCGTCTGCCACCCGGCGCGGGAAGAAAGCGCCGCGCCCATGATGTAGGGCCCGACCGAGGCTCCGATCCCCCACATACAATGGAGCCAGCTCATGTGGCGGCTGGCAAAATGGAGCGCCACATAGTTGTTGAGTGCTGCATCCACGCTTCCAGCCCCAAGTCCATAAGGGATTGCCCACAGACACATGGCCCAGAATGAGCTGCTGACAGAGAACCCGAACAGTGCTGCGGCGGTCATGGCAACGCTGATGGCCGTAACACCGCCCGCTCCAAACCGACGGGTCATCCGGTCACTTTGCAGGCTGGAAAGCACCGTTCCCACCGATATAATGCAGAAGATCACGCCGGAATAGGAGACCGGAACCCCAAATCCCTGATAGATCGAAGGCCACGCTGCCCCCAGCAGAGAATCCGGCAGGCCCAGACTGATAAAAGAAACATAGATCACCGCTAACAGCAGATGGATCATCTTGCATTCCTCCTTTTGGTCGATACAATTATATCACAACAGAAGAAATGCCATTAGGATAAATTCCTCAATTTTGTACAACAAAAACGTCAACATTGAAAGCACAGATTCATCATCGCACTTCCGTTCGGATCGTGAACCCATCCGGAAGGTTGGAAATTTCTTTTTTCAGGAACAATGGATAAAAAGTTTCATCCTTTAATTGAGCAATCTCTAACCATTTAAATATATGCGTATCGGTTCCCTCTGTTCGAGTGAACGTGTTTTGCCTTTCCAGCAGGCCAGCATCTGCGGTATCCATCAAAAAATAAATACATATCTCGTGATATCGGAGACCATCTGTATCTTTTGTGAAAAAAGATTGATTCAACCATAATGGCCGGGATATCTTCAGTGAAACACCAAGCTCTTCCCGAACTTCCCGTATCATCGCTTGTTCGGCCGTTTCCTCCATCATCACTCTACCCCCGGGCAGAGAGTAGTACTCTGACGGTTTGTCATGGGACATTGCCAAAATTCTTCCGTTAGAAATTATGATTGCACTCACTCTATAATTGAACTTTTCATCGCCCATCTTAAAAGAGATATCCACTTTCCATCACGCTCCCACATTCATTCTTATTCGTACATCCGCCCCTATTTTACCAGCAATAAGAGAACATAGCAATTTCTTCAAACAAAAACGCCAGCGTACCATGTTTTCGTAACACGATACGCTGGTGTCTTATTGTTCTGCTGTTACCCAGCCTTCGGTGTGAGCCATCCTTTTACAGTGTCCACATCGACCTTGCTTGCTTTTGCAATCTGCTCAATCGATACACCCTGTTCATAAAGGCTCTGTGCCATCTCAACTGCCATTTCTTTTCGGCTTTCTACTCTCAGCTCTTCCATAGCCTTGCACATTTCGCTCAACATGCTTTCGGGGCGATCCAACTGCTTACAGTATCAACATCATAGCCAAGAAGGTCTGCGATTTCTTCTACGGAATTTCCCTTCCGACTGAGTCTCAAGGCAGTCTTTTTTGCCTGTTCCATTTTACCGATTTCTACGCCTTCAGCTTTTCCCTCGGCATAGCTTTCAACTCTCAATTCTTCCATAGCCTTGCACATGCTGCCCACTCCTTTCGGGTTTTCTTTCAAGTAGCGCGTTCGTTCTGCCATCAGGTCAAAGTTCATATCCTCTGCACTGGTGCAATTGAAATCGTGCATCAGTCTTCCGATGTCCGAATCGCCACGGTACTCGCCATTCACATACAGAATATGAGTTCCGTCTTCAAACGGCAAGCCCAGTGTCAAGTTTATGTTCTGAATGACATATACAGGTTTTTCCGGCCTTATAGTAATCTTTTTCCGTAATGAAAATGACATAGGAATCCGGCAGTTCTCGGTAATCCTGATCCTTGTCCAAATTTTCCACATCCATCACGCTGGAATGATATCTTGCCCGGTGCGGGTCAGCTCCATTGTCAGAGCGCTGAATCTCGATATCATATTTCTTGCCCGTGCTGTCGGTGGCATATGCATCCAGACAAATTGACCGTGCTCCAGTCACGCGCTTCAGGTCGGCCTGCGTTTCACATTTGGTCAGTGTCAGATCAGGTTTACCCACAATGATGCGGAGCACCAGTTCTGCCAATGGATTATTATCCTTGAACATCCCGCGCATAAACGTATCGTCGATAGGCCGGAACTCTCTCAATCGCCGAAGGTCTTCCTGATGATGCCGTTCACGCTTCTGTGCTTCGGTTTCCTGCAACTTCCCTCACCTTCTGTTTCTATTGTTTATTTTATCATAGAGCAGTCATTTTATCAACCCTCGTTCAACCACATTAGTTGGCGCTAATATAGTTCTGTACCATCATGTGCGTCACCTTCTCCGTCTGCACGATCCCCTGTTCGTTGGAAAATCTAATAAATAATCGTATCGTCTGTTCGTAGCTTCCAATCGTCTTTTTGCTCAACCCCTTCAATTCACAGTGCTCTATGAACAGTTCCACATTACGTTCCAACATAAAAACAACCTCCTGGATCATCCGCTGCCGCTCAATGAATCCAGAAGGTTTATCGCTACGGAAGGTTTCTGTTTATCGCTACGGAATCCATAATTCTATAATTCCATAGCGATAAACATTTTTCAGCCTCTCAGAATTGCCAGATGTGCGCACAAAATATCAGGTCGGCATGTGCATCCATCACACTGCTCTCTGCCGTTTATCCAGCCGCATCTTGTCAGCGATCATCGCGATGAACTCCGAATTGGTGGGCTTGCCCCGCAGGTTGTGGATGGTATAGCCGAAGTAGCTGTTGAGGGTATCCACATCGCCCCGGTCCCATGCCACCTCAATGGCATGGCGGATGGCCCGCTCCACGCGGCTGGCAGTGGTACCGTTTTTCTTGGCGATTTCCGGGTAGAGGCGTTTTGTCACAGCGTTGATGTACTCCGGCTCGTTCATGGTGAGCAGGATGGCATCCCGCAGGAACTGGTAGCCCTTGATGTGGGCGGGGACGCCGATCTGGTGCAGGATCTCCGTCACGGTCAGCTCATCGCTGTCCACGCTGGTGGGCAGGTGATGCTTTTCCTTGCCCATTGCCACCTTCACGACCCGGCTGGCGAGGACATTTTCGTCAAACGGTTTGACGAAATAGTACGCAAATCCCTCATCCAGCAATTCCTGGACCATTTCCTCGCTCTGGAACGCACCCGTCACAAAAAACGAGGTGTGCCGCTCGCCTGCGGCGTTGTACTTCTGCTTGACGGCCAGTGCATCCAGCCCCGGCATAAAAGCGTCCAGCAGCACCACCTGCGGCCGCACCGAGAGCATTTTCTGAAGCACCTTCTGTCCGTCCTTTTCGACGACCGTAACTTCCACGCCTTTTTGTTCCAGCGCCTCGCGGCAGGCTTCCGTGATCTCTGCGCTGGTATCCGACATCAAAAACCGAATTTTATCCATCGTTCATTCCTCCAAAGTGTGCAGTTCCCTTAACGCTTTTGATTTTACCATATTTTTCCATTGATTTCAACGGTTATTTTTGCCATATTATAGCATCCATTGTCGAATGATGCTTATTCATTTTGACGATTCTGTATCCTGCGCCCTCTGCGCCGCGATTTCGGCCTGTTCCAACATGGTCTGGGCAAAAATTCCGTAGCCGCGTGTCGGGTCGTTGACCAGAACATGGGTCACTGCTCCCACCAGCCGCCCGTTCTGCACGATGGGGCTCCCGCTCATCCCCTGCACGATGCCGCCGGTCGCAGACAGAAGCGAAGGGTCGGTCACCCGGATGACCAGATTCCGGCGAGGGTCGGCGTCGCTGACCCGCTCGATCTGGATGCGATAGGTGCGGGGCGTGCCGCCCTCGGTGGTGGCCCATATCTCGGCAGGGCCGGTGGCGACCTCCTGCGCGAAGGCGACCTCCCGCAGCTGGCCCGGAAAGTGGGT
>OHZY01000489.1_pt1 | contig 13576 bp, 10 predicted proteins | sample 1580621 | NCBI WGS metagenome assembly OHZY01 (sample SAMEA3882535, study PRJEB24775) | human gut metagenome | biome: human-associated habitat; feature: intestine environment; material: feces | place: Netherlands | collected 2009/2010 | reverse complement strand
GCCTGCTGCAATCGTGTCCGGAAAAATGCTTCATCAATAACTGTATCTTCTTTTCTGCTGAAAAGGCGCACCCGGATTTTGGAATTGCGGTTGATAAATCCAATGCCCATCGGATATCCGTCAAAATCGTGTACCAGCACCAGATCTCCGTTTTCAAATGTTCCCATGACACTTTCTATTTCATTATCGAAAATCCACATGCCACCGGATTTTACCATTCTTCCTTCGCCTTTTTTCAATGTTACAACTGCACTCATGTTAGTCCTCCTTCGTAACCTCTTTCTTATAATTTACCACAAATATACCAATGCATACCAGTATCAGGGCAATCACACTTTTGATGCCTGCTGCCTGCTCTTTTTCTCCCAGAAGCCATGCGGAAAGAATCACACCAAACACCGGGTTCATAAATCCAAATACCGCTACACGGGAAATCGGATTGTATTTTAATAAAATGCCCCACAGCGTGTATGCGACGGCAGAAATGCATGCCATGTAAAACAGCAGTCCAAAGGATGACGCCGTAAATCCGCTCAACCGTCCACCTGCTGCAAAGCCGCACAATGCCATAATAATTCCACCCACCAGGAACTGGTATCCACTCAGCATGACAGGATTTTCGGATTTGGAATACCACTTTAACAACACGGAAGAAAATGCATACGCTACCGTTGACAGGAAAATAAATCCTTCTCCGGTCACGCTCATATGAAAATCAAATCCGCTGCTTCCCATATTTACCAGTGCCACGCCTGCAAATCCAATGATACAGCCTGCTATTTTCCGCGCCGATAATTTTTCCTGATGGAATAAAAGACTTGCTACCAGAATTGCCACGAATACATTTAACGCTTCGATGATGGATGCTTTTACCCCGGAGGTGTGCGCCAGTCCGATATAGAAAAGCAGGTACTGTCCCACAGTCTGCAGACTGCTTAATTTAAAAACTTTTCCAATGGAGCCCTTTGTCGGACGCAGAAACCGTCTGCTTCCAATACTTCCCAATAATATTGTTAAAATTCCTGCCAGCGTAAACCGATAGCCAGCATACAGAATCTGAGACGCCACCTCATCCGATGCAATGTGCATCATCTGATAGCCGATTTTAATGCACGGAAATGCACTGCCCCACAACAGGCAGCACACTAATGCTCCCAGCCAGACTACTATGGTTTTCTGCATGAATTTTTCTTTTGTTTCCATTGCTTTCATCCTTTTCTCAAGCTTTCGCTTTTCTTCTCATTCTTGTCTCATTTCATCATAGACACCAGTGCCGGCTCTGTCAAATAAATTCTGTCCCTACTGATATACTTTTTCCCTGAAATATGCGATAATAAATATGTTTGTATAGGTGCTTGCGAAAGGAGATAATTTGATGATAACAATAAGCCTTTGCATGATTGTCAAAAACGAGGAGCAGGTTCTCTCCCGCTGTCTGGATTCACTCGCCGGTCTGATGGATGAAATCATTATCGTGGATACCGGCTCTTGCGACCGCACCAGGGAAATTGCTGCCCGCTATACCGATAAAATCTATGACTATATCTGGAAGGATGACTTTGCAGATGCCAGAAATTTTGCTTTTTCCAAAGCTTCCATGGAATACATTTATACCGCAGATGCAGATGAAGTCTTAGATGATGAGAACCGGGAACAGTTCCGGCTTTTAAAAGAAGCCATGGTTCCGGAGGTCGAAATTGTACAGATGAAATATGTGACCAAAAATGAATTTAATACGGTGCTTAACTTTAAAGAAGAATACCGTCCGAAGCTCTACCGGAGACTCCGTACCTTTACCTGGATTGACCCGATTCACGAAACGGTGCGCTTAGACCCGGTTGTCTTTGACAGTGATATTGCTATTACGCATCTTCCGCAGTCCCTGCACAGCAGCCGTGATTTCAAAGGCTTCTTACTGGCATTTGACCGGGACGGACGGCTTTCCGAAAAATTGCACCGGATGTATGCCAAAGAGCTCCTCATGACCGGGGAGAAAGAAGATTTCATTGCCGCCGCAAAAGTATTTCTTGCTACCCTGCAGGATGAAACCGCTTCTGGGGATGCCCGCAAGGAAGCCGGCTGTATCTTAAGCCGCTGCTACCGGATTACCGGAAATGTCAATGAATTTTTCAAGCTGGCACTGAAGGATATGATTACTACCCCTTGTGCAGAAATCTGCTGCGAATTGGGAAATTATTTTTTTGACGCAGAAGATTATGATGAAGCAGCCATGTGGTACTACAACGCAGCCTTTGAAACTGCCAGCATTCTTGATGTCCATACCAGTGGAAATATTCCGCTGAACGGACTGGCTGACTGCTATGAAAAATCCGGAAATGCAGCCCAGGCGGAAGAATATAGAAATGCAGCCAGACAATGGCAGCTCCCAGATGATAATTCTTAGTCCCTTCGACTTGAATAATCATGTACGAAGTGGTACTATGATAATAATTTAACAAACAAAATATACAGGAGGTTTTTCATGGATTACACACAGGAATATAAACAGAAATTAGTCTCCGCAGATGAGGCTGTCAAAGTCATCAAATCCGGTGACTGGGTAGATTATGGATGGTGTACTGGAACTCCGGATGCACTGGATAAAGCCCTTGCAAAACGTACGGATGAATTAAAGGATGTCAACTTAAGAGGTGGTATTCTGTTAAAACCGTTAGCTGTCTTCGAACGTGAAGATGCCGGCGAACACTTTACCTGGAACTCCTGGCATATGTCCGGAATCGAGCGTAAATATATCAACCGTGGTTTTTCTTACTACGCTCCAATCCGTTATTCCGAGCTTCCAAGATACTATCGTGACTCCGCTACTCCGGATGATGTAGCAATGTTCCAGGTTGCTCCAATGGACAAACATGGATATTTCAACTTTGGACCAAACGCCTCTCATATGATGGCAGTTTGCGAGACTTCCAAGAAAGTTATTGTTGAAGTAAACAAAAATATGCCTCGCTGCTTAGGCGGATTTGAAAACAGCATCCATATTTCCGATGTTGATTTCATCGTAGAAGGCGAGAACCCGGCTATCGGTGAATTAGGCGGCGGCGGAGCTGCTACTGAAATCGATCAGGCAGTTGCAAAATTAATCGTAGATGAGATTCCAAATGGTGCATGTCTCCAGCTTGGTATCGGTGGAATGCCAAATGCTGTTGGTTCCATGATTGCAGAATCTGATTTGAAAGATTTAGGTGTACATACCGAAATGTACGTTGATGCATTCGTTGATATTGCAAGAGCAGGAAAAATCAACGGTTCCAAGAAAAACATCGACCGTTTCCGTCAGACATATGGTTTCGGTGCAGGAACTCAGAAAATGTATGACTACTTAGATGAAAACCCGGAACTTATGAGTGCTCCGGTAAGCTATACCAATGATATCCGTTCCATTTCCGCACTGGATAACTTTATTTCCATTAACAATGCAGTAAATGTAGACCTCTACGGTCAGGTAAATGCAGAGTCTGCTGGAATCAAACACATCAGTGGTGCCGGCGGACAGTTAGACTTCGTTCTGGGTGCATACCTTTCTAATGGTGGTAAGAGCTTCATCTGCTGTTCTTCTACCTTTACAACCAGAGATGGTCAGTTAAAATCCCGTATCCTTCCTACCTTAGATCCAGGATCTATCGTAACTGATACCCGTGCCAACATCCACTATCTGGTAACAGAATATGGTAAAATCAACTTAAAGGGACTTTCTACCTGGCAGAAATGTGAAGCAATTATCTCTGTCGCACATCCGGACTTCCGTGATGAATTAATCGCAGATGCAGAGAAAATGCATATCTGGAGAAGAAGCAACAAATAACTACGTAACTTTTAAAAATCCCATGGGATAATCCCATGGGATTTTTGCAATATGATAGGTGGAACCCTTATGATTCTGTCCATAAATGCACACAATTTTCATGTTATCTCTTTTTCCTCTCTTCCACAGATACTGCGATAAATTTCCCAGATTAAAAATCCGGAAAGCGGACCTAAAATAACACCGGCTGTTCCATATATTTTCAGACCTGCATAAATACTGATAATAACCGCCAGCGGATGCACGCCCAGCCCTCTTCCCATAAGCCTTGGCTCCATAAATTCCCGGATAAAGGTACTCAATATAAACAGTATACCATATATCACTGCCGCAAAATACTTTCCACGGAATAAATCGATAATCAGCCATGGAATAAAGACAAGTCCTGTGCCAATAAAAGGCAGTGCATCACTCATTCCAATCAGCACTCCCGCCAGAATGGCATAAGAATTTCCGGTAAGGAACAGACCTGCTATACATACACCACTGATTAATGCCAATATAATAAGCTGTGCCTTAAGATATGTTCCTCCGGCATGACACATATTTTGAAATATCCGTCCGCCCCAGGAATAAAAGCTGCTTTTTCTCCAACGCTGCACCAGATTATCATAATCACAGAGTATCAGTACTGCCGCCACAACAGTTACAATGCAGATGCCAAAGAATGCTGCCAGTCCCCGCAAAGATGCCAGCGAGCCATTCATCATTGCCGGAATCAGCTTCGTTTCTGCCTGACTGCTGACATATGCCGCGCAGTTTTTTCCCCACTGCACCATTGTCTCTGTTTTCATGCCGGTGATTTCCGCAACCCGCTCACAACAACTGCACCAGAGTGTATCTGCTTTTCCAAATAATGCCGGATAATTCGTTATCAGTGATGCAAGTTCGCAGATTCCCTTGTATACAAGATAGCCCACCGGCAGAAAAATCACTGCCAGCAGCAACAGCACTGCCGCCGTACTTACTATTCCTTTTGGAAGCCTTGTTTTCTCTGACAGAAAAGCTACTGGTTTACATAATATTCTTGCAATAAGGATTGCCAGTAAAAAAGGAATTACAATCGGCAGTGCGAAACGCATTCCCAAATATACTGCAACTGTAATCCCTGCTAAATATATAATCTTTTTTATAAGTTGTCTTGTTTTTTCAGTCATACCATCAGTATGTGGCATCCCGGACTTTTTTATGTATTATAAATCTGAAAATAAATGAAATGCCTGACCTTCCGGTGTTATCTGAAACTGCATCTTCTTTTTGCTTGTGGGATGCAGAAATTCCAGCCGATAAGAACAAAGTGCCAGTGGAATCGACCTCATTCCCGGCAGACTTTCATTCTTCCTTCCATACTTTCTATCTCCCACCAATGGCCAGCCATGATGCGACATCTGCACACGGATCTGGTGATGCCGCCCGGTTTCTAATTTTACTTCAAGAAGACTGATTTCTTCCGCAGCTTCAGTTTTTTCCGATGTTCCATCCGCTGTACCCGCTCCTGAAGCAGCTTTACCATCTCTGCCATCTCTATCATCTCTATCATCAAGCGTACTACATTCCAGCACCCGATAGGTTAACGCCGCCCGCTTTGCATCTGCGGTTCCCTGTTTTACGACAGAAGAAGTATTACTTCTGCCATCCTTCTTAAGAAAGTCAATAAGCTGTCCTTCTTTCGGTTCTGCTTTTCCATATACCACTGTCAGATAATATTTTCCAAAACCGTTTTTCTGCATCTGCCGGTTCAGCTCTGCTGTGGCTTCTTTGGTCTTTCCAAAGACCATTACGCCTTCCACCGGCTGGTCTAAGCGATGGATGATTCCAATAAAGGGAGTCTCTCCTTTTGCAGCAAGATAATTCCGAAGCAGGCTCTCCATATCCTGCTCGCCCATACGCTTCGTCTGCACTGCAATCCCTGCCGGTTTTACACAGACAAGCAGCTTGTCATCCTCATATAAAATATGTTCTGCAATCTTATACATATACTTTTTCCTGCATCTCCTGTGCATTTTCTAATTGTAAAAATAAAGCTGAATTTGTTTTTACATAAATTTTAATACATATAAAGTCAACAATAATAGCTGCCGCAATAAGTAAAGCAAATAACAATGCCACCGGATTAGCTGCTACCAGACCATTTATAATTTAAATCTGTAACCTACCCCCCAGCTCAGACAGCTTTGCTGGCTGACGCGCGCATGCGCATCTATAGACAATCTGGGGCTACACATTCTATAATTTAAATCTGTATCCTACCCCCCAGATTGTCTCGATATACTGAGGCTTTGCGGTATCCATTTCAATCTTCTCACGAATCTTTTTGATATGTACCGTTACGGTTGCGATATCACCAACGGATTCCATATCCCAGATTTCTTTAAACAGTTCTTCCTTGGTAAATACATGATTCGGATTCTGTGCTAAGAATACCAGTAAATCAAATTCCTTTGTGGTAAATGCCTTTTCCTCGCCATTTACCCAGACGCGGCGGGCTGTCTTATCAATCTTGATTCCACGAATCTCAATAATATCATTTTCCTGCACATTGCTGCCAATCAGTCTTTCATAACGGGCAAGGTGTGCCTTTACTCTTGCTACCAGCTCGCTTGGGGAGAATGGTTTTGTGATATAATCATCTGCACCTAGTCCCAGTCCGCGAATCTTGTCAATATCATCCTTCTTGGCAGATACCATAAGAATCGGTGTATTCTTTACTTCACGAATACGTTTGCAGATTTCAAAGCCGTCCATGCCCGGAAGCATCAGGTCTAAGATATACATGTCAAAATCAGATGCCAGTGCTTTCTCCAAGCCCCTTGCTCCATCACTTTCGATTTCGACATCGAAACCGCTTAACTCTAAATAATCCTTCTCCAGTTCTGCAATTGAAACCTCATCTTCAATAATCAATACTTTACTCATTTGGAACCTCCTGATATTTTCTCAGTACAAAATACATGATTGTACCTGTTTCTTCTTTACTGGTTGCCCATATCTTTCCGCCATGGTCTTCAATAATTTTACGGACAATGGATAAACCGATACCGCTTCCGCCGGTTGCGGAATTTCTTGAAGTATCTGCCCGGAAGAACCGGTCAAAGATATATGGCAGGTCTTTCTTTGCAATTCCTTTTCCATTATCTTCTATCTCTACCTGGATAAAATCACCCACATCCTTTACACGAATATTGATAAAGCCCTTCGGCTTATCCAGATATTTGATGGAATTATTAATAATATTATGAATGACACGCTTTAACTGCTCCGGGTCTGCAATAATCTGCACATCATCCCCAGCGTAATTAAAATACGATAAACCGATATTTTTTGCCTCTAAATCCAGACCGATTTCTTCTACGCAGTCATCGAAATATTCCATTACATTTATCTTGCTAAAATTATATGGAATTCGATTAGTATCAATCTTTGAATAAAGTGTCAGCTCATTTAATAGTAAATCCATCTCATTGGCTTTATTATAAATGGTCTTGATATATTTATCCCTTTTTTCCGGCGTATCTGCCACACCATCCATCAGACCTTCCGAATAACCTTTCACAGCAGTAATCGGGGTCTTTAAATCGTGGGCAATATTACTGATTAAAACACGGTTTTCTTTCTCTGATGCCAGCTTCTCTTCTGCAGAATCTTTCAGTCTCTGCCGCATCTCTTCGAAGTTCTGGCACAGCTCGCCAATTTCATCATTGCTGTCTATTTCCAAAGTAAAATCAAGGTTTCCCTCTTTGATATTCTGGGTTGCCATCTCTAACTTCTTAATCGGAGTAATGATGCTCCGGTAATTCCATATGGTAAGCATACCTGCCGTCAACAAAAGTATCAATAACACAGAAATAATAATATCTATCAGAAGTTCCTTCATTTCCGGCACAAGTGATTTAATAGAGGTAATTACAAACAACGTTCCTTCCGAACCATCCGAAAAATCAAAGTCAATCCGCTTAATCATTTCCTGTTTATCACTGTCAATGAAATAGCCGGTCTCTCCCCCTGTCTTTGTATCCATGTAATCCGGCAGATTTTCCGGAACCGTATTCAAATCATTCGTTCCCACATAGACTTCTTCATTATCCCTCATGACAATCAGGTAGGAGTTTTTCCCCTGCAGAGTCTCATTAACCTGCATTAAATATTTCATGTCCAGGAATTTGTCCGGGTCGCTTTCCGCTGTATCCAGTAACTTCTGACAACTGTCCTTTGTCACCCGGTTCCACATCTGCACCGTATTGGTCAGATAACTAATATTTCCATCTTCCACCTGATAGGTGTTGGCAATATCTCTTAACTGAAAATAACGGAATCCGCACATTGCCAACGCGGCCAATGTCACCGGCACAAATATGATAATACAAAATGATATAATCAGCTTTGTCCTTAGTTTCATTCTCAAGCCTCCAGTTTTTCATAATCATAGTATACCACATGCAGTCTCTTTTCCCATGAAAATTCTGAGAATTATTCTAAAGAATTTATAAATTATTTTCCAACCACCCAAAACTCTTTGCTGGTTTTCTCATTAAAACTACGAGAAACACGCTTTGCGAGTTTCTCGAGTTATCGCGGTGCTCGCCAAATCTGCATGCAAGCATGCGATTTTTCTCGCTACTCGCGTAAATACCAAAAGACCTCTTTCCGGCATTTCAATCATTTCCCTTAAGAAATAAATCTTTTCCGAAAAGAGGTCTTTCTTCTTTATACTATTCTGGAATCTATTCCAATATTATAAGTGTTTCTTTAATTCATCAACTTTGTCCAACGCTTCCCATGGAAGTGCAACATCGGTTCTTCCAAAGTGACCATATGCTGCTGTCGGGCGATAAATCGGTCTGCGTAAATCAAGCATCTTGATAATTCCTGCCGGACGAAGGTCAAAGTTCTCACGGATAATTTCTACTAATTTCTCATCAGAAACTTTTCCGGTACCAAAAGTATCAACCATAACAGAAGTAGGCTGTGCTACACCGATTGCATAAGATAACTGAATCTCACAACGCTCTGCAAGACCTGCTGCTACTAAGTTCTTAGCAACGTAACGTGCTGCATATGCTGCTGAACGGTCAACCTTGGTGCAATCCTTACCGGAGAATGCTCCGCCGCCGTGACGGGCGTATCCACCGTATGTATCTACGATAATTTTACGTCCGGTAAGACCTGCATCACCGTGTGGTCCACCGATTACGAAACGTCCGGTTGGGTTGATGAAAAATTTAGTATTCTCATCAACTAATTCCTTTGGAAGGACTGGGTCAAAAACATATTTCTTAATATCCTCATGAATCTGTTCCTGGGTTACATCCTCGTCATGCTGTGTAGAAAGTACAACTGCCTCTAATCTCTTTGGTTTTCCAGCCTCATCATACTCTACAGAAACCTGTGATTTTCCGTCTGGTCTTAAGTATTTTAAAGTACCATCTTTACGAACTTTGGTTAACTGTAATGCCAGTTTGTGAGCTAAAGAAATCGGATATGGCATATATTCCGGTGTCTCGTTGGTTGCATAACCAAACATCATACCCTGATCTCCGGCACCGATTGCTTCAATCTCCTCATCGGTCATTTTATTTTCTTTTGCTTCCAAAGCCTTGTCAACACCCATTGCAATATCCGGTGACTGCTGGTCTAATGCTACCATAACAGCACAGGTATGTCCGTCAAATCCGGTTTCTGCATGGTCATAACCGATTTCATTTACAGTATTTCTTACAATTGCAGGAATGTCTAATTTTGCCTTTGTAGTAATCTCTCCTGTTACAAGTACAAATCCGGTACAGCTTGCTGTCTCACAGGCAACACGGCTCATTGGATCCTCTGCCATACATGCGTCAAGAATTGCATCTGAAATCGCATCACACATTTTGTCTGGATGTCCTTCTGTTACGGACTCTGATGTGAATAATCTTTTTTCCATCGTTTTCTCCTCTCGTTTTGTTGATTCCCTTATTAAGTATCTGGTGGATGCGCTTGGCTCCTCTTTCTTCCAGACCTTTTTTCGCTGCTCGCGTAAAATAAAAAAACCGCTTACATTATAAGCGGACCCGATAACGGTAAAGATAATCAAATCCTCTTATTGTTCGACTTGCTCGCTCAGGTTGGCACCTTCCTTATGTTGTGGGGTTGCCGTGACTTCATTGATCCTATGTATCTCCATCACTCTGAATAAGAGAAATTACAATATTAAATTTTCAAATCTCTATGGGAGAGAATACACCTATTATATCGAAATGTCAAGCACCATATTTTCTCATCAACAGAGAAAACATTCCTTATTACTTTTTGTATCCTTTTGACAAATTTTTCCGATTTTTACTGTTAAGATTGACATTTTTAGCAAAAAGAATATACTTAAATAGGAATATAATTGTGATTTGTTCTATCATAATTATAAAATCCATCCAGAATGAGGACCACATGCATGAAAGAATATCAGACAAAAGATTTGTTACCAGGTATGGTTACAGCAATTCCTGTCCGCACCAAGCGTGGACAGCTTATTATTAATCCGAATGTAGAACTTACGCGTACCCTGATTTCCAGACTGGAATTTTATGGCATCGCCAGTGTGCAGATTACAGAAAATAAACAGGTCGCTACTCCAATGGAAACGCCAAAAGATCCGGCATATTTTCCTGCCAAAAGCCCTGTTTCTGCACCAAGTCCGGTTTCTGATGCTTCTTACTCACAGAAGCTCAAAAGTTCTCCGGAATTCCAGCGTTTTCAGGTGGATTTCACCCTGCGTTCCCAGGATTTAAAGAACTGTTTTGATGCTTATCTTTCCGATGGAGGAACCGTAAACAAAGAAGAGCTTTTATCAAAGACCATTTCTTTAGTAAGTCCAAAGCAGACCACTCTGGATGTCTTTGATATGTTACATAATATGCGTCAGGTCAACGACAGCACCTATGCACACAGTCTGAATGTTGCCATCATCTCCCGTATTATCGGAAAATGGCTGCATTTTTCCAATGAAGAATTAGACACTCTCACCCTTGCCGGTCTGCTTCATGACATCGGTAAGACAAAAATTCCGGATGAGGTCTTAAATAAAGACGGAAAATTAACAGATGAAGAATTCCAGATGATTCGTAATCATCCGAAATATGGCTACGATATTTTAAAATCCCAGCCATTAAATTCCCATATTAAAAAGGCAGCTCTCATGCACCATGAACGTTGCGATGGTTCCGGTTATCCAATGGGGCTTACCATGGAAGAAATCGATGACTATGCACTCATCATTGCGATTGCCGATGTTTACGATGCCATGACAGCAGCACGCTCCTATCGTGCTCCCCTTTGTCCGTTTGAGGTAATCGCCGAATTTGAAAAAGACGGTCTGCAGAAATATAAGCCAAAGTATATTCTGACCTTCTTAGAGAATATTGCCAATGCATACCAGAACAACCGGGTTATGTTAAGTGATGGTACTTCCGCCCGCATTGTTTTATTGAATCATCGTCGTCTTTCCAAGCCACTGGTTCAGTTAGATGATGGAGCCTGTATTGACCTTGAGAAAAGTCCTTTATATATCAAAGCAATCATATAAAAAGAATGTGCCTTGGCACATTCTAGCGCCTGCGGCGGTCGCTTGCGACATCTGCCTTATACGCCGCAGTGCGCATCCTCGCGGAGCGTTTTATACTTTACAGGAAAGCAATTTCCTGTAAAGTATAAAAGATATCTGATAACTATGCCTCATTTGTAGCATATTTACCAGATATCTTTTTTTGGTTATGATAACGCTTTTTAACACTTCTGTCTCATTGCAATATTCATATTAGTATTTATATTCAAAACTTTCTATATTGTGATGCTCTTATCTTATGATACTTTCAATGTGAATTTCTGGATTTCTTTCTCGGAACTTACCTTTTCAATCATTGCACCAAGGGAAGCTAATTTCTCTTCAAAATGTTCATATCCACGTTCAATATAATAAATATCATCTACAAAGGTGATGCCTTCTGCTGCAAGACCTGCAATTACAAGGGCTGCACCTGCTCTTAAATCCGGAGCACTGACTCTTGCACCTGTGAATTTTTCAACACCGGTAATAATTGCAATATTGCTCTCTACTTTCACCTGTGCACCCATACGGGTCAGTTCATCTACATATTTGAAACGGTTTTCAAAAATACTCTCCGTTACGGTACTTGTTCCTTCTGCTAATGCTAAAAGCACCGACATCTGTGGCTGCATATCTGTTGGAAAGCCAGGATACGGTAAAGTAGTTACCTGGGTATGATGCAATGGCTTGCTGGATACTACACGTACTGCATCATCAAATTCTTCCACTTCACAACCAATTTCAATTAATTTTGCTGTGGTTGCCTCTAAATGCTTGGGAATAACATTTTTAACAGTTACATCACCTTTGGTTGCAGCCGCTGCAAACATAAAAGTTCCTGCTTCAATCTGATCCGGAATAATAGAATATTCTGTTTTATGAAGCTTCTCTACACCCACAATACGGATGACATCTGTTCCTGCACCACGGATATTTGCTCCCATGCTGTTTAAGAAGTTTGCTACGTCTACGACATGTGGCTCCTTAGCTGCATTTTCAATAATCGTCTTTCCCTCTGCCATGGATGCCGCCATCATAATGTTAATGGTTGCTCCTACAGAAACTTTATCTAAATAAATATGGTTTCCCACCAGATGTTCTGCAGTAGCAGAAATTAACCCATGCTGAATATCAACATCGGCTCCTAACGCGCGAAAACCTTTCAGATGAAGGTCAATCGGACGGGTTCCGATTGCACAGCCACCCGGAAAAGCCACTTCTGCTTTCTTATATTTGCCAAGTAATGCTCCTAACAGATAGTAAGAAGCTCTGATTTTATTAATATATTCATAGTCCACGCTCAAATCATGAATCAGTGAACCATTAATCTTTACCCTATGTTCTCCAAGACGCTCTATCTTAGCACCAATTCCCTCCATGGCACTTAATAACACATTAATATCACGAACGTTTGGTAAATTATCTATTATTACGGTCTCATCCGTCATAATTGCTGCCGCAAGAATTCCCAGTGCAGCATTCTTAGCTCCACCAATCTCAACTTCGCCAACCAAAGGATTTCCACCTTTAATCACATACTGTTCCATCTCGCACCTCTATGCTTAGATTCCCTACAAAATTACAAACAAAATATTATAGTAACTTATTTCCTCTTTTGTCAAGTATTTCTCGTACCTCAAAAGAATTATCTACAATAGTATTATTATATTATATATTCACTGACTTGTAAATCGAAATTAATTCAGATAGTTCACCGGATTTACCTGGGAACCATTAATTAATATCTCAAAATGCACATGCGGACCTGTAGAACGTCCCGTACTTCCGCTTAATGCGATTACTTCACCCTGTGATACGCTCTGCCCTGCTTTTACCAGTAATTTACTGTTATGTGCATAACGTGTCATTCTTCCATCCGGATGGCTGATTAAGACGCAGTTGCCATATCCGGAAACATAGCTGGCACTGACTACTACACCATTGCTGGATGCAAATACCTTGGTTCCGGTCGGACATGCCCAGTCAATTCCTTTATGCATTCTGCCCCATCTTCTCCCAAAACCGGAAGAAACTCTTCCGCCAATCAGCGGTTTAATGTAAGTTGGCGGTATCTTGGTTCCACGCTCAATAACTGCCGGCGTTGACTCTGTCAGTATGGTCTGGTGGATCATACTCCGCTCCGTCTCAATTCCATTCTCTGTTGTCACCACCATATT
>OHZY01000472.1_pt1 | contig 13921 bp, 10 predicted proteins | sample 1580621 | NCBI WGS metagenome assembly OHZY01 (sample SAMEA3882535, study PRJEB24775) | human gut metagenome | biome: human-associated habitat; feature: intestine environment; material: feces | place: Netherlands | collected 2009/2010 | reverse complement strand
AATTCATGCGATCAGCATAAATTCTGTGCAGCGCGAAGGGTGTTACCGAGAATGGAGTGAACAATAATCTGGATGCCAGGTGAGTACGAGAAAACGTGATTTGTGCTTGAAAATCTGTGGTATATCGTATATACTTAATAGAGTCACACGGAAGTCCCAGAACTACTGCAAGAATATGAACGAACAGTAGTGGACCCGTGGAGTATAATTACCAATTGAGTTGAAGGAAGGTACAGTAATCATGGGATTATTAAAACAGTGGAGAGATGTTGCATACTCTCAGCAGGCAGATAAAGCAAAACTGCAGAAATTTTGGGCAGAATATTTTGTAATTGAAAAAGGAATCTACGAACAATTATTAGCTGACAAAGATACAGTGGTATCTGGAACAGTCAAAGAATTAGCAGATAAATACGAGACAGAATTACAGATGTTCGTAGGATTCTTAGATGGAATCAACGACAGCTTAAAAGAAGCAAACCCAATCGAAGAGATGGATGAAAATACACAGGTAAGCTTAGATATCGACTTCGAGAAATTATACTACAACATGGTTGGATGCCGTGCAGAATGGCTTTACAACTTAAAAGAATGGGATGACATTCTTACAGAAGAAAGAAGAAAAGAACTGTACAAAGAATCTAGAAATTCAACAACCGTTGTAAAAGGAAAGAAGATCGGAAGAAACGATCCATGCCCATGCGGAAGTGGAAAGAAGTACAAACAATGCTGTGGAAGAAAAAACAAATAAGCTGAACAGTTACAATAATTTAAAGTATATATATGAAAGAGGTGATTAAGGTGGTTTTACTGGATGAACTGAAGTCAAGACTGACTGCATATGAAGAACCGCTGAAAGATTTGAGGGATTCACTTTGACCTCGCTTCAAAGAAGCTTAGGATCGAAGAATTAGAAAAGAGACTGGAGGAACCGGGATTCTGGGATGACCCGGAGATTTCCCAGCATGTAATGAAAGAATTGAAAGGTCTTCAGGATTCTGTAAAAGAGATTGATAAATTATTTACAGATTATGAAGACATGCTTCTTCTGATTGAAATGAGTGAAGGAGAAGACGAGGAGCAGGAAGCTGCAGAAGAGATTGAAGAGGAACTTGGAACATTTGAGGAAGTCTTTGAGAAACTGCGAATCAGCACACTTCTGATCGGACCGTATGATGCAGATAATGCAATCGTGACACTTCACGCAGGTGCGGGCGGTACAGAGGCAATGGATTGGACAAGTATGCTCTATCGTATGTACAGCCGCTGGGCTGAAAAGAGAGGATATGAAGTCGAGGTGCTGGACTATCTGGAAGGAGATGTGGCAGGTATCAAGGGAGTTACTTTTGAGGTTAAAGGAGAAAATGCTTATGGTTATCTCCGTTCCGAGAAAGGTGTACATCGTCTGGTACGTATTTCTCCATTTAATGCAAATGGAAAGCGACAGACATCATTTGCATCCTGTGATGTAATTCCGGATATTGAAGAAGATATCGATATCGAGATCAACGACGATGATATCCGTGTCGATACTTATCGTTCCAGTGGTGCCGGCGGACAGCATATCAATAAGACGTCATCTGCAATCCGAATCACACATCTTCCGACAGGAATTGTGGTTCAGTGTCAGAATGAACGTTCCCAGCACATGAATAAAGATAAGGCGATGCAGATGTTGAAATCCAAACTGTATGTACTCAAACAGCAGGAACAGGCAGAGAAGATGTCAGACATCCGTGGAGAGGTTAGAGATATTAATTTCGGAAATCAGATCCGTTCTTATGTCATGCAGCCATATACACTTGTCAAGGATCACAGAACAAACGCAGAAATCAGCAATGTAGGTGCAGTAATGGATGGAAATATTGATCCTTTTATTAACGCATATTTGAGCATGGATGCAGAAGCACAGAAAGGAAAGAAAGCAGAATGATAAATGTAGCAGTAATGGGATACGGTACAGTAGGATCAGGAGTTGTAGAGGTCCTCAGAACCAATGGCGAACTCATCAATGAAAGAGCTCAGGATGTAATCAATGTAAAATACGTTCTGGATCTCAGAGATTTTCCGGGAGATCCGGTAGAAGAGATTCTGACACATGATTTCGAGACAATCGTAAATGATGCAGAAGTAGACATTGTTGTTGAGACAATGGGAGGCGTAGAGCCTGCTTATACATTTGTAAAACGTTGTCTGGAAGCAGGAAAGAATGTTGCAACATCCAATAAAGCTCTGGTTGCAAAACATGGCGCAGAACTTCTTGCGATTGCTCGTGACAGAAGTATTAATTTCATGTTTGAAGCAAGCGTTGGTGGTGGTATCCCGATCATTCGTGCACTGAATTCCTCTCTGACAGCAGACAGAATTGATGAAGTGACAGGAATTCTGAATGGAACAACAAACTATATGCTGACAAAGATGTTCTTTGAGGGAGCTGATTATGACGAAGTACTCAAAGAAGCACAGGAGAAAGGATACGCAGAGCGCAATCCGGAAGCAGATGTTGAGGGACATGATGCGTGCAGAAAGATTGCAATTCTGACATCTCTGATCGCAGGACAGCATGTGGACTTTGAGACAATCCATACAGAAGGAATCACAAAGATCACAACAGAAGATATGAAATATGCCAAGAAGATGAATATGGCAATCAAGCTGCTTGCATCCAGCAAAAGAGAAGGAGAATCTTTCTCTGCAATCGTTGCACCGATGCTTCTTTCAGAGAATCATCCTTTGTGTAATGTGAATGATGTATTTAATGCAGTTTTTGTCCGCGGAAATATGCTTGGTGATGCAATGTTCTACGGAAGTGGAGCGGGTAAGCTTCCGACAGCAAGTGCTGTAGTTGCAGATGTTGTAGATGCTGCAAAGCACCTTCACAGAACTGTTGTAACAAGATGGGAGAGTAACACACTCGAACTTGTTCCGAATGCGGATGCGAAGAGAAGATTCTTCGTCAGAATTCATGGAGAAGAATCTGTACTCAAATCCCGTGTGGGCGAAGTGTTCGGACAAGTTGAATTTGTCAAAGTAGATGATGTCGAGGGAGAATTCGCTGTTATCACAGGCGAGATGACCGAGGCGGAGTATGCACAGAAGGCAGAAGAGATGCCGGAAGTTGTGAAGATGATCCGTATGGCAGATTAATTTGTATTTGCTTCATTGGATTCTGAAAGTATAATAGAAAGAGCCAGAGCAGGTATCACACATGGTAACTGTCCTGGCTCTTATGTTACATACGGCTCAGTGTACTGTTATGGTACGCAGAACTAAAGGTAACGTCCTCTCCCAGCCATTGAGGTGCGGGATAGGTGTTAGCTGTTTCTTCGTCTGGGAATTCAATTTCGGCGAGAATCAGTGGAGCAAGGTCATCATGGAAGATATCTAATTCAAGAAAAAGCGGAGTGGAACAGAAGTCTGCGTTTTCCGGGCAGACACAACTCATAGGAATGACATAGCGTGTTTTATGAATGATGCGTCCGTCGACTTTTTCTTTTAGATGCTCATAACTTTCTTTGGTAAGAGGAAGGTTATATTCTTCACGGGCCATAAGCCCCTTGGATTTGTAGGTGAGAACATAATCGTCATCCTCTCTGCGTATCCTTACGACAGGAGCAGTGCACAAATAGCCTTGTTCCAGTTCTTTGTGCGGATGATTGAAAGGAGAAAATGGAAGCTCCTCAAGTTTTTGTATTAAAAATTTGCGTTCTATTTCCATAACTAAATATTCCTCCGGGATGGTGATTGTTTATACTATAATAATATGAAGTGAGTGTCAAAAGTAAATTTTGCCACTCACTGATGTAACCGGATTGCTCCATTTTGTGCGAGCACAAACGCAATTTATACTTTTGACACTTACATCATAATACGTGAAATACAAAAAGGCAATGGTGAGATGAGTACTATCTTGACTTGACGAACGACTTATCCACGCAGTAAAATGAAATCATTGTTGAGATATCATCGGAAAGCGAGGAAGTATTGGATGAAGAAAGTAGTTGTATTTTTAGCAGACGGTTTTGAAGAAGTAGAAGGTTTAACTGTAGTGGATCTTTTGAGAAGAGCAGGAGCGGTTGTAGAGACAGTTTCTGTTATGGGAAAACTGCAGATTGACGGAGCACATGGAATACAGGTGGAAGCGGATGAATTGTTTGAGAAAGCATTTTTTGATGACGCAGAACTTCTTGTACTTCCGGGAGGTATGCCGGGAACATTGCATCTGAAAGAGCATAAAGGATTGGCAGATCTGCTTTGTGAATTCAACGAAAATGGAAGAAAAATTGCAGCAATCTGTGCTGCTCCGACAGTATTCGGAGCACTTGGATTGTTGAAAGAGAAAGCAGCATGCTGTTATCCGGGGATGGAAGAACAGCTGAATTGTAAAGAAGCAAAGTTCTGTTCCTTTGTCACAGATGGAAATATTACAACAAGCCGTGGTGTGGGAACAGCGATACCATTTGCACTGGAACTGATCCGTCAGCTTTTTGGCAATGAAAAAGCTTCTGAAATAGCAGAATCTATTGTATATGAGGAATAAAATTAGAAAAAGTAGTCAGAAAAATGTAAAAAAACATGTAAAAGATATAGGAAAGTGGAAAAAACACTGGAAATATGAGACTTTATATGCTATACTGTTTCAATGACTGCGAATGTATACTTTTAAGAAATTAATTCGTTCGATAAGTAAAGAATTTGCTTATAAACAAGGAGGAAGAAAATGAGTTTACAGGTAGAAAAATTAGAGCATAATATGGCAAAGCTGACAATCGAAGTTTCAGCTGAAGAAGTAGAGAAGGCACTGCAGGCAGCTTACTTAAAAGAGCGCAGCAAAATCAGCCTTCCAGGATTCCGTAAAGGAAAAGTTCCGCGTCAGATGATCGAGAAGATGTACGGACCGGAAGTATTTTATGATGAGGCAGCAAACCGCATGATCTCTGAAGCATATGCAAAAGCATATGATGAGAGTGAACTTGAGATTGCTTCCCAGCCGACAATTGATATCGTTCAGCTTGAGAAGGGAAAACCATTCATCTTCACAGCAGAAGTTGCAGTTAAACCGGAAGTTAAACTTGGAGAGTACAAAGGACTTAAAGTTGACAAATATTCTACAAGAGTAACACAGAAGGAAGTTGACGAGGAGATCGAGAAGGTTCGTGAGCAGCATGCAAGAATCGTTGAGGTTACAGACAGAGCTGTAGCAGATAAAGATGATGTTACACTTGATTTTGAAGGATTTGTTGATGGTGTTGCATTCGAAGGCGGAAAAGGTGAGAACTATCCTCTGACAATCGGATCTGGTTCTTTCATTCCGGGATTCGAGGAGCAGCTGATCGGAGCTGAGATCGACAAAGAAGTAGAAGTTAAGGTTACATTCCCAGAAGATTATCATTCAGAAGATCTGAAAGGAAAAGAAGCTGTATTCAAATGCACAGTACACGCAATCAGAGCAAAAGAGCTTCCGGAAGTAGATGATGAGTTCGCATCTGACGTTTCCGAGAAGGCTGAGACACTTGATGCTTACAGAGCAGAAGTAAAGGCTCAGATCAAAGAGCGTAAAGAGAACGAAGGAAAGGCTAAGAAAGAAGATCAGGCTGTAGAGCAGGCAGTTGCTAATGCAGAGATCGATCTTCCAGAACCAATGGTTGACCTTCAGGCTAAACAGATGGCTGATGATTTTGCACGCCGCATTATGCAGCAGGGACTCAGCGTAGAGCAGTACTTCCAGTTCACAGGTCTCTCAGAAGAGAAGATGATGGAAGAGCTTAAGCCACAGGCTGAGAAGAGAATCAGAACAAGACTTGTTCTTGAAGCAATCGTAGCAGCAGAGAATATTGAAGTATCTGATGAGCGTCTTGATGAAGAGTTAGCTAAGATGGCTGAGTCTTACAAGATGGAAGTTGAGAAGCTGAAAGAGTTCATGGGTGAGAACGAGAAGAAGCAGATGAAAGAGGATATTGCAGTACAGGATGCAGTTACTCTGATCGTTGATGCATCTGTAGAAGGCTAATCATTTATTAGATTTCTTGAGAGGGTGCGCCTGTATATCAGGTGTGCCTTTTCTCTTTAGCAACAATCATATAGAAAAGGAAGGATAGCATATGAGTTTAGTACCTTATGTCATTGAGCAGACAAGCCGCGGAGAGCGTTCCTATGATATTTATTCAAGACTTTTGAAGGAGCGTATCATTTTCCTCGGAGAAGAAGTAAATGATGTGTCAGCAAGCGTGATCGTTGCACAGCTTCTGTTCTTGGAGGCAGACGATCCGGATAAGGATATCCAGCTGTATATTAACAGCCCGGGAGGATCTGTAACAGCAGGTCTGGCAATCTACGATACAATGCAGTACATCAAGTGTGATGTTTCAACAGTATGTATCGGTATGGCAGCCAGCATGGGCGCATTCCTGCTTTCTGGTGGAAAGAAAGGAAAGAGATTTGCCCTTCCGAACGCTGAAATCATGATTCATCAGCCATCCGGTGGTGCACAGGGACAGGCAACAGAGATTCAGATTGCAGCAGAACATATTCTTCGTACAAAGAAGAAATTGAATGAGATCCTGGCAGCAAATACAGGAAAGCCGCTGGAAGTGATCCAGCAGGATACAGAGCGTGACAATTTCATGTCTGCAGAAGAGGCGAAAGAGTACGGTCTGATCGATGAAGTAATAGTAAACCATTAATTGGTTATTGAGGTGACAGAATATGGCAGGAAAAAAGACTGAGGATATCGTAAGATGCTCGTTTTGTAATAAGACACAGTCCCAGGTTCGTAAGATGATCGCAGGACCGAACGGAACCTATATCTGTGATGACTGTGTTGCTATTTGTACCGAGATTATTGAGGAAGAATTAGATTTTAATGACAGAGCTGCACTTGACGATATTAATCTCCTGACACCGGAAGAGATGAAAGCTTTTCTGGACGAATATGTGATTGGACAGGATGAGGCAAAGAAAGTTCTTTCTGTTGCAGTTTACAATCATTATAAGAGAATTCTGGCAGAACAGGATCTAGGAGTGGAACTTCAGAAGAGCAATATCCTGATGCTTGGACCAACAGGATGTGGTAAGACACTTCTGGCACAGACACTTGCGAAAGTCCTGAATGTTCCATTTGCAATCGCAGATGCTACAGCACTGACAGAGGCAGGATATGTAGGAGAGGACGTTGAAAATATTCTCCTTAAGGTGATTCAGGCAGCAGACGGAGACATCGAGCGTGCAGAACACGGAATCATTTACATTGATGAGATTGATAAGATCACAAGAAAATCAGAAAATCCATCCATTACACGAGATGTTTCCGGAGAAGGTGTTCAGCAGGCACTTTTGAAAATCATCGAAGGAACAGTTGCGTCTGTTCCACCGCAGGGCGGAAGAAAGCATCCACATCAGGAGTTGATCCAGATTGATACAACGAACATCTTGTTTATCTGTGGTGGTGCTTTTGAAGGAATCGATAAGATCATTGAGACAAGAATCGATAGAAAATCAATCGGATTCAATGCAGAGATCGCATCAAAACATGAGTACGATATGGATGTACTTCTTCAGGAAGCACTTCCACAGGATCTTGTAAAGTTTGGTTTGATCCCTGAGCTGGTCGGAAGACTTCCGGTGACAGTATCATTGGATCTTCTGGATAAGGATGCATTGATACGCATTCTTACAGAGCCAAAAAGTGCGATCGTAAAACAGTATCAGAAGCTTCTGGAGCTGGATGGCGTGAAGCTTGAATTTGATAAAGATGCTCTGTTAGAAATAGCAGAGACAACATTGAAGCGTAAGACAGGTGCGAGAGGTCTCCGTGCGATCATGGAGAATATCATGATGGATACGATGTTTACAGTACCGTCAGATAAGACAATCAAGGAATGCCGCATTACGAAGGAAGCGGTTCTTGGAGTGGAAGAACCGAAGTATACTCGTGATAGTGAGGATAGAAAATCATTCCTGACATCTGAGAGCAAATAGTAACTGGATACAGGAATCCTGCAAACAGTTGCGGAGTATAAAACGAGGCGGGAGTGATGGGAATACCATCCTACCCGCCTTTTCTAACGAGGAGGAATTGAATTGGACAACGAGACAAGAAGTCTCCCTATGGTTGCCTTAAGAGGATTAACAATCATGCCGGAGATGATCGTTCATTTTGATGTGAGCAGAGAACGCTCCATCGCTGCAATTCAACAGGCAATGGTTGAAGAGCAGGAGATATTTCTGGTTGCCCAGAAATCAATAGAGACAGAGAACCCCGGACAGGACGATGTCTATGAGACTGGAACAGTTGCATCTGTGAAGCAGCTGATCAAGCTGTCAAAGAAAGTTGTAAGGGTTCTCGTGGAAGGAAAGAACCGTGCGGTCCTTAAGAAAATTGAAGAGACAGATCCTTATCTTCGTGCAGAAGTAGAAGTTCTGGAAGAACAGGAGATCACGATTCCGGATGATCTGAATGCGGAAGCAATGATGCGCGGATTGAAGGAAATTATTACAGAATATGCAGCAAAGAATGGAAAGATTTCCAAAGAATCTGTTGCGGAAATTCTCGATATTACTGATTTAAAACGTCTGGTAAATGAAGTGGCTGCGAATATTCCATTGAAGTACAAGGATCAACAGGAACTTCTGGAAGAACTGGATTTCTGGAGTAGATATGAGAAATTATCATTGAAGCTTGTGAATGAGATGCAGATCATGGAGATCAAAGAAGAACTTCAAAGGAAAGTAAAAAATAAAGTAGATAAGCATCAAAAAGAATATCTTTTAAGAGAACAGCTGAAGGTGATTCGCGAGGAATTAGGTGAAGATACTACATTTTCAGATGCAGATGAGTTCGAAGAAGCATGTAGCAAATTAGATGCACCGGAAGAAGTAAAAGAAAAGCTCCATAAGGAAATTGGACGGTTTAAGAACACGATCGGTTCTCAGGCAGAAAATGGAGTAATCCGTACTTATATTGAGACAATCCTGGAGATGCCGTGGAATAAACGTGCAGAAGATAATACAGATATCAACTATGCGAAAGAAGTTTTAGAGGCAGATCATTATGGATTGGAACAGGTGAAAGAAAGAATCCTGGAATTCCTGGCTGTCAGAACACTGACACAGAAGGGGGAAAGTCCTATCCTTTGTCTGGTGGGACCTCCGGGAACAGGTAAAACTTCTATTGCGAAGTCTTTGGCTCGTTCTCTTAAGAAACCGTTTGTGCGCATTTCTTTAGGAGGAGTACGTGACGAAGCTGAGATTCGCGGTCACCGCAAGACTTATGTAGGGGCAATGCCTGGAAGAATTGCAAATGGAATCCGTACAGCAGGTGTGAAGAATCCGGTACTCCTTCTGGATGAGATTGACAAAGTAAGCACAGACTATAAAGGGGATACGTTCTCTGCGCTTTTGGAAGTACTGGACAGTGAGCAGAACAGTAAGTTCCGCGATCATTATCTGGAAGTGCCACTCGATCTGTCAGAGGTTACATTTATCACAACAGCGAATACCTTACAGACGATTCCAAGACCACTCCTGGACAGAATGGAGATCATCGAGATCTCAAGTTATACAGAAAACGAGAAACTTCATATTGCAATAGAACATCTGATTCCAAAGCAGCTGGAGAAACATGGAATTACGAATGAACAGTTAAGCTTTAGTAAGAAAGCAATCTGGAAGATCGCACATAACTATACGAAAGAAGCAGGTGTTCGTCAGTTAGAACGTGAAATCGGAAATATTTGCCGTAAAGCGGCAAAAGAGCTTCTTACAACCGAGAAAGAGAAGATTACTGTGACAGATAGAAATCTTCATAAATTCCTTGGAAAAGAGAAATATTCTTATCAGATGGCAAATGCAGCACCGGAGGTCGGTATCGTACGTGGACTTGCATGGACAAGTGTCGGAGGAGATACGCTTCAGATTGAGGTGAATGTAATGCCGGGTAAGGGAGAAATCATGCTGACAGGACAGCTCGGAGATGTAATGAAAGAGTCTGCCCGTGCCGGAATCAGTTATATTCGATCTGTAAGCAAAAAATATGCAATCGCAGAAGATTTCTTCGAGAAGCATGATATTCATGTGCATATTCCGGAAGGTGCAGTTCCGAAAGACGGGCCATCAGCCGGAATCACAATGGCAACAGCAATGCTTTCTGCTGTGACAGGCAAGAAAGTTCGCGCAGATCTCGCAATGACAGGAGAAATCACCTTGAGAGGTCGTGTGCTTCCGATTGGAGGATTGAAAGAAAAACTTCTTGCTGCTAAGAATGCCGGAATACAGACCGTACTTATTCCAAAAGAGAACACAGCAGATGTGGAAGAACTTTCTTCTGAAATTACAAAAGGATTGGAAATCATTCCGGTTGAGACAATGGAAGAAGTCTTAAAGAAAGCACTGACAAGATAAAAAGATTGCTTCTGACAGCAGATTGCAATAAAATAGAATGAAAGGAGGAGTAAACGACATGGTCATTAAAAATATAAATCTGGAAACAGTTTGTGGAATCACAAGCGTTCTTCCGGAAAACGATAAGCCTGAGATCGCATTTGCGGGAAAATCAAATGTAGGAAAATCATCACTGATTAATGCACTGATGAATCGTAAGTCTTATGCAAGAATTTCAGCAACACCGGGAAAGACACAGACAATCAATTTCTATACGATTAATGAGGAAATGTATCTGGTCGATCTCCCAGGGTATGGATACGCAAAGGTTTCTGAGCAGGAAAAGATTCAGTGGGGAAAACTGATCGAGCGTTATCTGCATACATCAAAACAGCTTAAGGCAGTATTCCTTTTGATCGATATCCGTCATGATCCATCTGCGAATGATAAAATGATGTATCAGTGGATCCTGGATCAGGGATATCAGCCAATCATTATCGCAACAAAGCTTGATAAGATTAAACGCAGTCAGGTACAGAAGCATATTAAAATGCTGAAGACAGGTCTGCAGCTTGTTCCTGGAACAAAAGTAATTCCATTCTCATCCCAGACAAAACAGGGAAGAGATGAGATTTGGGAATTGATTGAGACAGAATATCTCGGATATGGAAATGACGAGGAGGCAGAGGATGACAAATAAGCGCCCATACTGGCAAGTTGCCGTAAGCTTGCTTTTCAGCATAGTAGCAACAGTCGGATTTGTACTGATCGGATGGAAATTACTTGGATTTCTCATGCCGTTTGTGGTTGGATGGATCATTGCATCCATCGCCACACCGGTTGTTAACTGGTTAGAAAAACGTTTGAAGATCAGAAAAAAATTAGGCTCCGCATTGATTATTATCGGAGTCCTGGCGTTGATGGGGACGCTGGGCTACTTTGCTGTCAGTTGGCTGGTTTCAGAAGTCAGCAGTTTGATCAAAGACTTTCCGGAAATGTATGTGCAGCTCGAAAAAGGACTCCATCAAATTGGAATTTCTATGTCCGGAATTTTTAGCAAACTGCCGGATGGAATCCAGAATGGATGGACGACAACTGTTGCAAATTTGGATGACACGATGGGAAGTCTGATGTCAAAAATCAGTGAGCCAACGGTAAGTGCCGCAGGAAATATCGCAAAGCGTGTGCCAAGTTATCTGGTATCAACAATCGTTGCGGTTATGTCTTCTTATTTCTTTATCTCAGAGCGAGAAGAAGTTGTGACATGGGTCAAACAGATTGCGCCAAAGTCAGTAACTGAACGAATGATCATGGTGATAGATAACCTGAAATATGCGGTTGGTGGATATTTCAAGGCACAGTTTAAGATCATGGGAATTGTATTTTTGATTTTGGCTGTAGGACTTGGATTTTTGAGAGTCCATTACTTTGTATTGTCTGCATTTTTGATCGCATTTCTAGATTTCCTACCATTTTTTGGAACAGGAACTGCGATGATTCCATGGGCTATATATGCAGTCTTTATGGGAGATTATAAACGTGCGATTATGCTTGTTGTGATCTATGCAATTACGCAAATTGTCAGACAGCTGATCCAGCCGAAGCTTGTCGGAGACAGTGTCGGATTGAATCCGCTGGTTACACTGCTTTTGATTTATATTGGATATCGAATTGGTGGTGTGATCTGGATGATCCTTGCTGTTCCGGTTGGTATGGTCATTATAAATATGTGTCAGGCCGGTGCGTTTGATTATATTTTTGATGATATGAAGACGCTGATTGTCGGAATCTTGAAATTAAGAGACGAAGAGTAGTGTAGTTAAGAAACAAGAAAGTAATTGAAAGGAGAAAAATATATGAGCAATTATGATGTAATTATTATCGGTGCAGGACCTGGGGGAATCTTTGCAGCTTATGAGCTGGCAGAGAAAGCACCGGAATTGAAGGTGGCCGTATTTGAAGCCGGCAATCCACTGGAGAAGAGAAAATGCCCAATCGATGGAAAGAAGATTAAGAGCTGTGTGAACTGCAAGACATGCGCGATTATGAGTGGATTCGGTGGAGCAGGAGCATTTTCAGATGGAAAATACAATATCACAAATAATTTTGGTGGAACATTGTATGAATATATCGGTAAAGAGACAGCAATTGAGCTGATGAATTACGTAGATGAGATCAATGTGAAATTTGGTGGTGAGGGTACAAAAATGTATTCCACATCAGGAACACATATTAAGAAACTCTGTATGCAGAATAAGCTGAATCTTTTGGATGCATCTGTTCGTCATCTTGGAACAGATATCAACTATGTTGTTCTTGAGAATCTCTATGCAAAGTTGAAAGATACTGTAGAGTTCCGTTTTAACTGTCATGTAGATGATGTGGAAACGATTGACGGCGGATATCGCGTGATTACAAAAGATGGTGTAGATGAATGTAAGAAATGTATCGTTTCTGTAGGAAGAAGCGGAAGTAAATGGATGGAAAAAGTATGTGAAAATCTCGATATCACAACAAAATCCAACCGTGTAGATATCGGAGTCCGTGTGGAACTTCCAGCAGTTATTTTCTCACATCTTACAGATGAACTGTATGAAAGCAAGATTGTCTACAGAACAGAGAAGTTTGAAGATAAAGTCAGAACATTCTGTATGAATCCGAATGGAATCGTTGTAAATGAGAATACAAACGGAATCGTTACGGTAAACGGACATAGCTATGAAGATCCGGCGAAGCAGACAGAGAATACAAACTTTGCGCTTCTTGTGGAGAAACATTTTTCAGAGCCGTTCAAAGACAGTAATGGATATGGTGAAAGTATTGCACGCCTGTCTAATATGCTTGGAGGTGGCGTTCTTGTACAGCGCTTTGGTGATCTGATCCGAGGAAGAAGAAGTACACCGGCACGTATTGCAGAGAGTTTTCTGACACCGACACTTTCCGCAGAACCGGGAGATTTGAGCCTTGTATTGCCGAAACGTATTCTTGATGGAATCATCGAGATGATCTACGCTTTGGATAAGATCGCACCTGGAACAGCAAATGATGATACACTGCTCTATGGTGTAGAAGTTAAGTTCTACAATATGGAAGTGAAACTGGATGAACATCTTGAAACAAAACACAAGGGCCTGTATGTGATTGGAGACGGAAGTGGAGTGACACATTCATTGTCCCATGCATCAGCAAGTGGTGTGTTCGTAGCAAGAGAGATTGCAGAAGAAGTGTAAATTGATAGAAGTTAATAGTTAAAATAAAGGGAAGTTTTTCATTTGCAGAAATTACATGAAGTGTGTTTGTGTATTGCAGGTGAAAAACTCCCCTTTTTTCTTATGTATAAAAAAGAAACTTGAGTTTTTGTTGTTTTTACAAATAAAACAGTTGGATTTTGTTGATTCTTAATTAAAGCGTGTTGAGATTTATTGGAATCTCCTTGACAGAAAGGCATATAGATAGTATTATTTATAGTAAGAGAGTTTATAGCTGAGACTGGGTTACTGTTCACTCCCGTGTCAATCACTTCGCTGATTGACACGGAGGATGC
>OHZY01000467.1_pt1 | contig 14020 bp, 8 predicted proteins | sample 1580621 | NCBI WGS metagenome assembly OHZY01 (sample SAMEA3882535, study PRJEB24775) | human gut metagenome | biome: human-associated habitat; feature: intestine environment; material: feces | place: Netherlands | collected 2009/2010 | reverse complement strand
GAATGCTTCCGCCGCCAGCTCCTCTGCCTCTTTGATCACCGATACCGGATGGCAGAGATTGTCCAGCGGTTTCATGGAATTCACATCCAGACTGACACATTTTTCACCCAGAAGTTCCACCAGCTCCGGATTCCCCCGCCCTCTCTTATGCCCGGGCACATCGAAGGGAACGACCCTTCGTTTCTTCAGTTTTTCCAGCGCCTCATAGACCGGCGCATGCATCTGTTTTTTCTTATCCATATCTTCTCCCTGTTGTCTTTTCCTGTCCACAGATCAAATATTGTTTATATGTGACTGTGAAAGTACTGACCCGTTATATTTATATAACGAGATAAAATACGCTTCGCGAATTTTACTCGTTATCGCGGCAGTCGCCAAGATCTCGTGCAAGCACGGACTTTGGCTCATTGCTCACATAAATACAAAAATGCAGTACAATCATCTCAGATTGTACTGCATTTTTTGAATACAGGTGGCTTTTTCATTTTTTGCCAAACCGCTTAAATACTGCATTCTAATTTCAAGCAATTATACTATTCGTATGATTACATTCTGTCATGGAATGTTCTAGAAATAACATCCATCTGCTGTTCCTTTGTAAGGTCGATGAACTTAACAGCGTAACCAGATACACGGATTGTGAAGTTAGCATATTCAGGTTTTTCTGGATGTGCCTGAGCATCTAACAGTTTTTCTGTACCGAATACGTTTACATTGAGGTGATGAGCACCCTGATCAAAGTATCCGTCAAGTACATGTACCAGATTCTCTGAACGCTCGTCATCACTGTGTCCCAGAGCATCAGGATTGATTGTCTGAGTATTGGAGATACCGTCAAGAGCATCTTCATAGTCAAGCTTGGCAACAGAGTTCAGGGAAGCAAGAAGACCGTTCTGCTCTGCTCCGTAAGATGGGTTTGCGCCAGGTGCAAGAGGTTCCCCTGCTTTTCTTCCATCCGGAAGAGATCCTGTAGCCTTACCATAAACAACGTTGGAAGTAATAGTAAGGATAGATGTGGTTGGCTTGGAATCACGGTAAGTATGGATGTGTTTCAGTTTCTCAAGGAATGTAGACAGAAGAGTTGTTGCGATCTCGTCTGCTCTGTCATCATCATTACCATAACGTGGGAAGTCACCCTCAACCTGGAAATCTGTTGTAATACCGTCTTCATCGCGGATAGCTTTAACTTTTGCATATTTGATAGCGGACAGGGAGTCTACTACATGAGAGAATCCTGCGATACCTGTTGCGAAAGAACGCTCAACCTTTGTATCGATCAGAGCCATCTCTGCTGCTTCATAGTAGTATTTGTCATGCATGTAGTGAATCATGTTCAGTGTTCCGACATACAGATGAGCCAGCCAGTCCATCATTTTATCATATTTTGCAATTACTTCATCATAGTCAAGATATTCAGAAGTGATCGGCTGATAGTTTGGTCCTACCTGCTGTTTTGTCTTCTCATCAACACCGCCGTTGATCGCATAAAGAAGGCATTTTGCAAGGTTTGCACGAGCACCGAAGAACTGCATCTCTTTACCTGTCTCTGTAGCAGATACACAGCAGCAGATGCTGTAGTCATCGCCCCATACCGGACGCATAACATCATCGTTCTCGTACTGGATGGAGCTTGTTGTTACAGAAATCAGGGATGCGAACTTCTTAAAGTTCTCTGGCAGTCTTGAAGAATAAAGAACTGTCAGGTTTGGCTCTGGTGAAGGTCCCATGTTGTTCAGTGTGTGGAGGAAACGGTAGTCAGTCTTTGTTACCATAGAACGTCCGTCCTGTCCAAGTCCACCAACCTCAAGTGTAGCCCATGTCGGGTCTCCTGAGAACAGCTGGTTGTAAGATGGGATTCTTGCGAACTTAACCATACGGAATTTCATTACCATGTGGTCGATGATCTCCTGAGCTTCCTTCTCTGTAAGTGTTCCATTCTTAAGATCTCTGTCAATATAGATATCAAGGAATGTAGAGATACGTCCTACGGACATAGCTGCACCATTCTGTGTCTTGATTGCTGCAAGATATCCGAAGTACAGCCACTGAGCTGCTTCGTGAGCATTCTTAGCCGGCTGAGAAATATCGAATCCGTATGCTGCAGCCATCTCTTTCATCTCTTTCAGAGCTTTAATCTGATCTGCAAGTTCTTCACGAAGACGGAAATCCTCACCCTTCATGCCGTGTCTTGCGTAACGCTCGAAGTCATACTGTTTTCTCTCGATCAGGAAATCGATACCGTACAGTGCAACACGACGGTAGTCACCTACGATACGTCCACGTCCATATGTATCCGGAAGTCCTGTGATGATCTTGTTATGACGAGCTTTTTTCATCTCTGGTGTATAAACATCGAATACACCCTGGTTATGTGTTTTATGATATTTTGTGAAGATCTCATGCAGTTTCTCGCTTGGCTGGTATCCGTATGTTGTACAAGCCTGCTCTGCCATCTTGATTCCACCGTAAGGCATGAATGCTCTCTTCAGTGGTTTGTCTGTCTGCAAACCAACAACCTGCTCAAGGTCTTTCATGCTCTCATCGATATATCCTGGGCCGTATGCTGTCAGACCGGAAACAACTTCTGTCTCCATATCGAGAACTCCGCCCTTAGCTCTTTCTTCTTTCTGAAGTTCCTGCAGTCTTCCCCATAATTTGTCTGTTGCTTCTGTCGGTCCCTCAAGGAATGCCTCATCACCTTCATATGGTGTGTAGTTCTCCTGGATGAAATCACGCACGTCTACAGAGTGTGTCCATTTTCTTCCCTTGAAGCCAGCCCACTGCTCAAAATTAGCCATTGAAAAATCCTCCTATATTCTTTCCTAAAATAGTTTTGTAATTGTTTTACGGGCATAGTATAACACCGTGTTAAATAAATGACAAGCGTAAAATCGAGAATAAATATCGGAAATTGCTTTGTATTCGATTTAGTACAAAATATGCGAAAAAACGCCCATTTTACGGGGAATTGTACAAACTTTAGTACAGTAAAAATGTACCGTAAAAAGAACATTTTCCCCATGTGTACGGTCGGATTCACACGCAAATAAACGATCTGATTTTCTTTCTGAAAAACTTCTAGGTACTTTTCCTCTATGATAACGTTTTCACTTTCTTTTTTCTTTATATTTTTGTCAATAGAGTTATATTCTGTTTTTTGATATAATAGTGCATTAGAGTATCTATATTTAGTTTATGAAAGAGGAATATTATGGAAATCAGAAAGATCAGGCCGGAAGAATTAGACGTGCTTCTTAAAATGTACGAAAACGCACGCAGATTTATGGCAACTCACGGAAATGCTTCCCAGTGGGGAAACACTTATCCTTCTCCGCAGTTAATTCTGGACGATATTACTGAGGGGAACAGTTATGTCTGCACAGAGCAGGATCAGATCATTGCCACTTTCTATTATAAAGAAGGTGCTGATCCTACTTATATGCGTATCTACGATGGCGACTGGATCAATGACTCCCGTTACGGAGTTGTCCACCGCATCACTTCCACCGGAAATGTAAAAGGTGCTGCTTCCTTCTGCCTGAACTGGGCTTTGGAGCAATGCGGCAATATCCGTATTGACACACACCGTGACAACATCGTAATGCAGCATCTGTTAGATAAGAATGGATTCAAATATTGCGGAATCGTATATGTTGAAGATGGAACAGAACGAATTGCTTATCAGAAGGTGGTTTAATAATACCAAAATCCATAAAGCAAGGAGCAGAGACATTTGATTTTAATGTCTCTGCTCCTTGTTGCTATATGTCTCACAGAATCTTGCTGCGAAGGACGGTTCTTCTCCACCTGCATAGAGATGTGAGATATCTCCTACTTTCAATCCTCGGAAATATGCCGTTCCCTGTTCTCTCTCTTCTGTTACTACTTCTGTCACAGAAGTCGGTGCAAGAGCCAGACTATGCCAAAGCACGAATGGTGATACATTCCATAAATGGGACAACAGCACGCAGCTGATTCCGAAATGGCAGAAAAATGTCACTGTCTCATCACTTTCTTTCTCCACACGATAATGCGCCCCTTCTCTTACGTATCCATGCTCTGCGAGAAAGCGATCAAATTCTTCAATCACATGATCGTATACTTCTACGAGATCGGAATTTTTCGCCACTTCTGTTTCTCTCCATGTATTTTTATCCATATAAGCTTCATGTTCTGTCCAATACCCCGGAACCATATCCCATGCAATTCTAGGTAAGAAATACCCTCCTTCTTTTTTCACATCGGGATATGCTTTTTCAAGTTCCGGATTTTTATTCAAATCAACCTGCGCCGGGAACTCTTGCAGCCAATCCAATATTTCTGCTGTTTTTCCAGTTACCTCAAGACATGGAGCCGCCGTATCCTTCGCTCTTCCAAGTGGAGACTTATAGCATTCCCCCATATTCATAGATACTGCACGTTTTGCAAGCAGTGCTGCTTCACGTCTTCCTTTTTCTGTTAATGTGTCATTTACATAATCCGGATCTCCGTGACGGATCAATAGAATTCTCATCGTGCTTCTCCTTTGTAATTAATTATTTTCTCCAGCCATTCCTCTGCCAGTTTTGGCCAACTCTGTACTTCTTTCAGTGTCCTTTGTATCTCTTCTTTTTGCTCTGCTGTCCATTTCGGTAGCTGTGTTCTTCCAATCCCATTTTGCACAAGAAGTTCTTCTCCCATTTCCTTTGGAAATGAAGTTTCTCCCGCAAGAATCGCTTCTGCAAGCATACGAAGCTGCTCCTGTGTATAAGGCTGTCTTCCTCTGCGTTCCAGCCAGTCCTCTGTTGCAACAGACATTCCATGTACGCCTTCTGAAAATACATGGTGCGCAAATGGAACTCCTTCTTCCAGACATTTCTGGGCTAAAAGATAGCTATTCTGTACCGGAACGGTTCCATCCGTTGCTGTCTGCCAGATAAAACATGGTGGCATTTCTTTTGTTACATGCTTTTCAATTGACATATATTCCAGATCTTTTCTTGTAGGATTCTTTCCATATAATGCTACAAAAGAATCTTTATGTGTGTACTTTCCTGTAGTAATTACCGGATAAGACAGCACAGCAGCATCCGGTTTGTTTGAAAACTTCTGATATTTTTCATCAGGATCCTCGATATCCGCTCCATGCACACACAGACTCGCACACAGATGTCCTCCAGCTGAAAATCCACAAACCACGATCTGATCTGATAAAATATGCAGCTGTTCTGCAAGAAAACGGATCATTCGCATTGCTCTGGAAATATCTTTCAGCGGCTGAAGCTTTAATGGTGCTTCATCCAGTGGATTCACTGTATATTCAAGGACGAACACATTATAACCGGCCTGATAAAATTCCGTAGCAACCAGATGTGCTTCCGAAGGCGATACAAGTCTGTAACCGCCACCCGGAACCACCAGCATCGCCGGATGCATCAGCTCATCCTCATGAATATAGCTGACCATAATCGGGATAAACCCATGCGCCGCCGGGTAATGATATTCTTCTTTGTGCCATAATTCTATTCTTTCGCCTATCATGTGTTAATTCCTCCTGTGTGATTTATAATTTGTGCTTTTCTGTTATTCTTTTGGAAGCACGGACTTTGCTCGTTGCTCGCGTAAAAAAGCCATGAAAGACAAAATCCCCCAACCTTGTCTTCCATGACTCCCATTACATACACTCAACTTGCTTTACAGTTCGAATCCTTCCAGATATGGATTCTCTGCCTCAGAAAACTTCTCTTCCTCAACCATCTGCGCGATTGCCGGGTCAAGTGGCATCTTTCCGAGAACCGGAACGTTAAGATCTGCTGCGATCTCATCAATGTGGCTTTCTCCAAATACTTTAATCTCTTTGCCACAATCCGGACACTTCACATAGCTGTAGTTCTCAACAATTCCAAGAACCGGAATATTCATCTGCTTCGCCATTCCATATGCCTTCTTCACGATCATCTGTACAAGATCCTGCGGAGATGTAACAATCACAACGCCGTCAACCGGAAGAGACTGGAATACTGTCAGCGGAACATCACCTGTTCCAGGTGGCATATCAACGAAGAGATAATCAAGATCTCCCCACATAACATCTGTCCAAAACTGCTTTACAACACCTGCGATCACTGGTCCCCTCCAAATAACCGGTGCTTCCTCATCTTCCAAAAGAAGATTGACAGACATGATCTTTGTTCCGTCTGCTGCCTCACATGGAAGAATTCCCTGCTCTGTTCCTACTGCCATCTCATGAAGACCATACATCTTCGGAATCGATGGACCTGTAATATCTGCATCCATGATACCAACATTGTATCCTTTTGCTCTCATCATTCTTGCAAGGGATGCTGTCACAAGTGACTTACCAACGCCGCCCTTTCCGCTGACAACGCCGATTACTTTCTTAATAGATGAATACATATTCATCGGTTCATGCATATCAACTTTCTTGCTTGTGCACGTTCCTGCACTGGCACAGCTGGCACAGGATTCCTCTGAACATCCTGCTGTGTTCTGCTCTTCTGCCATAATACCATAACCTCTTTTCTACAAATAATGATGTCGCTTCCATTCACAAATTCTGCGTCCGGTAACACATCTCGTCAGAAATTTTTCTGACACAGTGACACTATTGTAACACATTTCATAAAAGAATGATAGGCTGAACCCACGCTTTTATTTTTCTATGCTTTTATTTTTCTAAGTGTTATACTTAAGTTACTTGAATACAACTTAGAAAGGAGTTTTTCTGTATGCCAGTAATATCCGAACAGCTCAAGCCAATCGATACCGTCAATGGATTCCAGATCCGCCCCGGCTTTTTCCGTGAATTCGGTGCAGTCGCTATCCCAGGTGGTGTCAACTTTACGATTCATACACACGGTGCTACCTCCTGCGAGCTTCTGCTGTTTCACCGCAAAGCCGAAGAACCATACGCCGTGATTCCATTTCCGGAAAGTTACAGGATCGGATTCTGCTATTCTATGATCGTCTTTGATCTGGATATCGAAGAATTTGAGTACGCCTATCGATTGGATGGTCCTTATGATGAAAAGAAAGGACTCCGTTTTGATAAAAACAAAATCCTGCTGGATCCTTATGCACGTGCAGTCACCGGACAGAGCCAGTGGGGACATGTGAATAACGCCCAGCATGGTTATCGTGCCCGTGTGGTACAATCCAACTTTGACTGGGGTGACCAACGTCACCATTCTATTCCTATGGAAGACTTGATCATCTACGAGCTACACGTCCGCGGATTTACCATGGATGAAAGTTCCGGTGTTAAGCACCACGGTACATTCGAAGGTCTGCGCGAAAAGATTCCTTATCTGAAAGAACTTGGAGTCAACGCTGTTGAACTAATGCCAATCTTTGAATTTGATGAGATGCGCGATGTACGATTGATTGATGAAAATGAACTTATTGATTTCTGGGGATATAATCCGGTCAGTTTCTTTGCACCAAATACAAGCTACTGCTCTTCTATGGAATATAACCGCGAAGGACTGGAACTCAAGACACTGATCAAAGATCTCCATGACAATGGGATAGAAGTGATCCTCGACGTTGTCTTCAACCACACTGCCGAAGGAAATGAATTCGGTCCGTGCTTTTCTTTCAAAGGGTTTGACAACAACATTTACTATATGTTGACTCCGGACGGACATTATTATAATTTCAGTGGATGTGGAAATACATTAAACTGCAATCACCCGGTCGTGCGAGACATGATTTTGGAGTGTCTGCGTTACTGGGTCATCGAATACCGTGTAGACGGATTCCGTTTTGATCTCGCTTCGATTCTCGGACGAAATGATGACGGAACACCTCTAAGCCAGCCACCGCTTCTGCGAAGCCTGGCTTTTGACTCAATCCTTGGAAATGTAAAACTGATCGCTGAAGCATGGGATGCCGGCGGACTTTATCAAGTCGGTTCCTTCCCTTCCTGGAAGCGCTGGGCTGAATGGAATGGGCGCTACCGTGATGATATGCGCCGCTTTTTAAAAGGAGATGACTTCCTTGCCCAGACTGCTGCAGCAAGAATCACAGGTTCTCCTGATCTGTACGATCCTGCTTACCGAGGTGGAAATGCTTCCATCAACTTTCTCACCTGTCATGATGGCTTCACGCTTTGTGACCTGTACAGTTATAACCAGAAGCATAATGAAGCCAACGGTTGGGGGAACACTGACGGAGCTGACGACAATAACAGCTGGAACTGTGGCGTAGAAGGCGAAACAAATGATTCCGCTATTCTGGTGCTTCGCAAACGACTGATGAAAAATGCATGTGCCGTTCTGCTTTGTAGCCGTGGAACTCCAATGTTCCTCTCCGGTGATGAATTCGCAGACACACGTTATGGAAATAATAACCCTTATTGTCAGGATAACCTGATCTCTTGGCTGGACTGGAGTCTCCTCAAAAAAAATAAAGATCTGTTCGATTTCTTTCAATATATGATCCAGTTCCGCAAAGATCATCCTGCCATCCGTAAGGATCTCGAACCAAGTTATCTTGGTATTCCGGCGATGAGCACGCATGGACTCACTCCGGATGAGACAAATTTCTCCGGTGACAGCCATGTTGTCTGTGTACGATTCGCAGGTTATAATGAAGCAACACAAGAAGAAGATCCTGTTTATCTGGCTGTAAATTCCGGATGGTTTCCGGTCACACTCACTCTACCGGGACTTCCTGAACATTATGAATGGAAAGTTGCGGTCAACACCGGAGATCCTAAATGTCAGTTTTTTCACAAAAATTCAATGCCCACGGTAGAATCTAAAATATTTTTAGGCGAGCGCTCTGTTATTATTCTCATTGCTACTGTCATATGAATTAAAATTTTTTAGTTATTTCTCAATATTTTTTAGAATATTTTTGTTTGTTTTTGACAAGTCTGTTGATTGTATAATTAGTAACAGACTTGTCATTTTTTAAACTTTTCTTGATAATTTTTAGATTTATTTGTAAAATATTACCAAATGTAACTTTACTGGTTTGAAGATAGGTTTTTCAAATACATTTCCTATTTTAAAATCAGTCAGTAATGAACGTTATGGTAAAAGGAGAGGTTTAAAATGAGTAGACTTGAAATCCCAGGTCCAGACAAAGGCCAGCTCGTCGTTGAAGAGCTGTACAAAGATCTGGAACGTAGAATTGAATCCAGCCCTCCGGGATTATGTCCGGTTGACATGACTCGTGCATTTATCGAGATGTGTCAGACGCAATCCTGTGGAAAATGTACCCCGTGTCGCGTTGGGCTGTGGCAACTGAAGAATCTTCTAACAGATGTTATGAACGGGACTGCTACAATGGAGACACTCGAACTGATCGACACACTGTCTGAATCTATCCGCGAAGGTTCTGACTGCCCGATCGGATACGAAGCCGGTGCCATGGTACATAAGAGCTTAAGAGACTGTCGCGAAGATTATGAAGAACATGTCCGTCAGGGACGCTGTACCTGCCACTATACACAGCCGGTACCTTGCGTTTCTCTTTGTCCTGCACATGTTGATATCCCAGGATATATTGCACTGACCGGAGAGGGGCGTTACGCCGACGCAATTCGTCTGATCCGTAAGGATAATCCGTTCCCGACAACCTGCGGTTTTATCTGCGAGCATCCTTGTGAGGCCCGCTGCCGTAGAAATATCGTAGATGATGCCATCAATATCCGTGGACTGAAACGTATGGCCGCTGACTATGCAGGCAAAGTTCCGCCACCGGAATGCGCACCTTCCACCGGAAAGCGTATCGCTGTTGTAGGTGGAGGACCTGGTGGACTCAGTGCTGCTTACTACCTGCAGTTGATGGGACATCAGACAACCGTATTCGAGATGCTTCCAAAGCTCGGCGGAATGCTCCGCTACGGTATCCCGAACTACAGACTTCCGAAAGATCGTTTGGACGAAGACATTCAGGCAATCCTTGAGACCGGAGTTCAGGTAGAATTTGGAAAACGTATCGGTAAAGATATCACAATTCAGAGTCTGCGCCAAGAATACGATGCTGTTCTTATTTCCATCGGTGCAAGCACTGATAAGAAGCTTGGTATCGAAGGCGAGCATGCAGAAGGCGTGATCTCCGCCGTATCTTTCCTTCGTGATGTCGGAGAAAATAAGAGCCCTGATCTTACCGGACAGGAAGTTGCTGTCATCGGTGGCGGTAATGTTTCTATGGACGCTGTCCGCACAGCAAAACGTCTCGGTGCTAAAAAAGTAAGTATCGTTTACAGACGCCGTACTGCAGATATGACTGCTCTTCCGGCTGAGATCGAAGGTGCAGTTGCTGAGGGAATTGAAGTACTCACATTGAAAGCGCCATCCAGAATCGAGACTGATGAGAACGGACACGTTTCAGGTATCTACGTCACACCACAGATGATCAGCAAGATCAAAGATGGGCGTGCAAGTGTCTGTCCGACAGGTGAAGAAGATTTCCTTATCCCTTGTCAGACACTCATCGTTGCAATCGGACAGGATATCGAATCCGAACACTTCGCAGAAGCCGGTGTTCCGGTTTCCCGCGGTAAGATCATGACAGAGCGTTATGGCGGTTTCGATAACATCCCTGGCGTATTCGCCGGTGGAGACTGTGCATCCGGACCTGCTTCTGTAATCAAAGCAATCGCCGCTTCAAAGGTTGTTGCAGCCAATATCGATGAATATCTTGGTTTCCACCATATCATCAGCTGCGATGTTGAGATTCCGGATCCTCGCTTAAGCGACCGTGAACCTTGCGGAAGAGTTGAACTTACAGAACGTGAAGCCTGCAGACGTGTCTGTGATTTTGAAGGTGTTGAAAACTGTATGACAGAAGCCGAAGCAAAACAGGAATCCCACAGATGCCTGCGCTGCGACCACTTCGGTTATGGTATTTTCAAAGGAGGTCGGAAAGAAAAATGGTAAATATTACAATTGATAATCAAAAAATATCCGTACCTTCCGGAACTACTATCATGGAAGCTGCGGCAAAACTTGGAACTCCGATTCCGAAATTATGTTATTTAAAAGATATCAACGAGATTGCGGCCTGCCGTGTCTGTGTTGTTGAAATTGAAGGGAAAGATCGTCTGGTCACATCCTGTAATAACGTTGTAACCGAAGGCATGGTGATCTACACGAACAGCCCGAAGGTACGCATTGCAAGAAGACAGACTGTACAGCTTATCCTTTCCCAGCATGACTGCAAATGTGCAACCTGTGTCAGAAGCGGGAACTGTACACTTCAGCAGGTTGCAAATGATCTGAACCTGATCGATCTTCCGTTCAAAGAACGCTTTGAAGATACACCTTGGGACAAGACATTCCCACTCATCCGTGATTCACGCAAATGTATCAAATGTATGCGCTGTATCCAGATTTGTGACAAGATCCAGGGACTGAACATCTGGGACGTTACAAGTACAGGTTCAAGAACAACGATCAATGTAAACGGAAATAAAAAGATCAATGAAGTCTCCTGTTCTCTCTGCGGACAGTGTATCACTCATTGTCCTGTCGGCGCACTTCGTGAGCGTGATGATACAGAGGATGTATGGAGTGCGATTGCTGACAAGAAGAAAGTGGTGGTTGCACAGGTTGCTCCGGCAGTCCGTGCCGCGTGGGGAGAAGCTCTCGGCCTGTCCAGAGAAGAAGCAACAATCGGAAAGATCATGGACGCCTTGAAAAAGATCGGCGTAGACTACGTCTTCGATACTTCTTTCTCTGCTGACCTTACGATCATGGAAGAAGGAAATGAATTCCTGCAGCGCTTCACCAAAGGAGAATTAAAGTTGCGTCCGATGTTCACTTCCTGCTGCCCTGGCTGGATCCGTTTCATCAAATCACAGTACCCACATCTGGTGCCACAGCTGTCCACAGCCAAGTCACCACAGCAGATGTTCGGTGCTGTTATGAAGACTTATTTTGCACAGTCCATCGGTGTCGCTCCGGAGGACATTTACACCGTATCTGTCATGCCTTGCGTAGCGAAAAAAGGTGAACGCAACATGGAACTTTTCTACGGCGAGTATGCCGGACATGACATTGACACAGTTCTCACTACAAGAGAGCTGACAAGAATGCTCCGTGCTGCGCATATTGATCCAAAGATCCTGAAAGACCGCGAATGTGATCCGCTTATGAAAGAGTGGTCCGGTGCCGGTGTTATCTTCGGTGCTACCGGCGGTGTTATGGAAGCTGCACTTCGTTCCGCACACTATCTTGTAACAGGACGTAACCCGGATCCGGATGCATTTAAGATCGTCCGCAGTCCATCCTTTGAAACAGGTGTTGTAGAAGCTGAAGTCCAGATCGGTGATGCTACAATCCGTGCTGCTGTTGTCAGTGGTCTTGGAAATGTACGCAAACTGCTTGAAGCAATTGAACATGGTGAAGTACACTACGACTTTGTGGAAGTTATGGCCTGTCCTGGCGGATGCGTCGGCGGAGGCGGCCAGCCGATCCACGACGGCGAAGAACTTGCACACACACGCGGTGCAAACCTCTACTTCCTTGACAAGAACGCAAAGATCCGTTTCTCCCATGAGAATCAGGATGTTATGAAATTGTACAACGATTTCCTTGAGAAACCATTGTCACACAAATCACATATGCTGCTTCATACAGATCATACAAAGTGGGATATGCCTAGATAATAGAACTGATTTCTCTGAAATTTAAACCCGGAGCCAGAACGGTTGCCATATACAGCAACCATTCTGGCTCTTTCTATTCAAGAATTCTGATCAAAGTGCATTTTTACCAGTTATTTTGTGATTTTATTTCATTTTTTATTGTTTTTTCACAACAAACTGCTTGTTTTTCATTGTCATCCGGTCTGTATTCTGATAAAATGGACTTATATAGTTACAATTATAGAAAGAAGAATACGTTATATTATGAAGAAAAAAATCAAGATACAAAATACCATCTACTGGAGTATTGTCGTCACGCTGATTTTTACAGCCCTGTTCATATTCATATGCATTTTCAATCAGAAACAGTTTCATTCTTTTCAAGAATCATCCCAACAATATGTCCTCTGCAAAGATTCCGTTGAGCAGTTAGAAGAAGGATGTGATTATCTGGTAGAGCAGGCGAGACTTTATGCAATGACCGGAAATGAATATTATATGGATCTTTATTTCAGAGAAGCACATATGACCAAACGAAGAGAACATGCTTTAAAACAGCTTGAGGAATATTTTGATGGTACACAGACTTTTACCTCTTTAAAATCTGCATTAAAATCTTCCGGAGACTTAATGAGTATTGACTATTACTCTATGCGGCTCATTGCGGATGCCAACAGGATTTCCGAAGATTCCCTGCAGCAGGAAGTCGCAGCTGTCAAACTAACTGATGAAGACGCTTTATTAAGTTCGGAAGAAAAATTAAAAAAAGCCAGTTCTATTCTTTGCGACAATACTTATCAGGCTTTACTTGTTCAGACGAAAGCGAATCTGGCAAACTGCGCACAGAGCCTTTTGGATTATACTCAGAAGAAACAGAATCGTGCACAGACTATTTTTTTCGACAGTTTCCGTAATCTTAAGATAAGCACCTTTCTCATGGTCTTTCTTATGCTTGCCTTTTGCTTTACGATCAGACATCTCATTGTAAAACCTCTGATAAGTTATAATGAGTGCATTCGTCTTGGAGAGATTTTTCCTGTACTTGGAGCAGTAGAATTACAGAATCTTGCAGTCACTTATAATCAGGTGTATCGGGAGAATCAGCAGACACAACAGTTGATCCGTCATCAGGCTGAGTATGATGCGCTTACCGACTGTTTCAACCGCAGATCCTTCAATAAGTTTCTAAGTCTTTATGAAACCGATGCCGAGAACCATCCATTCGCACTGATCCTCATTGATATCGATGTATTCAAATCAGTGAATGACACTTACGGACATGCAATTGGTGATGTTATTTTGAAAAAAGTTGCTGACTATCTAAAAGCTGCTTTTCGAAACAACGATTACGTCTGTCGGATCGGTGGAGATGAATTTGCGATTCTCATGGTTGAGATGACAACAGATTTACAGTACACG
>OHZY01000462.1_pt1 | contig 14128 bp, 12 predicted proteins | sample 1580621 | NCBI WGS metagenome assembly OHZY01 (sample SAMEA3882535, study PRJEB24775) | human gut metagenome | biome: human-associated habitat; feature: intestine environment; material: feces | place: Netherlands | collected 2009/2010 | reverse complement strand
CCATATCCTGTAGCTTCTGTACGAGCTAAAGATCCACCATAGGTAAGTCCCTTACCTGTCAGAACACCTTCGTACATTCCACGGATTCTCTTATACTGTCCAAACATGTATCCGATTTCTCTTGCGCCTGTTCCGATATCTCCTGCCGGAACGTCAACGTCAGCGCCAATATATTTGCAAAGCTCGGTCATAAAGCTCTGGCAGAATGCCATAACTTCGCGGTCTGATTTGCCCTTAGGATCGAAGTCAGAACCACCTTTACCACCGCCGATTGGAAGTCCTGTTAAAGAGTTTTTAAATACCTGCTCAAATCCTAAGAATTTGATGATTCCGATATTTACGGAAGGATGGAGACGAAGACCTCCCTTGTACGGTCCAATAGAATTGTTGAACTGTACTCTGTATCCTGTATTAACCTGAACCTGTCCCTTGTCATCTACCCAAGGTACACGGAATTTAAGCTGTCTATCCGGCTCGGTTATTCTCTCAAGTAATGCTTCTTTACGATATTTCTCCTCATTTGCTTCGATTACCGGTCTTAAAGACTCCAGTACTTCTTCTACTGCCTGAAGGAATTCTGGCTCAGAAGCGTTTTTTGCTTTTACTCTTTCTAATACTTCATCAACGTAGCTCATATTATATCTCCTTTACATATTAATTTGAGTATTATATATACATCAACACTACTATTTTAGTATGAAATGAATTTTTTCGCAACGTTTTTTTCATATTTGTGTCAAAAACTTTATACTTTTGTGTACTTTTTCTTCTTTTTTGCAAGTTTTGTACCAGTAAAATTCATTTTTATAATTAAAAAGAAGTAGAAAACAGTTTTTTATTTCCCTTCTCCACTTCTTTTTTTGTATAAATATACTATTTTTTATTTTTCAAATATGATTCATATTTCTTCTGGAAGAACTTCACCAGTTTTCCCAGTGTTCCAATCAGAATCTCACTCTCCTGGTCAGTCAGGCTTTCCTTGATATCATGTATCATATTGCTGTGAAAACGTGCATGATGCTCATATGCCCGGACTCCGGAATCGGTGAGTGATACACGGACCACCCTTTTATCCCTGTCATTTCTGCAACGGTTTACATAACCTTTCTGTTCCAGTGCTTCAATTGCTTTTGTCAGGGTTCCTGTTGTAACATTCATCTTCGCCGCCACTTCCGACATCCGCTTTGGTTCATCCAGACCAATTGCTTCAATAATATGCATATCATTTCCGGAAATGTTCATGAATTCTCCGGAGATTAAGCATTTTTCCTCAATTTCCATCAAATCATTAAACAGCTTTACCAGAATGTCATTTAAGGTTTTATCCGCATTCATTCTTATCTCCTTTTACCAGACCAGTACCGCTGCGCCCCATGTGAGTCCGCCGCCGAAACCAGCCAGTACAACTTTATCTCCTCTATGTATCATACCATGCCGGTTGATATTATCAAGTAAAATCGGCACACTTGCTGCCGAAATATTGCCACATTCCGTCAAATTTACCGGGAATTTCTCCATCGGCTGTTTCAATCGTTTTGCTACCGCTTCAATAATTCTTAAGTTTGCCTGATGTAATACGAAAAGTGAAATTTCCTCTGCCTCTAAATCTGCCTCTTCCAGCACCTTTGTAATGGTTGCCGGAACTGTGCGGACAGCAAATTTATAAACTTCCTGTCCATTCATGCTTACATAACCCAGCGGACTTTCCATCTTATGATATGGATTATTGACCGGACGGTTCTCACATGCCAGTACCAGTCCCTTCGCACCGTCTGAGCCCTGCACCACATGACAGATATTTTCTTCGTCTGCCCGGACTACCGCTGCTCCTGCGCCATCTCCAAAAAGAACACAGGTACTGCGGTCATTCCAGTCCATAATTTTAGAAAGTACTTCTGCTCCGATTAAGAGTGTATTTTTAAATCTGCCACTGGCAATATATGCCTGTGCTGTACTCAATGCAAATAAGAATCCGGAACATGCTGCACCAAGGTCAAAGGCTACGGCATTCACTGCTCCGATTTCCCGCTGCACTTCACAGGAAAGTGTCGGCACAAGATGATCCGGTGTTACCGTCGCTGCAATGATAAGTTCCACTTCTTCCGGCTTCATGTCTGCATCTGCAAGTGCTTTTTTTGCAGCTTCTGCGGCAAGTGATGTTGTTGTCTCTTCCGTTGCAAGGTGTCTTGCTTTTATTCCTGTTCTGCTGGAAATCCATTCATCGGAAGTATCCATAATCTGACTTAAATCGTCATTGGTAATTTTTCTTTCCGGTAACGCACTTCCAGTTCCACATATTCGAATGTTCATGCTCTGCTCCTTTAAAATTTACGGAAACGTTCATAACGTGCTTTTGCAATCTCTTCTCCGCTTTTTCCTTCATATGATTCTAAAAATTCGCGGATACATTTATGCATATAAACTGCAATGGAACTCAATGCCTCATCATCTGCTCCACCATACTCCGGTATAATTTTCTCGATAATGCCAAGTTCTAAAAGATCCTTTGCTGTTATCTTCATTACTTCTGCTGCTTCTTTGGCACGCTTGCCATCCTTCCAGAGAATAGATGCAAAGCCTTCCGGAGAAAGTACGGAATAAGTTGCATTCTCCATCATGCAGACTTCATTTCCAACTGCCAGTGCCAATGCACCGCCACTTCCGCCTTCTCCGGTCACAACCGAAAGAACCGGTGTTTTTAATCCGGCAATTTCATAAAGATTTCTTGCAATAGCTTCTCCCTGTCCGCCTTCCTCTGCTTCCATACCGCAGAATGCTCCGGCTGTATTAACAAAGGTGATAACCGGACGATGGAATTTTTCGGCCTGCTTCATCAGGCGGATTGCTTTACGGTATCCTTCCGGAGATGGCATTCCGTAATTATGACGCATGCAGTCCTTCATGTCCTTTCCCTTCTGGATTCCGATTACCGTAACCGGTTGTCCGTCAAGGTATGCGATACCGCCCACAATTGCCGGGTCATCCCTGTAATAACGGTCTCCATGAAATTCTATGAATTTGGTAAAGATACTGTTGATATAATCCTCTGCGGACAGACGGTCTACCTTACGTGCCATCTTAACCTTTTCCCATGCACTCTTTTCTTTTGTATTGTAAGCGCGTTCCCGCATCAACTCTGTCGGTCTTCCGTCTACTTCAGTTGCCGGATCAAATTTGGCATATCCACTTACTTTATGCATACGAAGGATTTCATACAGACGTTTCTTTAAATCTTTCCGCTCTACAATGGCATCCACAAAACCATGCTCTAACTGGAACTCTGCTCTCTGGAATCCCTCCGGCAGTTTCTGTCCGATGGTCTGCTCAATTACTCTTGCTCCGGCAAATCCAATCAGTGCGCCAGGCTCTGCTAAAATAATATCACCTAACATAGCAAAACTTGCTGTTACACCTCCGGTTGTCGGGTCAGTTAATACGGAAATATATAAAAGTCCGGCATCGGAATGTTTCTTTAAAGCTGCCGCTGTCTTTGCCATCTGCATCAGGGATACAATACCCTCCTGCATTCTGGCTCCGCCGGAACAACAGAAAAGAATAACCGGAAGTTTTTCTTCCGTAGCACGTTCTACTGCCCCCGCAATTTTCTCTCCGACTGCATGGCCCATGCTTCCCATCATAAATCTGGCATCGCACACACCAATGACTGCATCTTCTCCGTAAATCTTACCTTTTCCTACGGTTACTGCTTCTTTTAATCCGGTTTTCTCACGGACTGCCGTCAGCTTATCGACATAGCCCGGAAAATCCAGCGGATTCGTTCCATGCTCTTCGGCAAACCATTCTTCAAAGCTCTGTGGGTCTAATACCATCTTCAGGCGGTTTCCGGTTTTTACGCGGAAATATGCTCCACACTCATAACAGACATAGCGGTTTCTTACTACCTCTGCTTTGTTTACCATTTTGCCACAGGCTTTACAAAGTACTTCCTCTTTCTTTTTTTCTTCCTGTAAAATACCTTCTGTGGCATCCTTTACAGCTCTATTTTCCTTGATTTTATCCAGTAATCTGCTCACTTTACTCACCACTTCCAATCGCAAATGTCAACTCTGCTGTTGCAGCTATTTTTCCATCTACTGTTGCAGTTGCCTTTCCAATTCCAATCGGTCCCTTTACTTTTATGATTTCTGTCTCTAAAACAAGTACATCCCCCGGAACCACCTTTTTCTTAAATTTTGCATTGCTGATTCCTGCAAAATATGCGGTTTTTCCTTTGAATTCATCCTGACAGAGCATTGCAACCGCACCGGTCTGTGCCAGTGCTTCTATAATTAAAACACCCGGCATTACCGGTTCTCCCGGAAAATGTCCTGCAAAATAAGGTTCATCAAAGGTAACACATTTTTTCCCTACTGCACGAAGTCCCGGCACCAGTTCTTCAATCGTGTCAATCAGAAGAAACGGATGACGATGTGGGATGATTTCCATAATTTCTTTCGTTGTCAGTACTGACATTGTTCCCTTCTCCTTTATGCCTGATATTTTTTCAGAAGCAGACTTGCATTATGTCCGCCAAAGCCCAATGAATTGCTGATGGCATATGGTACTTCTTCTTCATATGCCTCTTTGCAATAATTCAGATTCAGTTCTTCATCCGGTGTCTCATAACCTACGGTTGCATGAATGTAACCTTCCTCGATTTCCTTTACACAGGTCAGGCACTCGATGGCTCCTGCTGCTCCAAGAAGATGTCCAATCATGGATTTGGTGGAATTAATACGGATATCCTTTGCATGCTCACCAAACGCCAGCTTGATTGCTCTTGTCTCAAATAAGTCATTATGATGGGTGCTGGTTCCATGGGCATTGATATAAGTAATTTCTTCCGGATTTACACCGGCATCCTTCATTGCATTTATCATTGCGGTTGCTGCGCCTGCACCATCCTCTGCCGGAGATGTAATATGGTATGCATCCGAAGAACATCCATATCCGGTTACTTCTGCATAAATCTTTGCTCCACGTTTTTTTGCATGTTCTAATTCTTCCAGAATTACGATTGCGGCACCTTCTCCCATAACAAATCCACTTCTGTTTTTATCAAACGGAATGGATGCATGTTTTGGATCATCTGAAGAAGTAAGTGCGGTTAAAGATGTAAATCCTGCTATTCCAAGCGGAGTAATGCAGCTTTCTGTTCCACCTGCTACCATCACTTCTGCATCACCATACTGGATGGTACGGAAAGCTTCACCAATGGCATTCGTTCCGGATGCACAGGCGGTACTGATATTTAAGCTCTTTCCTTTTAATCCAAACTGAATAGATACATTTCCTGCTGCCATATTGGAAATCATCATCGGGACGAATAACGGATTTACTCTTCCCGGTCCCTTTTCCAATAATTTGCTATGCTCTCTTTCGATTGCCTGTAAACTTCCGACTCCGGAACTGATGGAAGTACCCACACGGTATGCATCCTCTGCTTCCAAGGAAAGTCCGGAATCCTCCAGTGCTTCTCCGGCTGCCGCTACGGCAAACTGGCAGAATGCTTCCATTCTCTTTGCAGAGCGGAAATCCATATATTCTTTTGCATCAAAATCCTTTACTTCTGCTGCAAGATGACATTTATAGTCTGTTGCATCAAAATGTGTAATCTCTCCAATACCTACCTTCTGCTGCTTTACTGCAGACCAGAATTCCGGCACATTATTTCCAATCGGGGTAATTGCACCCAATCCTGTTACTACAACTCTACGATTCATGTTCTTATCCTCTCTATCTAAACAATCCATCTCTCGTCATTCGTCATCCGCTGTTCTTTCTAGCTTTTTCATCAGCCAGTATTATTTCTGCATCTACATAGTCATTCCGCCATCTACAGCCAGCACCTGTCCTGTGATATAACCTGCCTCTTCGGATGCTAAGAATGCAACTGCTGCCGCAATTTCTTCCGGCTTTCCGATTCTTCCAAGCGGAATGTTATGAAGCATATTTTCTTTTACCGTATCCGGTAAATCCTTTGTCATATCGGTCTCAATCATTCCCGGTGCTACTACATTTGCAGTAATACCGCGGGAGGAAAGTTCTCTCGCAACACTTTTAGTCAATCCGATGACTCCGGCTTTGGCTGCACAATAATTTGCCTGGCCGGCATTTCCGGTAATTCCGGATACGGATGATATATTGATTATCCTTCCACTTTTCTGTTTTAAGAAATAGCGGGATGTATGATGAATGGTATGGAATACACCCTTTAAGTTTGTCTCATATACTGCATCAAATTCTTCATCATTCATCTTCATCACAAGATTATCTCTTGTAATTCCTGCATTATTTACAAGAATATCCAGATGTCCGTATTTCTTTATGATATCTCTGAGCATGGCCTGACATGCCTCGTCATCTGCCACATTGCACTGATAGGATTCTGCTCTGCCACCCATATCGGTAATCATTTTTACCACTTCTTCAGCCCGTTCTTTACTGCCATTGTAATTTACAATTACCGTTGCTTTTTCTTCTGCCAGACGAAGTGCAATGGCACGGCCGATTCCTTTGGCTGCACCGGTTACCAGTGCTACTTTATTCTCCAACATAGGCTTTATAATCCTCCAGTTTTTCAATGCTTACCGTTTTGACATCCCGGTTGATTTTACGCATAAATCCAGATAAAGTATGTCCCGGTCCGATTTCTACGAATTCATCATAACCGTCCGCGATCAGACGCTCGATGCTCTGCTGCCATCTTACAGAAGAAGATACCTGCTTCTTTAACAGCTCTTTTACCGGTTCTGTTGTGGTAACGTAATCTGCTGTCACATTGGTTACATACGGAATGCTAAATTCCTGCAGCTTTGTATTTTCCAATACTTCTGCCAATTTTTCTCCGGCTCCGGTCAACATGGCGGAATGGAACGGTCCGCTTACTTTTAACGGAACCACACGCTTTGCTCCAGCTTCCTTTAATGCTGCACCGGCTTTTTCTACTGCCGCTTCTTCTCCGGTAATTACAATCTGTCCCGGACAGTTATAATTTGCTATAGATACAATTCCTTCGGTATTGCTGCATACTTCTTCAATTGCCTTCGCATCCAGCCCTAAAACGGCTGCCATTGCTCCGCCGGTTGGTACTGCTTCCTGCATAAAGATTCCTCTTGCACGAATGACACGGAATGCATCTTCCATACTCATGACACCGGATGCAATCAATGCACCGTATTCTCCAAGGCTTAATCCTGCACAGGCTGCCGGTTCTTTTCCAGCTTTCTTTAATGCTGCATAAATTGCTGCCTCTGTGGTCAGCATGGCAATCTGTGTATACTCTGTAATATTGATTTCTTCATTTTCTTCAAAACAAAGCTTTGCAATATCAAGTCCGGTTACTTTTGAAGCAAGCTCATATACGGCTTTACTCTCTTCACAGGCATCATAGAAATCTTTGCCCATTCCAATATACTGCGCTCCCTGTCCAGGGAACATGAATACAACCTTACTCATTTTCTTCTCCTTATTTCCGATTCATCAGACGTTCTGCTTCTGATACGATAGAAGTAATAATTTCCTTACAGGACAATTCATCCTGTATCATTCCGGCAATCTGACCTGCCATCAGACTTCCATTTACCACATCGCCGTCCATCACTGCTTTGCGGAGGGAACCAAGGGTAAGCTGTTCTAATTCATCTAATGTTGCGCCTTCTTTTTCCATCTTCAGATACTCACGGCTCATCTTATTACGGATGACACGGATTGGATGTCCGGTACTGGAACCTGTTATTTCAGAATCAATGTCTTTGGATTTTATCAGCTTCTCTTTGTAGTTTGCATGTACGATAGATTCTTTAGCTGCCACAAATCTTGTTCCCATCTGAACTGCTTCTGCACCCAGCATAAATGCTGCAGCCATTCCTCTTCCATCTGCAATTCCTCCGGCTGCAATCACCGGTGCATCAATGGCATCTGCCACCTGTGGCACCAATGCCATGGTTGTAGTGGAACCGATATGGCCACCGGATTCCATTCCCTCTGCCACAACAGCATCTGCGCCACCGCGGACCATAAGTTTTGCCATAGCTACACTTGCTACTACCGGAATTACTTTAACACCTGCTTCTTTCCAGAGGCTCATGAATTTGGCTGGATTTCCGGCTCCTGTTGTGACAGCCGGAACCTGCTCCTCAACTACCACCTTTGCCACTTCCGGTGCATTCGGATTCATCAACATGACATTTACACCAAATGGTTTGCTGGTGCGTTCCTTCACCTTGCGAATCTGCTCCCGAACCACTTCAGGTGGAGCACTGGCTGCACCGATAATACCAAGTCCACCTGCTTCAGATACTGCAGCAGCCAGATGATATTCTGCAACCCATGCCATTCCGCCCTGGATAACAGGCTCTTCTATTCCTAACAGTTCTGTGATTCTTGTTTTCATCTTTTATTCCTCAACGCCCTTTGCTTTTAAGTAGTCAATAACATCTCCTACAGTTGCAATTTTCTCTAAATCTTCTGACGGAATCTCTACACCGAATTCTTCTTCCATGCTCATAACCAGTTCAAACAAGTCTAAAGAATCTGCTCCTAAATCATCCTTGAAATTGGATTCTGCTTTTACCTCTCCATCATAGTTTAACTGCTCTTTGATTAATTCTGCTAATTTCTCTAACATTATTTTGTTCTCCTTTTTTGTCTTTTCTTTGATAATACTTTGAGTTGCAAATATTTTGATTGTCAAATTATTTGCAACTCAAAGTATATACATAAGCATTTCTGTTGTCAACTATATTTTTACTAACCTGCGGAATCTACCTTATACGCCGCAGTGCACATCCTTGCGGAGCATTTTTCACTTTACAGGAAAACAATTTCCAGTAAAGTGAAAAAAGACAGTGTCGGAACTTTCTGTTCTTTCACTGTCTTATGTTAGTTACTTCTTTTATTTTTTATCACTTATGCAGCTTTTTTACGATTTGATACTACAAAGTAAACACCTACTAATAATACTCCGATGCATAAGAAGAATACCGGATTGATACCGTCACCTGTCTTCGGTGTGCTGTCCTTCTCATGGCTGCCTGAAGTTACTGTCTTACCGGAATTGCTGTACTTGGTTGCGCCAATCACATTTCCGCCAGTCACTGCTGTGCCTCCACCGGTTACTGTAGTAGCGGAACCACTTCCGTTGTTGCTGTTGGAAGTATCTGTTGAACCATTGCTATTGGAATTATTTCCATTATCCGGAGTCGGCTGTGGATTCTCTCCTCCAAGGCTCTGGAAACTGATTCCATTTCCGGTTGCATATACCTGTGCCTGTGTTCCTGAATAACCGGAAATTGTGGATGGACTCCAGCTGCTCTGGCTTCCGATTGACGTTACACTCGCCGGAATCAAAATTGTACTGATACTGCTGCCGCTGAACGCATCTGTTTCAATGGTATTAACAGAATCCGGAACTGTCAGTGAAGTAACCGACTTGCAGTTTGCAAAAGCACCTGCTCCGATGGTTACAGTACTGGTCGCAATTTTTGCACCGGATTTTCCCTCCGGACAACGGATTAACCTGGTCATTGCTTTGTTATAAAGGCATCCGTCACTGGATGCATATGTACCATTTCCTGATGCAGCACTGATGGATGCCAGTCTGCTGCAGCCGGTAAATACATTGCTTCCGATGCTGGAAACGCCAGCCGGAATTGTAATTCCGGTTAAAGACGTACAATCATAAAATGCTTTATCCCCGATGCTTCCTACGGATTCAGGAATTGTAAACTGGGATAATGAACTGCACTCTGCAAATGCCTGGGAACCAATGGATGAAATTGAAGTTCCAATAGATACACTGGTAAGGCTTGTACAGTTATAAAATGTCTCTGCCGGAATAGAACCGATATCTCCTTCTATGCTGACAGAACCAAGGCTTGTACAGTTATAGAAAACTGCGGTTCCCATTCCAGTCACATAAGATGGAATCGTTACACTTGTAATGGATGTATTGGATGCAAATACACCACTTGCAATTGTAGATACTGACTCTGGAATTGTAATTGCTCCACCGGCTCCGCTGTAGGCAACCAGTGTTCCACTGTCATCTACTGTAAATCCATTTTCATCTGTTGTCTCGTCTGCCCGGACTGTCTGTCCCGGCATCACTGCCAGCAGCAAACATACTGCTGCAAAAATAGAAAATCCTTTTTTCAATATCTGCATCTCTCATCTCTCCTAGCTTTATCTGCTTGATACATTATACTTCTTATCTGCTTACTGTACACGCTTTGCCAGTATAAACATTCTTCCGTCCTGTGTATAATTATTGCAGGTAGAAAGAGTCAGCAGCTGGTCTCCATAAGTACTGTCTATCTCTGTGCCATATACAGAAAGCTGTGCCACATTATTTAAATATTCCTGATATTCTTCTTCGGAATCTGCATTCAGAAAATTATAATACCGGAATACATTTTCATCCTGATACTGGACCTCCGATAATCCCACTTCAATAATTTCATAGACTCCTCTTTCATAAAGAGTATTAAATTCTATCGTCTTATGGGCATTGTAGAAATCTTCGTCCAGATATTTCTTTAATTCGCCAAACATCATTCCGCTTTTCATATTATGTCCGTAAATGATGATATTGGTATCCCTGTTTATGTAATCATTTCTGGCATCGATAAAAAGGGTGCCATTCAGGTCGTCATTTTTATCAAAATCATGTTTCAGATAATAATCCGGTTCTTCCTGTGAAGACTGCATGACCGGATAATCAATATCCGTATCCGGAATATGTAACCATCCGATTAATTCCGGATTTTCCGCATACAGGGAAACATAATCCTCTAACATAATCAGTGGCTGCTCTGTTGTCTCTCCTGTTTCAGTTGCATCTTCTGTGATTTCCGGATTCATCTGCTCCGTTCCTGTTACAAGGTGCTCTACTACATTATTCTGTTTCTTATTCTGTAAATCCTTAAGCCTGTTAGCAGCTTTATAATCCGCATATTCCGAAATCGCATAATATCCGATACAGGCTGTCGCAACAATGATGCATACGATGCCGACCACCTTCTGCCAGGTAAAATGAAATGGCAGCTTTGCTTCTGCTTCCGCTTCTTCCTTGGCAATTTTTTCTTCTATCATGTTCTGCGAACTATCCGCAACAATATCTGAAATGCACCAGAAGAACGATTTTCCGATTTCACTTTTAAAACGGATTTTCTTCGTGCGCATCATGGTATACAACCGGATTGCTACTTCCGGATCATAAATATCCAGTTCATCGGTAATATACTTGATTTTCTTTAAATCTTCCTGCGCCTGCCTGTATTCCCTTAAGGTTTCGAATTCATAATCACCTATTTTATAAATCTTTTCATCCATAATTTATGATTCATCTGCCTTATCTTCTCATGGTCCAGGTAGTTTTATTATAGGTCATTTTGTCATCTTTCGCAAGATTTTTCCGCAAGATATACACAATGTACCACTTCTTATTTTTATATCGTCTATATCTTGCGCTTTCTTTAGTCTAAATTGGATTTTTCCAGCAAATAACGGAACATCTGCTCCGCTGCTTCCTTATGTTCGGAGCCAAGGGCAATACCAAGAATACATTCCTTTTCATAATAACCGTGTTCAACCGGCCAGCTTCCGGCTCCAAGACGGATGCCTGCTGCAAAAGTATCTCCGGTGTCCTTATCCTCTACATAGAAGATATAATCCTTTAACTGTTCCAGCTCGTCTTTGGAAAAGTACTGCGCCAAATCTGCTATGGCACCGGACTGGGCAAGATTTTCAAAAACCATTTCATCGGCACCCAAAACATCTACTCCACCGCCTGCAATCACTGTCTGCAGGGACTGATAGGAATAGAGATTACTGGTATCTGTGCTGGTTAAATCCACATAATATGCATCATTTACCACAACCTCCTGGGCTGCTGTATCATACCCATATTGCTCCATGAATTCTGAGAAATCCGGTTCTTCATCTGCTGGCATACTCTTTGCATTTACTAATACAATCTGGGAAATATCTTCCTTTGTGGTCATATAATGATGTACCGTCATACCAATCAAAATAATCACTGCAACTACTGCCAGTATTACAAGTCTGTAATAGTCCCAGACAAATCCGATCCGCTGTTTCCAGGTCATTGTCTTTAAATCAGCTTTCTTTTCCATATTATCGCCTTTCTTCCTCTGCCGGAGCTGTATTATCTCCTGTAGTGTCATTCTCTGCTGCATTACCCTCTGTCACATCTGTGCCACTCTCCGCATCAGCATCATTGCCTGTGCCAAGAGGTGCCACAAAATCTGCATACGGTAATTCTTTATGTAAATTTTCCATATAATCATACCAGATTTCTCCCGGATAGCTGGCTCCTGTCAGTCCTGGAAGTTCTGCCGGAATATCATATCCAACCCAGACGCTGGTGGTGTAATACTTTGTATAGCCTACAAACCAGCCATCCTTATTGGAATTGGTGGTTCCTGTTTTCGCTGCACTGGCAGTCTCGGACAATGCCAGTCCCTTTGCTGTTCCTTGTGTCAGAACACCCTCTAATATATTGGTCATCCAACGGGCTGCATTGGTTTTATAAACCTGCTTTTCATCGACAATTTTCTGATAGATTGCATTTCCGTCTGCATCCTGTATCTCTACAATGCAGGTAGGCTCCCGGTATTTTCCATCATTTTCTATGGTGGCATAAGCCGCCGCCATTTCTACCGGAGAGACTCCATTGGTAAATCCACCCAGAGATGCCGCCGGTCTTTCATCCTCCGGGGACAGCTTTGCGAAATTCATCTCCTTCAGATAGGAAATTCCTGTAACGGGAGTCATCTCTTCTAAAAGATTCCACGCCACTGTATTAATGGAATTTTCTACTGCATAACGCAAGGTTACGCTGCCAAGATACCTGCCACTGGCATTTTCCGGTCCATCCTCAATCGGTGCATCTTCCACCACAGTATCCGGGGTATAGCCCCGCTCCAGCGCCGGTGTGTATACAATCAACGGTTTGATGGCACTGCCCGGCTGCCGGTAACTCTGATAGGCGCGGTTTAGCATATGCCCGTCATATTCCTGACTTCTGCCGCCTACGATTGCCTTTACAAAACCGGTCTCATTGTCAATGCATACTGCCGCACTCTGCAATGTATAAATGCCCTCTTCATTGACATCGGTAAAATCCTGCAGCTTCTCATCCACTGCATTCTGAAGCTGCTCTTCCATATTTAAATCAATGGAAGTATAGATTCTATAGCCTCCTGTATAAAGAGACTGTTCGCAGGTTTTATACTGCTCCTGATAGGCATCTTCATAGGTCTTTCGATCTTCCTCCGAAGAAAAATCTGTCCGGAATTCAAAGCCCTGCTGCTCCATCAATGCCCGTGTTGCACAATAGCAGGCATAGGTCTCTACCGCATCATAACGCTTTGTTGGCTCTGCTGTGCTGAGTACAATCGTTTCCTGTCTGGCATCCTTATATTCCCTGCGGCTGATTTTGCCATCCTCATACATGTTTTTTAAAATGCGGTCACGTCTTCCTAACGTATTATCCGGGTTCTTATAAGGATTATACATCGTCGGATTATTCGGTATCGCACAAAGATATGCCATCTGGGACAATGACAAAAATGAAACATCTGTATCAAAATATCCCCGGCTCGCCGCCTGAATGCCATAATATCCATTTCCAAAATAAATATTATTAAGATAAAACTCTAAGATTTCATCCTTGGTATATTTCTTTTCCAGCTCTGTGGCAATGAATATTTCTTCCATTTTTCGCTGCCACGTTCTGTCATTATTTAGGAAAATGGTTCTTGCAAGCTGCTGCGTAATGGTACTTCCGCCCTGGGTTACTTCTCCGTTACGCACCATTGCCCAGACTGCACGGATAATTGCCTTAAAATCGATTCCGCCATGACTGTAAAATTTTTTATCTTCAATACTTACCATAGCTTCTTTGACTTCTTCCGGTATCTCATCACTGGTCAGATAGCTTACATCCTTGGTGCCACGAAGTGACATGATTCTCGTTCCATTCACATCATAAACCTGGCTGGTCTGCTCCGCCCGAAATGTGTCCTTCGTCGACTCTTTTACAAACCGGACTGCCTCTTCATGCATGGCACTGACCTGACTGGCATACCCGCCAAAATAGTAA
>OHZY01000461.1_pt1 | contig 14141 bp, 10 predicted proteins | sample 1580621 | NCBI WGS metagenome assembly OHZY01 (sample SAMEA3882535, study PRJEB24775) | human gut metagenome | biome: human-associated habitat; feature: intestine environment; material: feces | place: Netherlands | collected 2009/2010 | reverse complement strand
CGCCCTTTGCAGCATTTCAAGCAAAGGATTATAAAACCCGTTGATATTCAAGATGATTATCGGATTAAGATAAAGCCCCAGCTGCTTCCAGGTGATGATTTCAAGCAATTCCTCCAATGTGCCGCAACCTCCGGGCAATGCAATGACACCATCGGACAAATCGGCCATCATCCGTTTACGCTCGTGCATGGTTTCCGTCTCAATCAATCGGGTCAGCCCTGTATGGTGCCACCCCTGCTCCACCATAAAATGAGGGATTACCCCCGTCACCGTACCGCCTGCAGCCAATGCTGCATCGGAGGTAGCCGCCATCAGGCCGATACAGCCTGCCCCGTTAATCAGATTGATCTTCTTTTCAGCCAGAAGACGTCCTAATTCTTCCGCTACATCAAAATACACCTTCGCTATCTTTGTGCTGGACGCACTATATACACATACATTCTTTATATCATTCATATAAATCCTTATGTTTTCGGGCGGATCCAATCCTCCCCTGCCAGCCAATGACGCTCATTGCCGCAGGAACGAATTGAATTCGCCCGTATACATCACCATATTCGAATCCGTTTCTTACAAACCGAACGCTTCCTTTATCTTATCCACATAATCCAGCTTTTCCCAAGTAAACAATTCCACTTCCATTGTCTTTGCTTCATGATACATAGATTCATATGTCTTGGTCACTACTTTGGGTTCACGTCCCATGTGTCCGTAAGAAGCTGTTTCTTCATAAATCGGATTGCGCAGTTTTAAACGTTCTTCGATAGCCTTCGGACGAAGATCGAACAGTTCGTCTATTTTCTTAGCAATCTCTCCGTCGCTCAGTTTCACATTGCTGCGACCGTACGTATTTACGTAGATATTGATAGGACGGGCCACGCCAATGGCGTATGACACCTGCACCAGCATTTCATCGGCAACACCGGCAGCAACCATATTCTTTGCGATATGGCGTGCTGCATAGGCAGCACTACGGTCTACCTTACTGGGGTCTTTTCCTGAGAACGCCCCGCCACCGTGAGCACCTTTTCCACCGTATGTATCCACAATAATCTTACGGCCGGTCAAACCGGTATCTCCATGAGGACCGCCGATCACAAACTTACCTGTAGGGTTCACATGATAAACTATCCGGTCATTGAACAAAGCCAATACTTCTTCATTATGAATTCCGGCAATGACACGTGGCATCAGGATTTCAATCACATCCTGACGAATCTTGGCCAACATCTCTTCGTCAGCCTTCAACTGAGCTTCTTTGGAAGAATCAGCCGGAGTTACAAACTCGTCATGCTGGGTAGAAACCACAATCGTATCAATGCGTACCGGCTTGCCGTTATCATCGTATTCAATAGTAACCTGGCTCTTGGCGTCGGGACGAAGATAAGTCATCACCTTCCCTTCACGACGGATTTCGGCCAGTACCATCAACAGTTTATGTGCCAGGTCCAGTGACAGCGGCATATAGTTTTCCGTTTCATTGGTAGCATAACCAAACATCATTCCCTGGTCGCCCGCACCCTGGTTCATAGGGTCCTCGCGTTCCACGCCACGGTTGATATCCGCACTTTGTTCGTGAATGGCAGAAAATACGCCGCAGGAGTTTCCTTCGAACATATATTCGCTTTTGGTATAACCGATACGGTTAATCACTTCACGTGCAATGCGCTGCAAATCTACATACGCCTTGGTTTTCACTTCTCCAGCCAGCACTACCTGTCCGGTAGTCACCAGGGTTTCGCAAGCTACTTTCGAACTGGGGTCAAACGCCAACAGTTTATCAAGCACAGCGTCCGATATTTGATCGGCCACTTTGTCGGGGTGTCCTTCAGACACCGATTCGGATGTGAATAAATATCCCATTTCAGTTGAGAATTGATAGTTGATAATTGATAATTCAACGAATGGCGGAAGGAGGTGTGTGGAGTAGATGCATCCGGCACACAAACGTGCCGTCAGAAAAGGATGTGTTTTAGCATTTTTTTCTGTGGTTGCAAGCTACTCAAATCTCTCCACTGTTTTTAACGGCTGCAAAGATAAGCATTATTCCTTAACCATTCTATAAATTCCCGGTTCTTTAACATTGGAATAGCAATTATTTAGAAGAAATTAAACCTAATCTGACCGATTTCCGTTAATTTTGCATCATGAGCAAAGAAAAGACCGCATTTATACCTAAACAATATTTCGCAGTGGTAGCCGTACTGCTGGCTATCATGATGTCCGTACTGGACGGAACCATTATGAATATCGCATTACCCACGCTGGCACACGATTTCGATGTCACCCCTTCCAATGCCATCTGGATTGTCAATGCCTATCAACTGGTGATTACCATGACCTTGCTATCATTTGCCTCATTAGGTGATATTTACGGTTACAGACGGATATTTCTGACCGGCATCTCCATTTTTGCAGGCGCCTCTTTGGCCTGCGCCCTCTCGGACTCTTTCTGGATGCTGACTGTCTCCCGTATCATTCAAGGTTTCGGGGCGGCCTGTGTAATGAGTGTCAATACCGCCCTTATCCGTTTAATTTACCCGCCGCAGATACTAGGGCGCGGAATGGGCGTAAATGCCATGGTGGTAGCTGTTTCGGCCGCCGCAGGTCCATCCATTGCAGGCAGTATCTTAGCATTGGGAAGCTGGCACTGGCTTTTTGTAATCAACATTCCTTTGGGATTGGCTGCATTAGTAATCGGGCATCGGTTATTACCGCATAATCCGGCTTCAGACACAAAACACAAGTTTGATAAAATCAGTGCAATAGCCAACGCACTGACCTTCGGGTTGTTAATTTATACCTTGGAAGGTTTTGCACACGCCGAAAACAGAAAGTTCATTGCCATCCAGTTGGTATTGTTAATCATAATCGGCACTTATTTCATCCGCCGCCAACTGAAGAAAACGACCCCTATCCTACCTGTGGACTTACTGAAGATTCCTATTTTCGCTCTTTCTATCGGTACTTCCATCACTTCATTCACCGCCCAGATGCTGGCTATGGTTTCCTTACCGTTTTTTATGCAGAATATATTGGGATACAGCGCCGTAGAGATCGGTTTGTTACTTACCCCCTGGCCATTGGCTACCATCCTGACCGCACCACTTGCAGGCAGACTGGTAGAGAAAGTACATCCCGGATTGCTGGGAGGCATCGGCATGGCCATCTTCGCTACCGGCCTATTCACACTCTATTTGCTTCCCCCACATCCGGCAGAATGGAATATCATCTGGCGAATGGCACTCTGTGGTATGGGCTTCGGGCTGTTCCAGACGCCCAATAATGTAACCATTGTTTCTTCCGCGCCCACTCACAGAAGCGGTGGAGCCAGCGGTATGCTAGGTACGGCGCGTCTGTTAGGTCAGACTTTGGGAACCACACTGGTTGCTTTGTTGTTCCGTATGTTCGCCGAAGGACATCGGGCGCAGGCTTGTTTGTTATTAGCCATATTCTTTGCCATTGCCGCAGGCGTGGTAAGCAGTATCCGTATGACACAGGCTTCTCCGGCAGGAAAGAAATAAAGCCCCGGCAAGTTGTTGAACAGAAACATTTCCTTTCTGATAAAAACTTTCTCTTGTTTTTTATCTTTGAGAGCAAAGAAAAAAAGAATGAATTTATCTATCTTTGGAGAGAATTTAAACAATCAAAACCTGATGAATATATGAAAAAGACATTGCTCTTACTTTTTACCCTTCTTTTAGCCCTGTCGGCACAATCACAAAATTCGTTACGGCTAATGACCTATAACATTAAAAATGCAAACGGAATGGATGATGTATGCGACTTCCAACGCATAGCCGATGTAATCAATCATATCCACCCCGAAGTGGTAGCCTTGCAGGAACTAGACAGCATGACCCACCGCAGCGGACAAAAATACGTACTGGGCGAGATAGCCGGACGTACGCAAATGCACGCTTACTTTGCCCCTGCCATTGATTACGACGGAGGAAAATATGGTATCGGACTTCTCACCAAAGAAATTCCCGTCAGCCTGAAAACCATGACACTTCCCGGACGGGAAGAAGCACGTGCGCTGATTATGGCAGAGTTCGACAACTACATTTATTGTTGCACCCATCTGTCTCTCACCGAAGAAGACCGCATGGCCTCACTGGAGCTTATAAAAGACTTTGCCGCCGCTCACAAAAAACCTTTTTTCCTGGCCGGCGACCTGAATGCCGAACCCGAATCCGCATTCATAAAATACTTGCAACAGGATTTTCAGATACTTTCTGACGTAAACCAGCATACATTTCCGGCTCCCGCCCCTACAGAAACCATTGATTATATTACAGCACTGAAACAGAACATGAAAGGCTTCACAGTAACCTCCGCACAGGTAGTAAATGAACCGGTAGCATCAGATCACCGTCCCTTAGTAGTGGTGCTTGAACAAAAATAAGCCCAACAGAGAATATGGAAATAAATAAAAGAGAGAACATCGGATGGATAGACTTGCTACGCGTCACCGCCTGTTTTTTAGTTGTATTCGCCCATTGCTGTGACCCTTTTGTGGCACGTTTTGACACAGACCGTCCTACTTTTCTGCAAGGGTGCGCATTGGGAAGTGCCGTACGCTGTTGCGTGCCCTTGTTTGTGATGATGACAGGAGTGCTGCTGTTTCCTGTACGAAACGGCATGAGTGAATTTTACAAAAAGCGGATCGGCCGCATTGTTGTCCCGCTTATCTTCTGGTCGGTCATGCTGCCTGTATTGTATTTCATTTATCTGAATTACATCACCACGACAGACAATCCTACCATAGACATGTCCGCCTTCACCCTGGAAATGACTATCACGAAGATTTGGACATTCATTTTCAATTTCAACTATGACACCACTCCTCTGTGGTATCTGTATATGCTGGTGGGGCTCTACTTCATCATCCCCATCTTCCATGCATGGCTGGAGCGTGCTACCCGGAAAGATATCAAGCTATTTCTTTCCATCTGGGGCATCTCCTTGTTCCTTCCCTACATAAAGATGGCCGCTCCCGCACTGGGATATATCGGCAACTGGGGCAATATGGATATCCTGGGAGTGTGCGACTGGAATGCATTCGGTTCATTTTATTATGTTTCCGGATTTACCGGTTATCTGATACTGGCCCATTATCTGGTAAAATACCCGCTGCAATGGAGTTGGAGAAAAACCCTGGCTATCGGTATCCCTATGTTTGTGACAGGGTACGCCATCACTTTCGGCGGCTACCTCATCATGCAGGAATATTTTCCGGGAAACTACGCCTATCTGGAAATAGTATGGCTTTTCGGCGGCATCAATGTATTTATGATGACATTTCCTGTTTTTGTCTGCATACAGAAGCTTAAAATACCTTCTTCGCCTGTTCTTTCAAAAGTGGCATCCATGACCTTCGGCATTTATCTGTGTCATTTCGTCTTCGTGCAAATGGGGTATGACTTGTTCGCCTCGCTGTTGCCCCAGGGGATTCCTGCCATAATACACATTATTTGCATGGCCGTAACAGCCTTTCTCATCAGCTACCTGGTGGTCAGAGGGATGTATGCATGCAAATGGACCAGAAGATTTGTGGCGTAAAAACAACGGATTCAAAACACAAGGAGTTACAGTATCCAGTTGGCTGATTATTTCCTTCAAATTCTTCATTTAGTTATTAAGTATTGATAATCAATTATTTACCATGATTGATTTACTCATAAATTCTTCATCATTCTTTCATAGGATATTTCAACAGAAGTAAGCGTCTCCGCGATTCTATCTTGTCGCCCATTTTTCATTCTTATATTTTTGCCATATATAAAAATGAGGCATTATGGATTTAGCAGAAAATCGATTTGGAAAAACCTGGAAACATTTCCTTGAAGTATTGAAAGTAGACTACAATTGTTCTTTAGCCGATGTTTGCCGTGATCAGCATACCACTCTTGGAGGTATGAGTTCCTGGATGTCCAGACGGGGTTATAGCGTTAAACAAGCCAAGGCGGATGTGGTCCGTGATTATTATGGCGGCGTTGAACCCTCCCGACCGACAACTTCCTCTCCTTCGTTCACTCAAATAGCCCCCGTCATGTTGTCGGAAGAAGAGTTTAGTCTTTCCGGGATCACAATCACCTTTAACAGCGGAACGACCATTTCGGTCAAACGGGCCACTCCCGGGGGTATTATTAAAATGTTATGCGATTACGAAAGAAAGGAGGGGGATCCATGTATTCTCTAACATCAGCCAATCGCTACTATCTGTACCAGGGCTTTGTCCGTATGAACCTTGGCATTGACGGTTTATTCAAAATCATACGCTCTCAAATGAAGGAGCTGTCCCCCATTTCCGGAGATATATTTTTATTCTTTGGCAAAAACCGGCAGAGTGTAAAAATACTGCGTTGGGATGGTGATGGCTTTCTCCTGTACTACAAGCGTCTGGAAGGTGGAAGTTTTGAGTTGCCGACATTTAACCCCCATACAGGCAATTATGAGATCTCTTATCAGGTTTTGTCTTTTATCTTAAATGGAGTGTCATTGAAGTCTGTACGGTTGCGAAAACGTTTTAGGATTTAATGTAATATACTGTATATTAACTGTTTGATTTTAAATTACCATCCGATTATTTTGGCCGACTCATTGATTTTTTGTATCTTTACGCCATGAAAAAGGATGAGGTCATAGAGTTATTGAAGGAGCAAATCAAGGAGTTGCGGGATGATAACAACAGACTCCTGGACCAGATAGATGATTTGATAAAGGAGGTTTCTTCCCTTAAAGAGGCACTCCTTCAAAAAGGCGAATCTCTTGGCAAGCAACAGCGTCTTACTAAGGGGATCGCCAAACTTGTATCAAACACATCCGAACAGCAACAACCCCCTCAGCCTGCATTGCCGGAGGAAGAGCGGCAGAAGAGAGAAGCAGAAAAAGCAGATAAGCGTAAAGCCAGAAAGAACAATGGGGCCAAACGTGACATGCATTATGAGATGGAGCAGGAGGAACATGACGTTTATCCCGATGATCCTGATTTTGACATCAATAAAGCCCGGCTGGTTACCACCGCTCCCAGAATATGTGTCCGCTATGAATGTGTACCCATGCGCTTCATCAAGCACGTCTACAAGATACACACCTATGCGCAAGACGGTCGTCTCTTTGAGGGAAAAACACCGGTCTCGGCTTTCTTGAATTCCAGCTATGACGGCTCATTCATTGCCGGGCTGATGGAATTGCGTTATATACAATCGCTACCGGTTGAAAGAATCATCAACTACTTCGAAAGTCATGGCTTTACGCTGAAGAAACCTACGGCTCATAAGTTGATGGAAAAAGCCTCAAGCCTCTTTGAAAATCTTTATAAGTGTATCCGGCAGACAGCTTTGAGTGATCCTTATAAGGCAGCCGACGAAACCTATTACAAAATACTCGTCCCGGAAAAGAACAGCAAGGGAAAAGGAGTCCGCAAGGGATACCTCTGGGTGGTTGTGGGCATAAACACCAGGATGATATACCTGCTCTATGATGACGGCTCCCGCTCTGAAAAAGTTATTCTTAACGAATTAGGCGGTTGCAAAGGTATCATACAAAGCGACGGATACTCACCTTACCGGAAGCTCGAAAGCGATGCTTATCCCCATATCACACGCATTCCGTGCCTGCAACATATAAAACGGAAATTTATAGATTGCGGTGAGGATGAACCGGATGCAAAAAGAATCGTGGAGCTGATAAACACACTTTATCAAAATGAACATAAGCATAAGATCGGGGTTGACGGATGGACGGTAGAACAGAATCTTGTCCATCGGAAAAAGTATGCGCCGGACATACTCGGAGAAATAAAAGATGTGCTTGATGATATAGAAGAACGGGGAGATTTGTTGCCTAAGAGCGAACTGAAGGAAGCTATCACCTATCTTCGCAATGAGTGGAATGCCGTGGTGGACATCTTTAATTATGGTGACACTTACCTGGACAACAATATAGTTGAACGGATGAACCGCTACATATCCTTATCAAGAAAAAACTCATTGTTCTTCGGCAGCCATAAGGGAGCCGAACGGGGCGCCATACTCTACACGATAGCACTTACTTGTAGGATGAATAAAGTGAATCTGTTTGAGTATCTCACGGATGTCATAAACAGAACTGCCGAATGGCAACCGAATACACCACTGGAAAAATACAGGCAACTGCTTCCTGACAGATGGGAAAAGGCTAATGACTAAAAAGGGATCATTAGACTTTTTACTTTTAATATACTATATAGAATCGCGGAGACGCTTACCATGACAGTCTACTTTCAATACTTCAAGGAAACGTTCCCAGGTTTTTCTAAATCTATTTTCTGCCAAATCCATAATGATTCGTTTTTATACCCAAGATATAAGAACAAAAAAAAGAGAGACAATATAGAAGCACGGAGATGCTTACATATTCCTTCAGCCCCGTTCCATCTCCAAAAACGCATCCCAAGGTGATGACTGTCCGGCAAAATACTCACATTTCATCAAATGACAACAACCGGACGAATAAGGTGTATCATCCGGTCGAAGTCGTTGTATCTTCCCTTCAAGTAAATTGTTTCACTTAAGTGATGATATTATATCACCTTAGTGATGAACTTTCATCACTATAGTGCTCAAACTTCATCACTTAAGTGAAACAACTGAATCAAAAGGAAGATATCGTGTAATCAACCGGACGAAACAGCTTGTTATTCAGGATGTTTACGCTTAGTCACTTTTCTCTAAAACCCCACGAAAAACACTTGCAAAACGCTATTTTACACAGTATCTTTGTTCCAACGGAAACCTAAAACAACAAATAATGGATAAAAAGTTATTGAACAAAGTAATGAAGAAGCTTGCTTCCTCGAATGTAGTGATAAGTCCGACAGTGAAGAGTTCATCTACCTCATTATCAATGCAGAAGAAACCGGAAACGGAGCAAGTACAGCAAAAATTGGAACAATATTTGCTGAGCCGCTACCATTTTCGCTTCAACGTGCTGACGGAACAAACGGAATGTTGCAAAAAAGACGCTGACACACCTATATATAAGGTAATAAGCCAGCGCACCCTGAACAGCCTGTGCCTGGAAGCACGTGCACGTCACATCAACTGCTGGGACAAGGATGTAAGCCGGTTCGTGAACTCGGAGCAGATGCCGGACTATCATCCGTTACTTTCCTATATGAACACCCTTCCCGAATGGGACGGCAAGGACCGAGTGACTCCGCTGGCACAACGCATATCTACGAAAGATTTCTGGGTGAACAGTTTCCACCGCTGGATGCTGGGCGTAACTGCCCAGTGGAGCGGACGCATGGACCGGTGCGCCAACGCTGTGGCCCCCATGCTGGTGAGCAGCGAGCAAGGGAGATGCAAATCCACTTTCTGCGAATTGCTGATGCCCGATTCGTTGAAAGACTACTATACGGACAGCTTCGAACTGACCGGACAGGCAGGATGCGAGCAGAAGCTGGCTTTCTTCGGACTGATTAATCTGGATGAGTACGACCGTCTTTCACCACAGAAACTGCCATTGCTGAAAAATCTGATGCAGATGAAAAAACTGGATTTCCGCAAGTCGCACCGCTCGTCCTACAGCCATCTGCCCCGGATGGCCTCGTTCATCGGCACCAGCAACCGGGAGGATTTGCTGGTAGACCGCACCGGCTCACGCCGCTTTCTTTGCGTCAGTCTGAAGCACGCCATAGACTGCACCACGTCCGTAGAGCATAAGCAATTGTACGCCCAGCTTAAAACAGAACTTCTATCCGGTGAACGAAGCTGGTTCAATAAAGAAGAGGAACAGACTATACAGCAACATAATGCCCTATTCTACAAGCATGTACCCGAAGAAGAGGTGTTCCGCCTTTGCTTTCGCTTTGCTACAGAAGAGGACAATCCGCAGGAAGTGCTTAGCCTCTCCGCCACCCAACTGTTTGAACGTATGAAGGCCGCCCATCCTTCGATCATGAGAGGGATGACCGCCTACAGCCTGAGCCGTATCCTGCCCCAGCTGGGCGAACGGGTACATACCACCAAGGGAAATGTATACCGGGTGGTAGAATGTTAGCTTTCAATTAATTGAGAATTTATCTATGGAAATGAGATTCCCGGTATGGAAGTCGATTAGACGCATTCACACTCTCAAGCATATATTGTCAAGAAGTGTGAATGCCCTTTTCTAGTATATGAATGGGTCATCCGGCATCATAATGAGCGCTGCATACCAAACGTATTTTGTATTTCACCGTACTCCCTGCCTGTAAAAATTTGGATGAGGTTTTAAATCCGAATGCATATATGCTCCCGTTATGATCATATACATACCGTTTCTCAATATCCAATAACGGGTCTCCGTTTCTTAATCCCTCTATGGTTTCATTCAGTTCATCCAGTGATGATCCGCTGAACGTCTTATGCAATATTTTTGCCTCCTCTTCAGTCGGAAGATGCCATCCGTCTGCTTCCTCCTCCTGTATGATATTCCGCACATCGGAAGCGAATCCACTCCACTCATCCAGACTCATCAACAAAATATCCGCCCCTGTGGAACTTGCATTCTCTATGCCAGCTACAATACCGCCGTTCCAGATACCGCCAATTTCGGGTAGCCCGGAAAGATCCGGATTAATGGGAGGCGGCTCACTACCGCCATTACCTTCATCAGCACCGCCAAAATTGAATTTGATGTCTACCGGAGCCTTCCATTCACCTGATATCAAACTGCCCCCTACCGTGACATCACCCGAATAGCTACCCCCGATATTCAATGGCACGTTCGCTTCCGGCTTTCCTTTGAAAGTGTATCCAAACGTCTTTGTCTGACTATTATCTTCCAAGGTTATGGAAAAAACAGTCTGAGAGCCGCTCCCCGGAAAAATATAAAAAGGCTTTGCACTCCAAATTCCACCCGGCTCAGACTCACAAATAATTTCCGTACTCTTGTCTTTGCCGGAATACTCCCTTGTAAACGACAGGGAAGAATATAAAGGCGAAATCTGCAAACTCACCTTTTTAACGTTTGCCGGTATATCTTCCAAACTGATATTGACTAAAGATACAGCATAATAGAGGGTTACAGAAACAGATATATTTTTCTTATTGGCAATTGTCACAGTTGAAGTGCCCATCATTAGCGCGCGTGAGCTTCTGTTATTTTCTTTCATAACAATTACATCATCAAGGCTAGGATCTTTCGGAACGATATATTCTTCTCCCAAACCGGCTATTGCAACAATAGTATATCGGGCAGGAGGTAACTTCATTTCAATCTGGGCGTTATCTGTCATTTTCAGACTGGCAGAACAGCTGCCGTCCTCTGCAAACGCATAGATATAGGCCGGATAATTAATTGGGGACTCTCCGCTAGATCTGGCAGATATCTTTAGAGGAAGATTTGTTTGCGAGACTCCGTCTTCATCGTCTTCTTCATCATACATCGGGCGTTGGCAAGAAACAGCAGACAGTAGCAATAGAAACAGAAGCACCTTTAATTCGGTTAATCTATAATTCATAACATATTATTTGTTTGTGGGTTTATTTCTTCTCCATTTATAACTATATCCTCTTCTTCATTTCCCGGAGTCCAACCCGAAATACTTCCTCCCGTTATAATTACATTTCCGTCTTTTACTACAATATTGTATTTATGAATACATCCGGACAATAAGCCCGGAGACAGGTCGTCTCGTCGTGTTATGTAATATTTGTTGTTACGGGTATATTCAATGGTGAGATTAACAGAATGGTTTTTCACGGCTTTCGGATCAATGTTTCCGTCATTCTCGCCCCCGTTCAGGATAAAATAAAAAGAAATATCCTGATTGTTCATGGTGTGTGACGGAGTAATCTGGAAGGTTTCCTTGGGAGTTTCGCTGATGGTGATGCTGTTCGTTTCAAAGGAGTAGTATCCTTGAGTCATCAACCCATTTCCTTCAAGTCTGATTTTGTCAATAACGGCCTGTGCCATATCTCCTTCACCCTTTATGTTTATCTTTAATAGTGACAAAACGTGCTTAAATGAATAATCGCCCGAAAAGGCCACATTGCCAAGGTCGGTATCGTAGGAAAGCTTCCTGGATGCTACTAGAAAGTCATATTGGTCAATATTTTCCCAAGTCCCGTTCTGGCTGTCGAGAGAAGGCATTTTTATATTTTCCTTACTTTCGGCTTTGGAACCGGAGTGGGGATAATATGCGTAAAAAGTATGTTCCTGGTTTTTATCTTTCCAAAAGACACTCTTTTCTGTAGTCCAGGAAGTTCCATCGAATATCCAGCGGACGGCACTGTCATTGTCCATAAAAACACCTATATCATCGGTTTTACTAAAACTAGCGATGGCATTTTCATGATCTTGCAAGTAGCGTGCTCCGGAAACTGTTTTCCCGATTCTTGCCATAATGGATACCGTGTACTCTTTTTCTTGTGATTGCTCTAGTTCCTCACTACCTTGGCAGGCAGAGAAGTACATGATCGTCAATAGCGATACATACAGTGATCTTTTCATTCTTTTATTTTATAATAGTGAGGGACAAAACATCAGCTTATCCGTTAAAATTAAAATGAGGACAAGTTGAATTGGTCGAGGATTAAAGCATGTCTGCTTATTGTCGGTAAGAAATTAAACTTGTGTTCGGCTGCGAAAATAATTCATTCTTAGCAAAAAGAAAAACAAAATGATAAAAAGATGAAAATTAAATGTGTTATGCCGGCAACAGCATAAACATTCTTACCGGTATATTCCCATAAAAAATAGTGGAAGGCAATCTTTTGTTTAACGCTTTAGGCTGACTATGACTAAATCTTACCTGTAAATTATTTCCTTCCATTCTTCCACAGTACGTGTAAGGGAAGAAAAATTCACCCCGATACAGACTATTTTACGGTTATCGGTCAAATAAGATCGGGCATAGCCTTTCTCTGCTATTTGCTGTAAAGCCTCCTCTGCTGTTCCGTCCATCTTGAATTCGAAAATGTAAACATATTCGTCCATTTCCAATATGCAGTCCACTCGTCCGAAGCTCTGGCGATTCTCACAATGGATTGCACGGCAATAAACTCCTATCAAACGGAGAATCAGATAAAAAGTGTATTGGAAATGTTTCTCAGTCATATCCAATTCCTTCAAGGAAGCGTGAGAGTCATACGGGATGCTTGCAAGAAAGGCGGTCAGAGAATCACAAAAAGCTGAGGTGTTCCCTTGCTCAAGGCAAGTAACAGCATCGATAATCCAACTGTTGACCTCTCCACCTCCGGGTTTCAAATAATGTGCTGCCAATACGGACAAGAACCCTTTACGCACCTCATTATTGGGAAAATCGAGCAGATAAGTTCCCATACGTCTATTATATTCTTTAATAGTGAGATATCCGCTCTGATAAATCATGGGTAGAGGCTGTTCCACATCAGCCTTATAATCCACAAACAAAGAGGGAACATAATAACGTCCGGCAAGTTCGTTTATCTGCTCGCGGCTGTGTTGCAGCAGACGAACCAAATAGGTGGGAGTACCTGTAGAGAACCAGTAATCACGAATTGCCATACTGTCAAAAGCATTAAGAATGCTGAACGGATTGTAAATGTCGGTCATCCTCTCTCCAAAATGATATCCGTCATATTGCCGTCTGAGAAGTTCCTTCATTTCTTTCACTGTGTACTGATATTTAGCAGCCAACTGTATGGTGGGTTCTTCGAAAAATGCTTCCAGCTCATTCTGGGTGATACCGCACAAGGCTTCGTACCGTTCATCCATACTGATATCCTTAGGCTGGTTAAATCCACTGAAAACACTTACTTGGGAAAACTTTGTTACTCCGGTCAACAATACGAATCTCAAGTATTGATCGGCTCCTTTAAAGGTAGAATAAAAGGATTTCAATATTTCCCGGTTATGGTTCTCCAACAGAACTTGCTTTCCATAATCATCATAAAAACAAGCTTCCGTATCTAATACATCCAAAATAGGTTTGTCATATTCATCAATCAGAACCACCGCACGCCGCCCTGTCTGTTCATAAGCCCGGCGAAGTATTTCAATGAAACGGGTTCCTATGGTTGTATAATTGGGATTCTTGCCATAAATATCTTCCCAGTTCCCTAAATAGCCTTCAATGGTAGCCTCCAGAATTCCGGGTTGTGTATACAGTCCTCCATTAAAGTCTA
>OHZY01000456.1_pt1 | contig 14290 bp, 15 predicted proteins | sample 1580621 | NCBI WGS metagenome assembly OHZY01 (sample SAMEA3882535, study PRJEB24775) | human gut metagenome | biome: human-associated habitat; feature: intestine environment; material: feces | place: Netherlands | collected 2009/2010 | reverse complement strand
CGGCCTCGCCACGGAAGCCGTCGGTTCCAAAATACTTTCCCATTTTATTCTGCTCCTTATAATTCGTTTTTAGCGATTATTATACAATTTCCTAAAGCTGTTAAAAGCCACAATTAAAACGATAAAGAAATCCTTATAGGCATGTTCATAATTTTCGCTTTACAAATGCGAGAATCTGTTTTCTTTCTTCCGATGTCATAATAAACTTATATATCATACACACATAAATTGATACAAAAAGGAGAATTTGCATTCCAAGTTGAAGCAGTCCGGCGCTGTTCCAAGATATATACTTCTTTATCAAAAGTGCCAGAATCATTATTGCCATGGACGCTGCGATAACCTTAAAAGATTCTTTCCAGAATTTTACAATGTCAAGACTTGCTTTTTTCAGGTAATACCAGTTCATAATCAGTCCACTTGTAATGAACATCGACAGTCCCGTCGAGATTGCAGCACCGATGATACCGAAATACGAAGTAAGTATCACAGTAGTAACAACATTGATCATCGCACTTAACAGATAAATTTTTGCACGAAACCCGTACTGCTTTTTCACCTGCAAAATTGCCAAAGCAAGGTTCTGGGCGAGGTCAACCGAAAATGGAATCATAACCACAATAGCCACATAGTACGCTTCTGTATACCCTTCCCCAACCCATATCAAAAGGAACTCTTTACCAAACACAATAAACCCAGAAAGAATTAGCATAATGATCATAAATGTCACTCGCCCAACTCTCACAAAGAGATCCGATACTTTCTGGTTTCCGTTTTCTTCTTGATACAAGATGCTAACTTTCGGATAGAATACACTGGCAATTTGAGTACCAAACTGCATATACATCATATAAATCTGAGCGCCTACAGAATACACCGCTACAACTGCTGTACTAAAAAGTTTGCCCAAAATCACTTGGTCAGTTTTCCAGAAAATTTGATCTGCAATACATCCCAGTAGAATAGTAGCTGAAAGTCCAACAATTTCCCTAATGACTTTTCGATTTTTTTTCTTCTTTACGATTTTTATTTTCAACTTGTGGGTCACATATAGGTATCGCATCAAGACGGTCAATACGTTGAGCACCACAATTACTGTCGAAACCGTAATCGCATACGGGATTTTTCGCACGCATAGAATTACAAAAAAAGGCTGTGCTACTTGAATTATAATAGCCAGCACCTTCAGAAATGTAAATTTTTCGTGCCCGGTAATGATTGTTAAATAGACAGACCCTAACATGGTCACCATCATATTGGCAAAAAGCAAAAGCAATATTGCTGAACTTTCTTTCATTTCAGCCGCACTAAAAGAACTCGCATAGAAACGCCTAAAAGCAAAAAGTACAACAACGCCAACAATGGCCATCAAAACAGCCATCACTCTATATATGACTTTTGCCATTGACAATGTCACATCCGCAGCCTCTCTGTCTTGGCTCCCTAAGGCATTACAATAATTTCTCAGTACGCCCGTTGACATGCATGATTCAAAAACAGATATGTACGAGAAAAAAGAACCAACAATCTGATATAGTCCGTACTCGCTTTGTCCAAGATACCGTAGGAGAATTGGCACATAGATAACACTAACCGCAACGCTTAAAACCACTTGAATGTATGATAATATTGCACCTTTTTTTCTTTCACTCATCATTAATCATTGATCTCCAACCACGATTTGCAACAATGATTTTGTCACTCTCTCATTTTGATTACTTTAGCTGGATTTCCACCAACCACTGCGTTCGAAGGGATATCATGGGTAACAACCGCGCCGGCACCAATAACTGCGCCATTTCCGATTTTCACCCCCCTAAGATGATGACCCGACTCCCAATCCACACGTCATCTCCTATTATGATTGGGTACATTTCAGAAAAGCCCTGGTCTATCATTGGAATATCTGTTCGCTTAATCTGATGATTTGTTGTATAACACATTAGCTCTGGACCAATCATTACATTATCACCGATAGTTACTTTTCCACTGATAATAGAATCTTCGCCAATTCCGGATCTTTTTCCCAAAGTAACCTGCTCACTCAATCGCACATTTTTCTCAATGTTAATATCTTTCTCAGTTTGTTCATTATTTCATCCGCAAAAACAAAATGCCCGAAATTTCCTTCCTATTTCACCAATTCTAAATGGCCCCACGCTGGTCCCAGACGCAGGCAGATGGCAAGCAATCACCTTGTATAAAACTTTATACAGAATCATTTTGATAGTACCTCATTATAGATTTTCCATACCGTCTCATAACATGCTGCTTCGCTCATGCCTTTTTCATCCAAAATTTCATTTGCCATTTTACTTCTTCCTAGCACCTTCGCCTTTTCTACCGCCTCTATCCAGCATTGAATCGGTTCATTTAGACTAACACTCAAAACACTATTCAATACTTTGACTTCCGGCTGAATTTTGTCTGAAACAACACATGGTAAACCATTTGCTTCTGCCTCCAGTAGGGATAGACCAAAGCCTTCACTCCTAGAAGGAAACATGAAAACATCCATTGCGTCTAAAAACTTTGTCACGCCCATCTGTTTTCCAGTAATAATGACATCTTCTTCTATTTTTAAATCTTTGGCTTGTTTTTTTAAATCCTGCTCTCGGTTCCCTCCACCGACTAACAAAACTTTTACAGGAATACGTTTTTCTTTTAGGATACCTGCAATGTCTAGAATCAGTTCCTGATTCTTCACACCATTAAGTGAACCCGTGTGACCAATCACAAAATCTGACTCCTTAAATCCCAACTCCTCACGGCAGCTGTTTCTTTCATCATCTGAATACCGATACCGATTGATTTCAATACCATTCGGAACCACTTTGCCAACTTCTCCAAAAGACTCTTGCCCATATAAATAATTTCCCGCAGCTTTACTGCATGCAATAAAAGCATCCGCGTGTCGTTGCATTAGTTTTCGCATACAAAGCATGTACAGCTTCATCGAAAGCGCTTCATCTTGTTGCAAAGCCACTCCATGCGAATGACATACCACTTTATTTATGCCTGCATCTTTTGCCGCCTTTGCAACAATTCCATTTGTTCCAGCCATGTGGCAATGGACAATATCATATTCTCTATGGGTTTCAAAAAATGCTTGCAGATTATTATATAGATTTATCTTCGTCTTGTCTGGCTCTGGAATATGGTAAATTTTTATTCCAGCTTTTACGAGATCATCCTCGTGATCTGATTTTTTTTCATCACAAATCAGGCAGCCACAGTCGCATTTTTCACTCAAGTATTGCAACATGTTTTTTACAAAGTTTTCTAATCCTCCGATATTCATTGTTCTTACAACTTGAAGTATTCGCATTTGTTGATTTTCCTTTCAACCACGTAGTTTACTTGATTACGTAAATATATCATTTAATGATAAGACAATTTGATATTATTCATATGCTTTTTTCACTCAACCGATAAAATGCATCAAATAAGAAGAACAATATAGACCAAAGTGTCACGCCCTATATATACGCTTAATTCCGGATTATACAATAACATAAGGAATCAGATTCTTTGTCAAAAAAGGAATTTATAATTTCTCATAAAATCAGCATTTACGTTCAAAAATCTCACAAATACAATAAAGAATACGATAAAGACTATGCTTGCCACAATTGCACGGTTCTCTTTTATCTTAAATATTTTTCTTAGTTTTGCCACTGCATAGTTATTTGCAATAGCAAAGTATTCTGTCATCCGCACAACCAGCGCTTGCGGAATCGATCCAATCAGAAAACCTATCACTCCAATATACAGATTTTTTTCAGAACCATCTTCCCTGTTCCGAGTGAATTCGAGATAGAGTAACACCACAAAGCACAATCTCAGAACAAAGTTTATGGCATTTGATGATTCCCCTGCTGCATTCAGATACATACTGTAACGTGTGTCGACATAATTTGCCATGAAGTAAAGAATATACGATATCAGCCTTTTTCCAGCAAAAAACACAGTCACACCTATCAAAAGACTCCCTGGAACAATTTTTCGAGCCGGAAGTTTCCGAATCACCCACAACGCAATAATTGCCGCAATTGCAATATAGGCCGATGTATGAAGCAGTGTTGCCAAATATAGTAAAAGTGCTTTTTTTATGAGAGCGTTCTTTTTAAATTTATGTTCCAGCACAAACCAGACAACAAGATTTGCCAGATTCTGTCGCAATAGAACGCAAAAGAACCAAATCATTTGCTGTGAGAGATATGCAAACAAAAAAAGCCCCTTTTCTTGCTGTTTAAGCTGCATATCTTCTATGATCAAAATCAAAATCCCAAAACTCAACGTTACATAAACCACTTGAAAAAACTCATAGGTCGGTACAATTGTTTTTGTAATCGAAGCCAGTAGAGTAAATAGCCAGCCAAATCCCCATTCGTCCTGAATTTCTCTTTGAAACACGAAAGGATTCCACTCAAACTGCAATAAATTCGGCACTGCCGTGTGGAACCACTCCTGATATACCTGTGCGTCGCTTCCGCCTAAGTCTATATTACGAAATGCCATCAGAAACCATAGTCCTATAACGGCCGTTGTATACAACGCTTTTGATTGTTTTGGTCTACACCAAGCAGAATAGAACAATACGCAATCAATCACAAGAAAATAAATCACACCAAACCCTCATTATTTCAGATACTTTCTCTTCCAGTAACTGTATAGCATCATACCCGGCAAAGCAGTCAACATCATTCCCACCGGTCTGCCACTTGTCGAAAGCGTTTTCCCCAAAGAATACCCTGCACACCTTGCATAGACCCAGTAAAGCAGCATTTCTTTAACTCTTCTTCTAATGCAAACTCTATTGTCAAGATACATCCGGCAATCATCCATCATTCCCAATGGACATTTCATCCGCAGAGCACGTCCGCTTTTTGTCAAGCCACCTTCCAGATACTCACAAATGTAAATCGTTTTGTTTCGGTACACGGTTTTGTAGTTCATCGCCAATGTGTTCCAAAACCATCCTTCTGGAAAAAATCTTTCTCCCTGATAAACTGGAAACGGATTTTTTTTCAGGAGAACCGTCCTCACAACCTCGCAACGATCTCCTTTGATTTTTTGATTTACCCGATAATGGATGTCATCGTCAATGTAGACATCCTGTGCATTTGCAACACTCAGATGACTTCCATCCTTTTTCCCTTTAAAGTAACTCATACCGCAAATATCCGCACAATTTCTATATAAAGGCCATTCTTTTTCAACGGTTTCTATTGCGTCATCTGTCAAATAATCATCACTATCAAGAATCAGAACAACTTCACCTTTAATATATGCGTGAGCAAAATTCAGCGCAGTGTGCTTTCCTCCGTTTTCTTTTTTGTGGTATTCCCACTGAAACGGAAGATCATAGTTTTTTAGCCTCTCGAAAATTGAATCTGTGTCATCTGTACTTCCATCATCAATTACCAACCATTGAAAATTTGTGCTTGTTTGTCCGCAAAGGCTTTCAATCAATTTAGGAAGTGTTTTGGCACGATTGTATGTAGGAGTTAAAATCGTCACCATTATCGCATCACTCATATGTTACACACCATGCCTCTTTATCAACTCTTTCAGCAAGTAAAAGTATTGTGCTACAGTTGGTCTCAGATCTTTACTATACCAAAGCGCAAATGCCTTGGATTTCTTTTTGTCACGAAACCACTGTTTCAATGTGATATTTCCACATACCACATGTCGCAGGTCCAGCGATTCGTCCATGGCATAAAAATCATTATCACAAGTACGATTCATGCTATCGCATGAATTCTCACTATTTATTATCACATAATACCAAATCACCGCATAATAAACATCTGCTCCTAACGAAAAAAAAGAATTTCCAGAATTTCGCCAATTTATTTCATTAAGATAAATATCGTCCTTTGAGTATAACAACTCAATATCAAACATTCCATAATAATGTAATTTTTCAAGAATTTTTAGAATTCTTTGACAAAAAGATTCAATTTCCTTATTTCTGTTTATATGAACAAAGGAATTCGATCCACCGATATCCGGCCAAACACGAACTTTTCGGTTAATTAAGTATGACGGCACTTTTGAGCACGAGCCAATAAAACTAACTTCATATTCGAAATTAATAAATTCTTGCACCAAAAATCGATGATAGCCTTTTTTTCGGAGTTCTTGGAGATATACTACGGTTTGAGTTTCTGTATCACATTTACGAATATCCGATTTTTCGCCCTCTGCACTGACAACCGGCTTTACGATGCATGGATAGATCATATCCTCCGGCAGTCGAATATCGTTCAAGTCCACCACGCAGCTTTTTGCCATTGGAATTCCATAGGTTTGAGCAAATTCAACCTGTTTTTGCTTATCCATCAACTCTGCAATTTTTCCTTGCTGTCCACCAATGGAGGGCAACAAAAAGTGTTCCTTCAATCGATCAAGGTTCAAATCAATTTCTTCTGCTGCCCCATCCGAGTATGGAATAACAACAGGCTTTTCTTTCTCATTCTGAAAGGCATTCAAAAGGAACTCGACAATTTCGTCGTCCGATTTAATCACCCATGTTTTAGCCCAATATTTCGATTTTCGGACAAAACCATGCTCTGCGCCCTCGCCGACAATAATGCCATACGGTTTGATTCCATTTACACCAAAACTACGGGCCAAACCCAACCCGTTGTGATGATTTCCTCCAATTAAAATCACCTTATTCTTCAAATCACCCATACACTTTTACTCCTTAGATCCCTTTATCCCTCTCAGGAAATAAATTGCGTGTTCTATTATTTTTCCAAGGATTCCCTGATTTTTTACAGAGTCATATTTTTCCATAATTTCATCCGCACTTCGAAACAGCGATGCGTATTTCTTTAAGAAGTCTTCCAGATATGCAAAGTCTTGTTCCTGCATATTATTAGGATGATAGACAAACGTATAAATGCCTTGCATTGGAAGCTTATGGGGTGTATCAAATAGCGTCGGTAGGAAATAAACGCCATCTCTTTGATACGGATGAAGGGCATATCCGTCCGAAATATACATAGGACACCCTTCCGTCTTCATCAATGCAATCGCCTTGACGGTTGCTTCATCATAGGTATGGCAAGGCGCAAAGAAACAGGTCGGCGTTAGTCCATGCTCTTTGAGTATCTGATATCCCTGCTTCAACATTTCATACTGTTCTGTGCTACTTTTCCCTGCCCATTCTGTTTTACTGGAATGTGAAAGCTGGTAGTATCCTCTGGGCTCGTGAAAATGCAGCTCGTGATGTAAACCATGCAATGCGATCGTCCAGCCTTTTTTCTGCCATTCACATGCTTTTTCCCAAAAGTTCTCATCTGCAACTGCAACAAAATCCGGATCACGATTTTCAGGAATCACACCGACGATCGGTCTGACTTTATATTTGTCCAGAATTCTTTCTACTCCTGCCCATTTTTCTGCATTCATCTGTGGGCATGCATCATCTAATCTCAAGCAATAATCCACCGGTGTTTTCCTCATCTTTCTATTGCCGCTTTATAAATTCTGCAGATATCATCTGCATACTTCTTCATGTCGGTGTACCTTCCGCTTTTCCGCATTGCATTTTTCGATTCAACCTCATATGTGGTATTGTCTTTCAACAGTTTTAGAAGTATTCTACTGTATTCATCTGTTGTCCTACATTTTGCTCCGCAGGATTCATCTATAATATTTTCCAGTCCACCAACACCACTGCACACGACAGGCTTGCCAAGACACATGCCTTCTACCGCTGCTAACCCAAAACCCTCCCAGATTGAGGGCATTACCATAATTTTTCCAGCATTTAGGTATGGATAAGGATTGCTTTGAAAACCAACAAGCTCGATTATATCTTCCAACTCGTGGCTACAAATGTATTCCTTGACCTGCGGCATCAGTTCTCCGTCTCCGATCATCCTTGCTGTAATGTTAGGAAACAGTCTCTTTACTTCACACACGATCTTGCAAAATTCCAACGGATTCTTCTGCAACGACATTCTGCCCAAATACACCAAATCCACCGGCTTGCAGTCACTTTTTTCCCGTGCTTTTTGACGGACATCTTCTGCATCTACCACATTACCAATAACAGTATTTTTATTTTTCATTAACCCACGGAAAATGTATTCATCTTCAACCGCTTTTGAAACACTGATAACCTGCCGTATTTTGGGTAACGCTAGTGCAAAGACTATTGACTTTACGCCAACTTTTTTCAACCATGGTGGATTGTTGTGCAGATGTGCTATCACTGGAATATCTCCAGCCGCCCATGCCGCCGTGCTTGCCATGGTAAAATCATGCGCATGGATAATATCCGGTTGCAGTTCGCCAACTGCTTTTTTCACCATCCGAACCGATGTTTCTTCCAACGGATAAAACCGATGTCCTCTATCTTCAACCACCTTACGAATGGGTCCATCCGTAGAGGCATAAATCATTTCAATATCCGGACACGCGTCCATAATAGTCAGCACAACATTTTCTGCGCCAGAATATTTATTACTTTTTAATAGATGTAAAACTCTCATTTGTCGTAGTACCTTCAATTGCAGCAGAGTAAATACCTTGCATCTGTTTGCTGACATTTTTAATATCATACCTTTTCAACATTTCCCGGTTCTGTGCACACTCTTGCTCGGTCTGCACACCATTCGCCGCATCTTTCAGCAATTGGCAGAGCGCACTTTCATCTGCTGGTTCAAACAGATATCGACTATTCTCCAACAAATCCACATTTCCACGAATACGGCTGGCAATGCACGGCAATCCTGTAGCCATCGCTTCCATTAACGAAACGGACAGTCCTTCTCGGAATGAAGGGAACACAAAGCAATCGCAGGCTCTTAGAATTTCGCTCACGTCGGTCCGGAAGCCCAACAGCTTCACCTTCTCAGAAATTCCCAATTTTTGTGCTAATTCAAAGTGCTGCTGCTTTAATTTTCCTTCGCCGCAAATCAGGTAATAGCTATTGGCGATATCTGCTTTTGCCAAGGCACGGATCACCGTAGAATGGTTTTTATTTTCATTCAGTTCCCCTACGGATATAAACACAAGCGCATCCTGCGGAATCCCCAGTTCCGCACGCTTTTTTGCCCGGTCAACCTGCACAGAAGAAATCTTCTTCACATCCACGCCAATGCCGGGCACATAGTATGCTTTCCCACGCAGAGGAAACTTTTGCGCTGCTGCAAAATCTTCTCGATTGATGGTGATCTGTGCATCCGTATAGCGGGCCAAGAAAGTTTCTGCTGTCTGATAGATGAGTTTGTTCTTTAGCGGGCAGCCCTTGTAAAAATGGAAGCCGTGGGCGGTATAAAGAATCGGCTTTGTTCTGGTCGCATTGGCTGCAAGTCTTGCCAGAGCACCCGCCATCGGTGTGTGACAGTGTACCCCTGAAAATTTTTCTTTTACCATTAAATTTTTCAACTGGCGATACGCCTTAATATTTGCCGGAATATTATAAGGCGAGCGCACAAAGTCAATTTGATGCAAGATCACTCCGTTTTCTTGAATTATCTTTATCGCACCGGAGAACATATCCTCCTGCTGATAGTTTGTTGCATAGTGAACTTCAAATCCCATCAACTGCAACAATCTCACATCATTTAGTTCAAACTGCACCAAAAATCGGCTGTAATGAGCCACAATCAGAAATTTCTTCATTTCTTGCTCTCCTCACACTTTTCCTGCCCCATCGCCGTAGTTGCACCTTCTGCCACGCCCTCGGTACTTTCAGGCATAAACAGGATCTTCACGGTTGCCAGCATAATCTTCAGATCCTCAATCAGGCTGGGATGTGCAATGTACATCAGATCCATCTGCAGCTTATCGTAGGGGGTGGTATTGTATTTGCCGTACACCTGTGCATAGCCGGTCAGCCCCGCCTTGGCCTGAAGCCGCAATGCAAACTCCGGCATCTCTTCGCAGTACTGGGCGGCGATCTCAGGGCGTTCCGGGCGTGGACCCACAATAGACAGATCACCTTTTAGAATATTCAGCAACTGAGGCAACTCGTCCAAGCGGCAGGCTCGGATGATATGGCCGACCTTCGTGATACGATCATCTTTGTCACCAGTGGAAAGACGCGCCACACCGTCTTTTTCGGCATCCACACGCATGGAGCGGAATTTCAAAATCTCAAACTGCTTACCGTCTTTGGTCAGGCGAACCTGCTTGTAAAAAGCAGGACCACCATCGGATTTGACTGCAATAGCCGTAATCAGAAACACCGGACTCAGGATAACCAGTGCCACCAGCGAGATCACAATATCCATGGCACGCTTGACAAACAAGAACTCCGGGCTTGCCATGTAGCGGCCCACACGCAGCATGGGCAGATGGAACATATGCATCGGCTGAGCACCGCTCATAATCACATCGCCCACACGAGGGATCACGAACACATTGATACCCTGTCCCACACAGTATTTCAGGATGATATTGCGCTCATGACTGTGGACACCGCTGATGAACACGCTCTGCATTCCATCCAGCAGGCTCAGGTCGTTCAGGCATTCCTCAACATTCAAGGTCATCTTGACATCGTATTTTTTTGAAAGACCGTACTCATTGATGAGCTTTTCCAATCCATGACGAACATCATAAACGACTGCAGTCGGCTGGGCCTGAAATGTATTAAAGTACCATCCATGCGCCAACTTCGCCCAGATTGAGGCCATCAGGATCTGTCCGGCAATCGCTGCGATGCCCGGCAGAAGATTGCAGAGCCGCCGGGCCATCAGGCAGATGACGATGTACAGAATGCCATCGGTTGCCATGGCTGCCAGCACCTGTCCGTAGATCAACTCTGAAATGCGCTGCAAAGACATCCAGAACGCATCATAGACTTTACCTAACAGAAAGAACAACACCGCAAACAGACCGATCATGGCCCAGTTGCCCTTCCAACCAAACTTTGCATAGACCTGATACGAATAATACAGCTCCCAACAAAGTGCAAACGGAATTGTGATCATTACCAAATCGATGATTTTTACGATCTTCAACATCACATCATGCTGAAATTTTGACATAATACCCCAATAACTCCTTTAGCTTTTTGCATTTTTCACAACTTCTTTGACCCACTTTGAAGTAACTACTCCGGGTCAAACGACCGACTACACCAACCGATACCTTCTCCCGTTTTATGGTCAGCTAAGACATTCAGACTTTCGCCTTTCCTCTTAGGCTCTTGTGCCAACTTCAGCCGGTCACTGGTGTCCGTTTTAAAGTCCGCAAACGCCTTGTCCGTATTCGGATCATTGGAGTAGGCTTCGTACACCACATCTGGGTTGACCCCTGCAAACCACTCCGGCACATGGGACACCATCTCGTCCATGTGTTCCTTGCCGACGCAGAACACGATGTACTTGCCGGATTTGTTTGTGATATGATGTTCAAAAACCTTATCTAATCCATCTGTCTGTTCCAAGGCACGGCGCAGGGCATCCAGATACTTTTGATTCGCATCCTGAATGCCGGGAGAGCGTAAATTGTCCACCCGCGTCTGGTAGCGAGCCAAGTCTTTCTGGTACTGATAGACGGTGGTCACATAGTTCGGAGCAGGCAAAATACCCCTGACGACTGCTTCGCCAAGGGTCATCTCACTTGCAATATGTCCATCGAAATGCTCTTCAAACACATCACGGTCATTATCCAGATATCGGACGTTTGTTGCTGTCAGTCCTAGAAGTTTTGCGTCAGAGCATAACTTTAATAAAGCCACCGTGCTTTCGCCCCAGCATTCCGCACCGGCACGATGGAATTCATCAAGTATAATATAGGCAGGCTTCTGTGCCGCTATTTCGTCCAGCTGTGCCTGCGCACAGCACATCAGTTTGGCGTAGGTATAAAAGTGAACGTTTTCCAAAGGAAAATCCGGGACGTTCCCTTTCAAGCTTTCCAGCTGGGTCTTGAAGATATATTCACTGGGAGAAAGCCAGATCACGACCTTCTCCGGGTTGTCCTCGATCAGCTTGAACGCAATATAGCTTTTTCCGGTGCCAGTGGGATGAACAATGGCGGCCTTGTCATACTGCTCCATCATCCGTACTGCCGCATGATATGCTTTCTCGTTGTGCTCAAACAGACACAGTGCCACCTTGTTTTCCCCTTTCCGCAGTAAAAGGGTATCCTTCACAGTGAAAATGGAGGATACCGTTCCTTTGACATCGTTGTCTAAAATCTCATCTTATTTTATCATAGTTATATCTGGGATTCAATAGAAAACATCATAAATGTATCACATTTGACCCTGAAAAAACATCGCGAAGGCCGGATTGTTTTTGTATTTTGCCCAGTTCTGTATAATAATTCCAGCCGTAAACGAAGATTGAGAAAAAAAGGTCAGATGAGGGTCAAAACAGCAGGAGGAAACAGCGATGGCGCGACGGGGAGAAAACATTCGCAAGCGTAAGGACGGTCGGTGGGAAGGCAGGTACATCAAGGCGCGCACACCGGAGGGGAAGATCCAGTGGGGTTACGTTTACGGAACGGCCTAGTATGCTTAATCCATCCCGGCAACGTGTATCCATCGCTACCATTAAAAAGCTATGTAATGGGCTTGATATCACACTGGCAGAGTTCTTTTCCAGCGCCCTGCTCGATGAATTAGAGCAGGAGATTCACTGAATCGTAGTTCTTTAGCATAATACCGTATCAGCCGGGATAACCCCGCCAAGCTTCCGGGCTGGCGGCGGTACGTTTACCCCATCTACACCACCTACAACGGCAAGTGTAGGAAAGACGCGCTGCCGATAAAGTTCTAAACTCAAATAATATCTCCTTTGGCAAGGGCGATGGTACCCGGAAAAGACCATCGCTCTTTACATATAGTATTTTCTTTCAAATAGGGGAGGACAGGAATGAGCGAGATCGCAGCCTGCACTTTGATTCAGGAAGAGCCCGACCGCAAGACGGAGCGGTACATGATGATGTTCAAGGATTACCCGGATGTGGTATCCGTAGACATTCTTCAGGAAATGCTTGGCATCTGCCGGAAGAATGCGTATCTGCTGGTCAAGCAGAATAAGATCCACTCGGCGCGTGTAGGACGCAGTTATAAGATACCAAAACTCTGCGTTGTGGAGTACCTGCTGGACAAGACTTGACCTTCAGGAGGGATGCAGCCCCAAAATCACTTGCGCCATCCTTGCAAAGCAGCTCTGTTTATTTTAAACTAAGGTTGCCTGAGCAAAGAGCGTTTGGCTACAAAGAAAGGAGCGTTTCTATGATAAATGTAGCTGGACATTTAAGAGAACAGAATGGTACATATCAGATGGTCCTGAGCTGGAAGGATGCAAACGGAAAGCGCAGAACCAAATCCATCAGCACAGGACTTCCGGTTAAAGGAAACAAAAAAAGAGCTGAATCTCTGTTGCGTAAAACACAAAAAGAGTTTAACCCTGAAACGATGCAGCAGGTTTCTGACCTGCCGGTATCGGAATATCTGAAGCGCTGGCTTCGGGAAAGCGTGATGAACCTTCCGCCCGAAACCTATGGCAGATATGCTTATGATCTGGGAAGAGTAGTTGTCCCATACTTTGAAAAGAAGCGGCTGTCTTTGAAAGCACTCTCTCCGCGCGATCTGGAAACGTTCTTCCGCTATGAGCGTCAGTAGGAGGAGGCCAGTGTACAGCAGCTTCTTGATTGGCACAAGGAGTTGACCGATGCCCTGCAATATGCCGTCGCCAATAATTGGCTGAAGGTCAGCCCCATCAAAGAAGTTGACCCCTGCCTTGATAACTCCCCGGTACTTTTCACCGACTTCATCACGGACTGGTTGAAAATGATGAAGTCACGAGTGGAAATCACAACCTATACCAGCTATGAAAGAGCAATCGTTCACAAGATCGTCCCATATTTTGAACCGCTCCACTATACATTGCAGGATATGGAACAGCATCCCAAATACATCCAAGACTTCTACCAGCATGAGTTGGATCGTGGCCTTACGGCAAACACCGTCATTCACTATCACGCCAACATCCGCAAATGCTTACAGTATGCTTTTCAAATCGGCATGATCCGTTCCAACCCGGCAGATCGCGTTGAACGTCCTCGTAAGGAAAAGTTCAAGTCGGAGATTTACAGCGGTGAAGAACTGGAGCAGCTTTTCAAAGCGATTCAAGGTGACCCTTCGGAGTTTGGCGTTATCATGGCTGCATTCTACGGCCTGCGGCGCAGTGAAGTTGTTGGCTTGAAATGGGATGCCATTGACTTTGAAAACAAGAAAATCAGCATTCAGCATACGGTTGTGACCGCAAAGGTCAACGGAACGGTAACGGAAATCGCACGAGAT
>OHZY01000447.1_pt1 | contig 14482 bp, 9 predicted proteins | sample 1580621 | NCBI WGS metagenome assembly OHZY01 (sample SAMEA3882535, study PRJEB24775) | human gut metagenome | biome: human-associated habitat; feature: intestine environment; material: feces | place: Netherlands | collected 2009/2010 | reverse complement strand
GCTGGTGTGGCTGACACCTAAAATCCGATCTGATGCAAGACGTAAGGGCTTGAGGTTGGCGGGCAATGATAAAACCCGAAAGAGATGCAGGACGTAAGGGCCTGAGGTTGGCGGACAACGATAAAATCAGTCGCGAGGGACATCGGACAGCACTACGGTGTTGTAGGTGTCCCTTTTATTTTGTTGCTGTCCAGTTCTCCGCTGAATAACCAAAAATATCCGCCCACCTCTGGAGCTGAATCTCCACGGTGAGCGGGCATTTTGCGTTTTCGTTCGATTCAAGTGAATCTATTCGGCTTGTGGTTATCGCTGAACCCACGGTTTGGCTCTACAACAGGCTGATGCCGAACCAGTCTATTGCTTCAATGCCACCGATAGCTGGTCAACGCCGCTATCCTCTAAAAGTATTATACACCGTTGATGTGGCATTGCAAGGAAAAAACGCGATACACGATAATATGCTCAATCGAAAGTCGATACTTTTGGGGAACGCAATATATCGAAAGCGATACTTTCTTCGTCAATGTCGATACTTTTTACAAAAATATAGCGAGTTTCCGCACTCCACGGGATATGCTTGCTCGCTAAACATAGTACGCAGGACATATCCAAACAATATAATCCTAATTATGATAATTCAAATTATATTGTTCTCATAAACAGTGTCTTCCTGAATCAAAATCAAGTTCGGATTCTCTGCAGCCATCTCCACCAGTCGATCGGTAAAGCCGCTCTTAGAGAACAGTCCGTACACAATTTCATAGCCCTTAAAGGCCGCTGTAAGTTCTTTGGACTGCCCCTTTTCTTGCAAGGCAGAGTAGACCGCCACATCCACAGGTTTCGCATGGTACTTGCACTCGCCAAGGAACAGCCGTTTGTGCTGATTGTCCACCGCAGCAACGTCGATTTCTGTGTCTCCCTCGTTGTCGTTGCGCCAGTAAGAGCCAATGCGTGAGGGTGCAAAGTCGATTTGTCCCTTGCGGCACAGCTCCGCAAAGATATTCCGGCAGATGCTCTCATAAGCGAAAGCCACAAATTTTTGCTTAAAGTCTTTGCCCATCTCATCCAGCACGATCTGCTGATTATCCAGTTCTAGCTCTCCCTTGAACGGGTACACATAGCGAAACCAGAAGCGAATAAAGTTGTCCGAAACATAGTACAGCCCCTTTCGGGAACGTTCCGGGTTCTTTTCTGTGATGGGAACATTCTTGGTGACAAAGCCAAGGTCAATCAGTGTTTTCAGGTACGGCGTAATGGCCGAAGTGTCCTGCGCCATCGTCATGCCGATTTTGCTCAGCTTGTGGTTGCCGTCCGAAATCGCTTTTAGCACGGAGAAATAGTTGATGGGCGTCTGCACTTCCTCGTTGAGCAGGAAATCAGGTTCTTCATACAAAAAGCCGTTTTTTGATAGCACCACACGCCGAATCTGCTCCACCAACGGCTCGTCCGTCTGGAAAAACTCCATATATTTCGGTACACCGCCTGTAATGGCATACTGCTCCACAGCCTGCTCAAACGACAGGTTCTGCGCCGCATACACGTCCGTGAATTGCAAAGGCATCAGCCGAATCTGTGCCGTTCTGCGGCCATAGAGCGGGCTGTCGTAGGCTAGAGCGTGTTTTTTCATCATGCTGATGAGGGAACCGCAGAGAATCAGCATCACGTTATGGTCTTTCAGCACTTCATCCCATGCGTTTTGCAAGATGGACGGGAAATCTGGGTTCGACTTGACCAGATACGAAAATTCATCAATGACAAGCACCTTTTTCTCGTCCGGGTGGTCATCTGCTACCACTTGGAATAAATCCAGCCAGTCGATGAATGTGACCTTGCTGAGCATGGGATTCTTTGTGGTACGGGAAAGCACCCCGGCAAACCGCTTCATGCTCTGGGCTTCACTTTCTGTGGTTGCCAAAAAGTAGAACGCGCGTTTATCTTTGATAAACTCTTTGATCAGCGTTGTTTTTCCAACGCGCCGTCTGCCATAGATCACTACAAAGCCGCTGCCGCGCTCCAATTCTGCATTCAGCGTCGCCAGTTCGGATGTTCTGCCGATGAAGTCCATACCGTTCACCTCTTGCTTAATATAATTTGAATTATGATAATTTCAATTATATTATAGCCGTTCGACGCAAGACCGTCAATAGGACGAAACATCGAATTTTCAACATCAAATTCATACAATGTAGAAAACTCCGGGCTTCCCCCTTTTGCAGATTGAACCGATCCCGAAGAAACGGTATAATAACAGTATAACAAATTATTGTTTGTCGGGCTTATTTTCTCGACACGCAGGAGGAACATACATGGTAACCGGAGAACTGAAAAGCAAAATTGACAGCCTGTGGGAAATTTTCTGGACGGGCGGCCTGACGAATCCCTTGGATGTGATCGAGCAGATGACCTATCTGATGTTCATTCACGACCTCGATGAAAGCGACAACACCCACGCCAAAGAAGCCGCTATGCTGGGTCTGCCCTACAAGAGCATCTTTGCGGGCGAGGTACAGGTCGGGGAGCGCACTGTGGACGGTGCACAGCTCAAATGGAGCGTTTTCCACGATTTCCCGGCAGGCAAAATGTACTCCACCATGCAGGAGATGGTGTTCCCCTTCATCAAGAATCTGCACGGCGACAAGGACAGTGCCTACGCCAAGTACATGGGTGATGCCATTTTCAAAGTGCCCACGCCGCTGATGCTGGATAAAATCGTGACTGCCATGGACGGAATGTATGAGCAGGCGGCGCAGCTTTCCAACACTGACATTCGCGGCGATATCTACGAATACCTGCTTTCCAAGCTGGCAACGGCGGGTGTCAACGGTCAGTTCCGCACCCCACGCCACATCATCCGCATGATGGTTGACCTGATGCAGCCCTGTGCTGACGATGTGATTTGCGACCCGGCCTGCGGCACGGCTGGCTTCCTTGTGGCCGCTGGCGAATATCTGCGTGAAAATCGCAAGCAGGAAGTGTTCTTTGACCGCAAAAACAAAGACCACTACATGAATCACATGTTCCACGGCTTCGACATGGACCGCACCATGCTGCGCATCGGTGCTATGAACATGATGACCCACGGCGTGGACAACCCGTTCATCGAGTACCGCGACAGCCTGAGCGATCAAAATCCAGACAAGGACAAATACAGCCTGATTCTGGCAAATCCCCCGTTCAAGGGCAGTCTGGACTACGACATTGTTTCCACCGACCTGCTCAAGCTCTGCAAAACCAAAAAGACCGAGCTGCTGTTCCTCGCCCTGTTCCTGCGGATGCTGAAGGTCGGCGGACGCTGTGCCTGCATCGTCCCGGACGGCGTTCTGTTCGGTTCCTCCACCGCACACAAGGCGATCCGCAGGGAGATCATCGAGAACAACCGTCTGGAAGCCGTAATTTCCATGCCCTCCGGCGTGTTCAAGCCCTATGCGGGCGTTTCTACTGCCATCCTGATTTTCACCAAAACCGGCCACGGCGGTACGGATAACGTTTGGTTCTATGATATGAAGGCCGACGGCTTCTCGCTGGACGATAAGCGCAGCCCGACCACGGAAAACGACATCCCCGATATTATCGACCGGTTCCACAACCGGGAGGCTGAAGCCACTCGTGAGCGCACCGAACAGAGCTTCTTTGTGCCGAAAGAGGAGATTGCGGGCAACGACTATGATTTGTCCATCAACAAGTATAAAAAGACCGAGTATGTGCCGGTGGAGTATCCTTCCACACAGGAAATTATGGCACAGCTGCGTGATTTGCAAAAGAAGATCGACGCAGAGATGGACGCTTTGGAAGAACTTTTGAAATGAAACAATTCTAATTTGGTGAGGAAACGATGACCACAGTAAAAATGGTGAAACTCGGCACTTTGATAAAGCCTGCTAAGCTCCAAAAGTGCGGAAATGACAATTATCCAGTGCTTTCGATGACCATGCACAATGGCTTGGTTTTCCAGAGTGACAAGTTCAAAAAATCAGTTGCATCGCAGGATAAATCCACTTATAAAGTTGTGCATCGCAATCAGCTTGTTATCGGCTTTCCGATTGACGAGGGTGTTCTCGCAACGCAGCGGATCACAGATGCCGGAATTGTAAGCCCTGCCTATGGCATCTGGGATGTTGACCAGACAAAAATCATCCCTGAATTTTTGGAATATGCGTTACGCTGCAATCGTGCGATTGACTATTATAAGGCAAAATTGCGTGGTTCAACTGCGCGCAGAAGAAGTTTGCCAACCCCGACACTGTTGGAGTTGGATGTCCCACTTCCTGATATCGAGCAGCAAAAATTGGCATTGACAACGATTCACCATGCAAAAAATGCTTTGGATAGCCGTCAAGCGCAGCTTACCAAGCTGGACGAGCTTGTCAAAGCTCGATTTGTGGAGATGTTTGAAAATAACACCTATCCAAAGGTAAAGGTTAGTACGGTGTGCGATTTCATAACTAAAGGGACAACGCCTCCGAATGACCTCATTAGTGAGGAATATTCAAGTGATAAAGTTCCGTATTTGAAAGTTTATAACTTGAGCTTCAATGGTGAGTTGCTTTTTGATACAGCGCCTCAATATATTTCCGAAAATATTCATAATGGAATGTTAGCTCGATCTAAAGTCTACCCCAATGATGTTCTGATGAATATTGTAGGGCCACCACTTGGTAAATTTTCACTTGTCACAGATGAATTCCCGGAGTGGAATATAAATCAAGCTATCGCAATTTTTCGAGCGAAAGAAAAAATAAATCCTAAATATCTGTTGTCCGCTCTTATGCAACCGGAAGTATTAAACCCATTTTTAAGACAAGCGGTTGGGATTCGACAGCTGAATCTTAGTCTGTCACAATGTCGGGACTTAGAAATTTTTCTACCGCCACTTTCCCTCCAAAACCAGTTTTCCGCCTTTGTAGCCGAGGTAGACAAATCAAAATTGTTCGTAGGGAGTGCCGCAGCCCATAAGCCTTTTGATATAGGATTCTTTTCCCAAAAGCACTGTGCAACGCCTTGTAAAAGAGGTATAATAAGCTCAAAGCACATGATTTTTCACTGAAAGGAGCAGCCAAGATGACGCATGAAGAGCAAAAAGACTACGCAAATGCGAAGTATGATGTTATAAAAGCACTGGATTCCATCAGAAAGTTGAAACCCGAATACCAGAAGCAATTGGCAGAAGAACTTTTCGGTGCAGAACTGTGCGCTTCTGCATGGAAGATTTTCAAAGATGCTACTCCATTACAAAGACAGTGAGGTAAGGATATGGAACACTTTATCACAGAAGTCCGCATCAATGAGGTTCGCCACCTGAAAAACATTACAATCAAGTTGAATCCTGAAAAGCGTCAACACCTTATCTTAACTGGTAAAAACGGTTCTGGCAAGACTTCTGTACTACAGGCAATGAAGAGTTATTTGCATGTTATCAATAATGGCGAATTAACTGACTTAAAAGCTAATTACTACAATTGGCTCTCAAGAGATAAAAAAGAATATGAAACAGCAAAAACAGATGACGAACGACTAATCATTCAAAAGCGGATGAAAAGTGACCGTGCTCGAATTGAGCAGTATGATCGCGGAGTTACGCTAGACTTTAAAAATGAATTGTATATTGACACCCTATATGCTAACGGAGATTTTATCACCGCATTTTTTTCTGCAGAGCGTGATTCTCAAGTTGAACGTGTAAATGGTGCAAGAAATGTTATTCTTGCACAACACTACGGAATTAATGAAACTCCTTCTAAAATCTTGCTCAAATATATGGTTCACTTAAAGACACAACAAGCTTATGCTAAAAATGAGGGAGATTTAAATGTTGAAAAAAAGATAAAAGTATGGTTTGAACGCTTTGAGAATGCACTGAAAGTGCTTTTGGACGATGCTTCCATCAAACTGATTTATGATTATAAAAATTATAACTTTCTCATTGAACAAAATGGACGTAACCCTTACAGCCTAGATGAACTTTCTGATGGCTATTCTGCTATTATTGGGATTGTTGCTGACCTTATCCTCCGTATGGATCGCAACTGGTTGTTGAAGGGTGAGTTGAGCCAGTACGATGTAGAGGGTGTTGTGCTAATTGATGAGCTGGAAACTCATCTTCATGTGGAACTTCAACGTAAAATTTTGCCATTCTTGACAGAATTTTTTCCGCGAATTCAGTTTGTTGTCACAACACATTCGGCATATATTCTTAATTCTATTAGTAATGCCTGCATCTATGATTTAGAAAAACAAGTGCAGTTCACAGACTTTTCCTCTTATTCTGTGGATGATATTGCAGAAGGATATTTGGACGCAGAAGCGTATTCGGACGAAACGCAGAAAAAAGCACAGCGTTATGAAGAACTTTATGGCCGAACCGATCTTTCTGATGAACAACGTGCGGAACGTGCAGCTCTTCGCATTGAGCTGAAAGACGCAAAAGAAGTTCTTGAAAAAATCGAGGGAAAGAAGGTTTCCTGATGGTTAAAATCGAACGAAAGGACACTCCAAAAGCACAAGCTGCCATTGCATCCTTAAAAAGCGAAAAAGTCAAGCCATCGGGAACTTACAATACTCCTGAAGTGAATGATGCTCTTCAAGAAATGTTTGCACATAAGTGCTATCTCTGTGAGCAAAAAGGATTGAAATCCATTCAAATCGAGCATCTGGTGCCGCATCATGATGACATAGATTTAAAATTTGACTGGAACAATATTTTTCTGGCTTGCACACACTGCAACAATATCAAAAATGATCGATTTGTTCCCATTTTGGATTGTACCAAGGTGGCCATTGATGAAAAAATCGCATTTCGTCGATACGGCGGTGTGTATGAACCAAGTGAGTTGACATTTACTGCACTGAATGATGATACAAAAACGCAGCATACGGTTGCGCTTTTGAAAGAAATTTATTACGGCTCAACACCACAAAAAATTGCAGAGGCAAAAATGCTTCGTGGCGATGTAGCAGATGAGCTGGATAAATTTCAAAAAAGTCTCCGGGAATATCAAGAGGCAGACGGAGAAGATAAAATTGATGCCGAATGTTTAATCAGTATGAGTTTGAAATGGAATAAACCTTTTGCTGCGTTTAAACGTTGGGTCATTCGTGACCATTTCCCGGAATTGATAAAGTATTGTCAGTAACGTACATGGAAGGAGCCTCCACCATGACCAACTTTGACTTTCTGAAAGATGACCCGCAGTTTTCCGGCTTTGCGGATGCCGCGATCGCTGCGGAGAGGATTCTGCCCATTGATGCGGCCACCGCTGTGCTGGACTGCCGCCGTGCCATGGAATTTGCAGTCAAATGGATGTATTCGGTGGACAGCTCTCTCGTCAAGCCGTGGGATGATAAGCTCATCAGCCTGATGAGCACAGAAGAGTTTCACGACATTGTGGACGATGATTTGTGGCGGCGGATGGATTTTATCCGCAAGCGCGGCAATGATGCCGCCCACGGAAGCCGCAGCATCAGCCGGGAACAGGCGGAACTTTGCCTCGAAAACCTGTTTCTGTTCCTTGATTTCGTAGCGTACTGCTATGGAACAAGCTATCAGGAAAAGAAATTTGACACTTCCCTGCTCACACAACAGCCTGCTGCACCCGTTGCACAGCCCGCCCTGCCAGATGTGGACTTGGATGCACTCATCAAAGAAAACGCTGAGCTCAAGGCGCAGCTGACCGCCCGCCGCGAAACGCAGCAGCCCACCTATGTACCCAAGCCGCTGGAACTTTCGGAGTACAAGACCCGAAAACTGTATATTGACTCCATGCTCACCGATGCCGGGTGGGTCGAGGGTAAAAATTGGGTCAACGAGGTCCCTCTGCCCGGGATGCCCAACAAGAGCGGCATCGGCTATGCAGATTATGTCCTGTACGGCGATGATGGCCGTGCGCTGGCTGTGATCGAAGCAAAGCGCACCTGTAAGGATGTTGCAGTAGGCCGCCAGCAGGCAAAGCTGTACGCAGATATTCTCGAAAAGCAGTTTGGCCGTCGCCCGGTGGTATTCCTGACCAACGGTTTCGACACCCGCATTGTGGACAATATCTATCCCGAGCGCAAGGTCGCTTCCATTTACTCCAAGCGCGACCTTGAAAAATGGTTCAATCTGCAAGCAATGCGCACCAGCCTTGCCAATGTGGATGTAAACAAAAACATTGCCGGACGGTACTATCAGGAAGGTGCCATCAAGGCGGTTTGTGATAGCTTTGGCCGCAAGAACCGCCGCAAGGCTCTGCTTGTTATGGCAACCGGCTCCGGCAAGACTCGTACCGTCATTGCACTGGTGGATGTATTATTGCAGCATGGCTGGGTCAAAAACGTGCTGTTTCTGGCTGACCGCAACAGTCTTGTGACCCAGGCAAAGCGCAGCTTTGTCAACCTCCTGCCGGAGCTTTCCGTGACGAACCTCTGCGAGGACAAAGACAACTTTACGGCACACTGCGTGTTCTCGACCTATCAGACCATGATGAACTGCATTGATTCCGTTCACGATGCAGAGGGCAAGCTGTTCACCTGTGGCCATTTTGATATGATCATCTGCGATGAAGCACACCGTTCCATCTACAATAAATACCGCGACATCTTCCACTATTTTGATGCACCGCTGGTTGGCCTGACCGCCACACCCAAGGATGAGATCGACAAAAACACCTACGAGATCTTTGACCTCGAAAACGGCGTGCCCACCTATGGTTATGAGCTGGCGCAGGCCGTCAAGGATGGCTTTCTGGTTGATTTCCTCTCGGTGGAGAGCGAAGTAAAGTTTATGAAGAACGGCATCACCTACGATGAACTTTCGGACGAAGAACGGGAAGCCTACGAAAACACCTTTGAGGATGAAAACGGCAACCTGCCGGCCAGCATTGATGCATCTGCTCTGAACAGTTGGCTGTTCAACAAGGACACCATCCGGCAGGTCCTGAATGTCGTGATGCAGAACGCCTTGAAAATCGACTACGGCAGTAAGATCGGCAAGACGATTATTTTTGCCAAGAGCCACGATCATGCAGAGGAAATCCTCAAAGTGTTCAATCAGGAATATCCTCACCTGAACGGCTACGCCATGGTGATCGACAATCGGCTCAATTATGCGCAGAGTGCCATTGACGAATTCTCAGACCCGAAGAAGTTGCCGCAGATTGCCATTTCGGTGGATATGCTGGACACTGGCATCGATGTGCCGGAGGTTCTGAATCTGGTCTTTTTCAAAAAGGTTCTAAGCAAGGCAAAGTTCTGGCAGATGATCGGACGCGGTACACGCCTGTGTCCGGGACTTCTGGATGGTGAGGACAAGAATAAGTTTTACATTTTTGACTTCTGCGGAAATTTTGAATTTTTCCGCATGAACAAAGGAAATGCCACCCCGAATATGATTGCCGTTCAGGGCGCGATTTTCGGCCTGCAGTTTGAAATTGCGTATAAATTGCAGAATATGCAGTTCCAAACGGAAGAACTGAAAGCGTTCCGTACTTCACTGGTGGAGCACATGGTCAGTCAGGTGCAAAAGCTGAATCGTGACAACTTTGCAGTCAAACAGCATTTGAAGTATGTCGAGTTGTATGCGGATAAAAACAGTTACAATGCTCTAACGTATGCAGACACCTTGATTGCCCGGGAGGAACTTGCGCCCTTGATTGAACCGGAGCCGGATGACCCGAAAGCACTTCGTTTTGATGCATTGCTGTATAGCATCGAATTGGCATACCTTGCTGGGAAGCCGTACACTCATGGCCGCAACGAGCTGCTGAAAAAAGCGAAAGCGGTTGCGAGCGTGTCCAATATTCCAGAGATCGATCAGAAACGTGCGTTGCTTGAAAAAATTATCCAGACCGACTATATCAAAACTGCCGATGTGAACGAGTTTGAGCACATCCGAAAAGAGTTGCGTGACCTGATCAAGTACATTCCCATCGAGCGTGTACGGTACACCACAGATTTCTCGGACGAAATTCTTTCGACAGAATGGAAGGAGGCCGAGCTGGAAAACGATGATCTGAAAAATTACAAGGCAAAAGCTGAGTACTATGTACGGCAGCATCAGGATAATGCAGCCATTGCCAAACTGAAAGGCAACATCCCGCTCACTGCCGAAGATGTCAAAGAACTCGAAAAAATTCTTTGGAGTGAGGTTGGCACAAAAGAGGACTATGAAGCCGAATATGGCACAAAGCCTTTGGGAGAATTCGTGCGGGAAATCGTTGGTCTTGATATGGCTGCGGCGAAAGCTGCATTTTCGCAATATCTGGATGGTGCTAACCTCGACAGCCGACAGATTTACTTTGTCAACCAGATTGTCGAGTACATCGTACATAATGGCATGATGAAAGACCTCTCCGTTTTGCAGGAGCCGCCTTTTACAGATCAGGGAAGCATCGTAGAGGTCTTTACAGATTTGAGTGTATGGCTTGGTATTCGCAAGACCATTGAACAGGTCAACGCCAACGCAATCGCAGCGTAATAGAATATCTTCTAAAACGGTAAAGTGGATTTTATCCGCTTTGCCGTTTTTCTTTTTGTCTAAAATTGTGAAATTTTCAAAACTGTATTCCAAAACGGTCCTGCGGATTCCTATTAGTGTAGAGGCTTTCAAAATCTTTTGTAAAACGGCTTTCCGCTAGTTCTATAAGTGGATAATGAACAAAATCTATATTCTAAAATTAGGCAGTTCAACAAAATTTGAAAATCTGTATGCCAAACACCCATTTTAGAATGTTATAGGTATAGGAGGTTGTTTGAAAAAGTGAAAATTTTCAGAATTTTCATAAGCCCCCGTTTAAAAACACCCCTTTAAGTTTGTATAAGGTGTGGGAACTACTTTCAAAAGCAGTCTTACTCGCATTTTTGAAAGCCCTCAACTTCTTACAAAATCACAGTGCACCTTGAAAACCACATGATCGGCTGCAAGTTAATATGCTTTTTCGGGGAAGTGCCGCCACGACACGAGCGCACCAAGAAAAAGCCATACGCCGGAGGAAATCGGGCAGGAACCGCTTGCAGGCAGACCGACACCGAGGAAGAACCGGGCAAGCTGGCAGAGAGGACTTCACAAGTCTTGTCTGTCAGGTTGTTCGGCGCAAGAGTGCAGAAAGCGCAGCTCTTTGCGCGGGTCAAGGGCGGCAGCCTTGCCCAGTGGATGTGATGCCCTGCGTCATATCCTACTGGGTATTATCTGGCGCATAGCAGGCGGCAGATTTGCAGCTTCGCTGCACCGCGTTGCCCCTACCCCGCGCACGGCGTTCTCTGCGTGACCCCAGAAAGGAGAGATGGTCGCTGAAACTGACCCGACACAATGGCCGCGCCGGAAAGCACGGCACTTATAACCCAAAGCACAATGACCGCAGTTTTGAAATTGCCAACAGCGAGCATATCGACCCGGAACGTGTCCAGCAAAACATCTATTGGGATTGCTACAACGGCATCCGCTCTGCTCTGCAGCCCAAGAGTGAGGAAAGTCTGGCTGACACTTTTGAAGAAGTTGAAAAGCTCTACTACAAACTGCATTACACCAACTTCACCGAAAAGCAGAATGAGCGCAACGCCAAAATCCGGCACACGGAACGAAACCGTTCTCCCGAAGATTTGCTTACCAGCAAGAAAACCTGCCCGAAGAAAGCATCTATCAGCTTGGAACGCTGGAGAGCCACGCTTCGCCCAAAGAGCTTTTTCAAATCGCCACAGAATTTATGGATGAGTTCCATGAGCGTTTCGGCAAACACGTTCACATTCTGGATTGGGCCTTGCATCTGGATGAAGGTACGCCGCACATCCACGAACGCCATGTGTTTGACTGTGAAAATAAGTATGGAGAGATTGCTCCGCAGCAGGAAAAGGCATTGGAAGCACTGGGTTTTGAACTGCCAAAACCAGACAAGCCCCTTGGTCGCTACAACAATCGTAAGATCACATTTGATGCAGCCTGCCGCACGATGCTATTCGAGATTGCCAAACGCCACGGCTTGGAACTGGACGAAGTGCCGGAATACGGCGGACGGGCTTATCTGGAAAAGCGGGACTATATCATGGCAAAGCAAAAAGAACAACTTGCTCAACAGGAAAAAGCCGTACAGAAACAGACCGCTCAGCTTGAAAATTTGAAACAAAAGAATGAGAAAGCACAGCATCAGCAGGTTCGCCGTACAACCTATCAGTCCCTAACACTTCTGAGCAACGATAAAAAAATTCAAAAGCAGGAAAAACAGTTAAGTGAACTTTCTCAGAAGATTGAAGATGCCGAGAACTTGTTGGATGAGATTTCTGCGGTTGCCTACGACAAAGCTGTGGCTGTTGTTTCAGAAAACGCTGTGAACGATGCTTTGAAAGCAAGCACAGAACAGGTCGATATATATTTGGACTGGCTGAAAGAGCCGGGGCGAACGGCAAGCAAGGAAACATTGGACTACACCACATATCAAATCACAACGCTGCGGAAAAATATTATTGCAGCAGTAAACAGGATTACCGCAAGATTGACAACTGTCCTTATAAAGCCGGAAATCAAAAAGCCTGCCATCGAGCAAATCAAAGAAAATACTCGTCCGTCTGTTCTACAAAAGCTGCATCAGAGGCAGGAAGAAATCAATCAGCGTGAGCAGACATGCACCAAACCGAAGAAGCGCAGTCATGGCATGGAACTGTAAAGGAGGCCAACTTTCAAGAACAACAATTTATTTGAAATCGTAAAGCTGAATATCACCACCCGGCAGGCCGCAGAAGCCTATGGTTTTCGTCCAAACCGCAGCAGCATGATTTGCTGTCCATTCCATGCAGACCGCAATCCCAGCATGAAAGTGGATTTTCGGTTTCACTGTTTTGGCTGTGGAGCGGATGGCGATGTGATAGACTTCACCGCAAAACTGTTTCAACTGTCCCTGCTACAAGCGGCTGAAAAGCTGGCTGCAGATTTTGGACTTTCTGCAACAGATAACTTTCAACCACTTCCCTGCAAGCCGGTGGAAAAACCGCTAAGTCCGAAAGAGCAATTCTACAAAATCCTGTGTGGCTATCGTTCTCTGCTAGCAAATTGGCGCATGGCCTATGCACCCAAAAATCCAGAAGCATCCCTGCATCCTTGTTTTGTAGCAAGTCTGCACTATGCAGACCGTGTGCAATATCTGCTGGATATTCTTTTGCAGGGAAGTCCAAATGAAAAGCAACAATTACTCAACGGAAAGGAAGTGACCGCCCTTGGAGAAGCAATCGAACGATGCAAAGAAACCGAAGAAGCAGCATAACACACCTGCTCGGAACTGGGTGGGTGATAACGGAAAAATTATTGAACCATTATTCGCAGATTACTTTTTGAGCCAGCACCCCATGCGCTGCTTTCAAGGCAGACTGTTCACCGTGGATGGCATGGTGGAAGATGAAGCTCCACTGAAAAAGGAAATCTATGAGCAGATTCGCTATTATGCAACCACCAGCGTAGCACGGCGCATCGAACACATCGTGCAAGCCATCAAGCTGGCCTGTGCATCCGAACCACCGGAGATTCAGATGGATCGTATTCATGTCCGAAATGGTACATATTTTGCAGACGGTCACTTTACCCCTGAAAAAGAATACTGCATGAACCGATTGCCCATCGCCTATGTGCCAGAAGCACCAGCACCGACACGCTGGCTGCAATTCTTGAACGAACTGCTATACGAAGAAGATATTCCGGCCTTACAAGAATACATTGGCTATTGCCTGCTGCCTGTTACCAAAGCGCAGAAAATGCTGCTGATGGTCGGCAAGGGCGGTGAGGGAAAATCCAGAATCGGGCTGATTCTTCGAGAATTGTTCGGCAACAGTATGTACACAGGCAGTCTGCAAAAAGTGGAAACCAATCGTTTTGCCCGTGCAGACTTGGAGTATAAGCTTCTTCTGGTAGATGACGATATGAAAACCGAGGCCCTGCCGCAGACCAACAACATCAAGACCCTTGTTACACTGGAAGATAAAATCGACATTGAGCGCAAAGGACAGCAGAGTGTGCAGGGTACGCTGTATGTTCGGTTTGCCTGCTTCGGAAATGGCAGCTTACACGCACTCTATGACAAGTCTAACGGTTTCTATCGCCGCCAGCTGTTGCTCACCACTAAGGAAAAACCTGTTGGCCGGGTGGATGATCCTTTCCTCATTGACAAGATGCGGGGTGAAAAAGAGGGCATCCTGCTTTGGGCATTGGAGGGGCTGCATCGGCTGATTCGGAACAACTATCAGTTTACCATCAGTGAACGCACCGCCGCGAATCTGAAAGAAGCGATGGAGCAGGGCAACAACATTCTGGGCTTTCTCAAATCTGAGGGCTACTTTGAAATTCGGCAGGGGGCCAAGTGCAAGTCTACCGATTTCTATAAGGTCTACGAACGCTGGTGTCTGGATAACCTGGAAAAGCCGCTGGCAGCATCAACCTTTATCCACCATCTAAAAGATAATCAGAAAAGTCTGGGCATCGTCTACGATGATAAGTGCATCGGCACAAATCGGGGCTTTCACAATGTAGACGTTG
>OHZY01000443.1_pt1 | contig 14548 bp, 2 predicted proteins | sample 1580621 | NCBI WGS metagenome assembly OHZY01 (sample SAMEA3882535, study PRJEB24775) | human gut metagenome | biome: human-associated habitat; feature: intestine environment; material: feces | place: Netherlands | collected 2009/2010 | reverse complement strand
TGCCTTGCCTTTTGAATGACAAATTGTCGCTCTGGGTGGCGCGCAGCGTCGAGCATTGCGCGGTTTGGTAAAACCGCGCAAAAAGAAAGCCCGTGCGCTCGATGGATTCGGATGCCCGACAGAGGCTCCTTATGGCTGCTTCCTTCCGGACCTGACCAGATTCGGAACATGTCGTCATCCGAACCCATCGAACGCGCTAGGCGCTCGGTATATCTTACCTGCTCCCGTCCAGCAGGGCAAGTGGGGCGAACCCATCGGATGGATTCGCCCCACTCGTCCATATCGCTAGCGGCACCTGCGGTACAGGACCGCGCCGCCCGCTGCGGTCAGCGCGCCGATGCCGGCCATGGCCGCGAGCGCCTCGACCGGCAGGCTGCGGTCGCCGGTGTCGGGCATGCCGCCCTTGGAGCCGTCGCCGCTAGAGCCGCTGCCGGAGCCGTTATCTGAGCCGCCGCCCGGCGTACCGGGGTTCTCGGGGGTGCCGGGGGTCCCGGGATTCTCGGCGTAGCTGTTGGTGAAGACCGGCGGCACGTTGGCGTCGCCCTCGTAGGAGACCTTCGCCGACAGGTAGCCCGTCTTGGTGCCGTCTGCCGCCTCGTCGCTCACCGTGACGACGATCTTGTGCACCGCCTTGTCGTAGGTCACGTGCGCCTGGCCGTCGTCGACCTCGCTCACCGTGAAGGTGTAGGTGCCGGTCTGCTTGAACGTCAGCGCATCGAACGTGACGCTGCCGTCCGCGGCGTTCTTGGCGATCGACATGACCTTGCCGTCCCGGCTCTTGAGCTCAAAGCTAAACTGGCCCGCCTTGAGCTCGGCGCCCTTGAGCACCTTGGCGGCGCCCAGCTTGAGGGTGACGGGTGCGGCCTCGTAGCCGTTGGTGAACGTCACCGAGTCGCCGCCCGTGGGATTGCCCTCGGCATCCGCCAGCTCGTGCCTGACGGTGAGCTTACCGTTTCCGGCATCGGCAACCGTCGTGCGCACGCGGTACGTCGCCCTGTCGTACGTCACGCCGCCCGCCGTGCCGGCGACCTCGCGCAGCTCATAGCTGTGCGTGCCGGGCGCGGTGTAGGTGACGGGGCTGAGCGCGACCGTGCCGTCGGCGGCGTTCTTGCCCGTTGCCGCGACGCTCTCACTGCCGTCGGCGGCAATCTCGACCAGCTGGAACTCGAACTCGCCCTCGGCCAGGTCACGGCCCTTAAGCTTCTTGCTCACCTTGATCTGGTCGGTGACGGAGCTCGGCGTCGGATTCACGCCGTAGGTGTTGGTAAACTCGAACGCGCCCTTGCCCTCGGGCGTGCCCTCTGCGGGCAGGACCTCCGCGGCGAGCGTGCCCGCGTTGGTGTCCTCGACCACCTTGACCGTGAAGGTCCTGATCGCCGTCGCGTCGTTGACCACACCGTCGACCGAGCCGGACTCGCTCACCCGGTAGGCAAACGTCTTGGTGCGCAGGCCGTCGCCGTCGATCTCGGCGTCGTCGAGGTCGCTCGGCTGCTTAAACGTGACGCGGCCCAGCACGACATTGCCGGCGGCGTCGTTGGTCGCCTCGGTCACCGTCTTGCCGGAGGCGTCGACCGGTGCGGGCGCGCCGTCCAGCGGCTCAATCTTAAAGGTGTACTTGCCCGCGATGTCGGCCTGCGTGAGGCCGAGTCCGGCCTGGCTAAGCGCCAGCGCCTTGGTTCCCGCGATGTCGACCGTCGCCTCGCCGGCGCTATAGCCGTTCACAAACGACAGCGTGCCATCGGAGCCCTCGGGGTAGGTCACGGCCACATCCAGCCCGCCTTTGCCGTTATCGGTCACCTTGACCGTGATGCCGAAGCTCGACGCGGCCGCCGTCACGCTCGCGGGCAGCTGGTTCGTTCCGTCCTCGGAAACGGTATAGGGAATGACCCAGGAGCCGTCGGCGGCCCTGGTGGCAGTGCCGTCCGCCACCATCCGCCCGAGAGCGTCGGTGGTGTAGGAGATGGGCGAGAACGCGAGTCCCGCGGCCTCGCCGTCGCCGGAGGCCTGGTTGGTCGCGGTCGCGACCACGTTGCCCCGGGCATCGCGGACGGAGAACGAGAACTCGCCCGCTGCCGCGGCGCGACCCGTCAGCGTCTTGGTGGCGTTAATTGCCACGTTGCCCTCGCCGCCGAGCGTTCCGGTGGCCTCGTAGGAGTTCTCGAACGCGACCGTCACGGGCGCGGGCGTCGCCGTGGCGTCATCTGCTGTGGAGACCTCGCTGCGGGCGACCTCGACACCGTCCTTGGCAACCACGGTCGTGACCGTAAGCCTGCCCGTCGCGGCGTCGTAGGCGAGCGCGATGGTCACCGTGCGCAGCGCGGTATCGTTGGTGTAGCCCTCGCCGCCGAGCTTGGTCTCGGTGACGGTGAAGCTGTAGGTCTTGCCCGCGTCGGCGTCGGTGAACTTCACGTCGCTCTCCGCGGCACCGCCGATGAGGTCGACCAGATCGGCCTTCCCATCATCAGCCGCGGCCACGGCGTAGGCGTCCTTGTCGGTCTTGAGGCCGAGCTTGGCGGCCGTCTCGGCGTCCGCGGTCACGGTGAAGGCGAACTGCCCCGCCTCCATGGCGCGGCCGGAGAGCGTCTTGGACAGGCGCACGCCCGCGCGGGCCGAGTAGTCGAGCTCGGTCGTGTAGGTGTTGACGAAGTCGCCGCCGCTCGCCTGCGCGATTGCAGGCGTCGTGGCCGTGAGGTTGCCGGAGCCGTCGTCGGTCACGGTCACCGTCATCGTGGCGACGTGGCCGTCGTAGGACACGCCGGCGATGGCGGAGCCGTCATCGGGCCTGACCTCGCGCACCGTGTAGGTGAAGGTCTTGGCGCGCACGCGCTTGCCGCCGACCTCGGCGAACTCGGCATCCTTGATGTCATTGAGCGTGTAGCGGATGGGGCCGAAGTCGAAGGTGACCCTATCGCCCGCCTTGGTTCCGGCGGCGGCCGTCACGCTGACGGTCTTGCAGCCGTCGGCAGAGCCCTCGGGCATGGGCGCTCCGCCCTCGCCCGCGAGCGCGAACTGGAAGTTGTCACCCTCGGCCCAGTCGCGGCCCTTGAGCGCCTTGGTGAAGAGCCCCACGGTGGAGACGTCTCTGCCCTCGGTGGCTGTTCCATACGTGTTGGTGAACGCGACGGTCGCGCCGTCCTCGGTCACGGCGCCTTCGGCCTTGGAGCCGTCAGCCCCGTTGACCGTGGTCGTGTAGCCCTCGGCGGCGTCCTCGGTCACGGTGTAGCGCGCGCCCACGGGCAGGCCGGTGATGGCCTTCTCCTCGCCGTCCTTGAGCGTGAAGGTCGCCTTGCCGTCCGCGAACGTCACGGCGTGCTCGCCCCTGCCGAAGGTGCCGGAGACGGGCTCGCCGTCCCCGTCGGCCAGCGCGACCGTGAAGCCGAACTCGCGCTGGCTGTCGCCGCCGACGACCGTCTTCTTGACGGTGAGGCTGCCGGTCTTGGCGGTGTTGGTAAAGACCGCCGCCTCGACCGTGCGCTCAGCAGCGTCGCCCGCATCGTCGGTCAGCTGTGCAATCTTGGTCTTGGCAAGCAGCTTACCGGCGCCGTTGTCGGTCACCGTGACGGTGGCACGATAGGTGGCCTTCGAGAACGTGAGTGCCGCCTCGTCACCCGACTGCTCGGCAATCACATAGGTATAGGTACCGGGCTTGGTGTACTCGATGGTACCGAAGTTGCCGACCTGGGCATCCTTGTGCAGCTTAATCGTCGACACGCCGTCCTTGGCGCCCTTGGGCATGGGCGCCTCGCCCTCGGCAGCCAGCGTCATGGTAAAGACATCCGATGTCATCCAGTTGCGTCCGGAGATCTTCTTTTGCACCTTAAAGGCGTTTTCCACCTTCGTGGACTCCACGCTGTAGACGTTGGTGAAGCCCACCTGCGTCGCCTGTCCGAGGGTACCCTTCTGGGGGTTCGCCTTATCGACAACCGCAAAGCCGTCCTCGCTCGTCATGAGCTCACCCTTGGAGTCGAGCTCCTGCACTTCGTAGTGCGCACCCGTGGGCAAGGTAACCGTGACGGAGCCGCCCGCCTTAAGCGCGATGGTGTCACCGCTCTTGATCTGTCCGCTAACATAGGTGCCGTTGGTGCCGTTGGGACGACCGGCGTACGCAAAGGTGCCGGCCAGAGGCGTTGTGCCATCGGCCTGGTAGAGCAGCACCTTAAAGGTGAATTCCTTGTTGGGTGCGGCGATGCCTTCGGCTGCCGTGACCGTTTTGCTCAGCGTCAGGCGGCCATCAGAGACCTCATCGGTAGTGGTGTTGGTCTTAACGGCAGGGTTGTTACCAACCGTCACCGACGCCTGGTTGGAAATGTCACCCGAAGCGCCGCCACTCTTAAATGCGTCCTCGGTCACGCGAACCTTAAACTGAACCGTGCCCTCCTCGCCGGCGGGAACGTCCGCCAGCGCCCAGGTGAGTTTGCCGTCGTTGTCCTTGGATGCGACATCCGCATGGTCGCCCGCGAACTCCACGAACTCGGTTCCCGCAGGAACGACATCAGTGATCGTCACCGTGGACGGCGCGCCCTCGGTATTCTTATAGCCGATGGTATAGGTGAGCTCATCGCCCAACTTAACGCCCGACCCCTTCGAATCCTGAGCGTCGTTCTCGGACTTCTTGGGCACGTAGTTGGTCGTGGTGCCGGTATAGCTCTTGTTGTCGACCTTAATGGTGGCAGCATTGTTGATGACACCGACCGCACCCTGGGCGTCCTTCACAGCATCCTCGGTAATCTTGACGCGCACGCGCACCGAGCCATGGCTGCCCGCAGGCTGCTCGCCCAGGTTCCAGGTAAGCGACTGACCGCTCGCAGCGCCCTTATCGGCGTTCTTGCCCTCAAAGGCCTCGAACACAACGCCGGCAGGAAGCTTGTCGGTCACGGTCACGTTGGCCGGAACCAAGTTGCCATTGGCATCGGCCTCGGTGTTGACCCAGTTAATGGTGTAGACGTAGGAGTCGCCCACGGAGAGCAGCTGCCCGTCGATGTCCACATCGGGCTTCGCGACCGTGCCGATCGTCTTGACCTTATCGCGTGTGTTGTGGAAGACGATCTTGCCGTTCTCGGTACCATCGCGATAGGTCACCTTGGGCGTCAGCGTACCGTCGTTGTTGTCGGTCACCTCGAGCAGCACCCGGCACGTCGCGGACGTATCCACGGGGCGCACGCCCTCGGGCAGGCTGGCCAAGCGCTCCTTTGCCACCAGGTTAAAGCTGTAGGTGGTGGTGTGGTCGGCATTGTGACGCTTGGTGGCAATGCCATCGTTGACGGCGCCGGCAAGGTCAATCGTCTGCTCATTAGATTCGCCAGCAGCATTGCCAAGCTTAAAGTTGACCTTACCAAAGTCGACCGTAGCGATACCGCCCTCGCCCGTCTGAGTCGCGCCCTCATCCTTCTTTTCGAGCGAGCCGTCGGCCCTCTCCGCATACAGGTCAAACGTATACTGGCCAGCCTCGATCTTGTCGCCGGAGTCCATTACCTTCTCGGCAACAAGACCGTCGAATGTTCCGGTCGCGATGTAGCTGTTGGTAAAGGACACCTGGGCCTTGGCAACACCGTTCTCGGAGCTAAACTCGGAGCTAAAGGTCTCCACTTTGTTGGCGTTAAAGTGCTTGACCGTGGTCACGGTATAGAGCGAACCATTGCCGCGTTTCTTAACCGCAATCTCTACCTTCCAATAGGTGGAGTCGTATGTATAGCCGCCCTTGCCGCCGCCATTCTCGACAACCTTGTAGGTAAACGTCTTGCCCGCATCTTCCGTCGCAAAAGTCAGGCCGCCCAAAATACCGGTGTGGGACGTGCCATCGGCCTGCGGCTCATCGTTTGTCACGGTAAGCTTGCCCTCATCTGCGCGCAGCAGCTTGTTGAGCTTATCGGTCGAGGCGGCGTCTTCGCCCGTTACCGTAAAGCCAAACATGCCGGCATGCAGGTCGTGCCCGTTGAGCGTCTTGACGATCTCCAGACCGCCCTGGAGCTCGTAGCTCGTCGAGGTGCGATACCTATTGGTGAAGATGAAGCCTTCCGAGCCGGTCGCGCCATCGGCGCGGGCCACAAGCTTGCCGCCCTCATCGGTTACGGTAATGGTCAAGGTATAGATGTGCGCGTCATACGTCCACTCGCCGAGGCCGCCATTCGGGGCCAGCTCGTTCATAGCGAACTTATACGTGCCCGGCTTGTTGAAGGTGAGCTTCGAAAAGTCAATCTTTTCGTGCTCCCCGTCCTTGAGGGCCGTCGTCGTTTGCTTCTCCTCAGCGTAGCCGTTCTCCGCGCTCATCGAAGAGCCAGTGATGAGCTTGCCATCGATGGCAGTCTTGGTAGCATCGTCAGCCGCGGTCATGGCAAAGGTGAACTTGCCCGGAGCATCGGCACCGGCAACCACCTTCGTCACGGACGGGGTGTAGGTTGCCGCCTCGGTGACCGTATAGGTGTTCTTGAATTTGACCGTCGCGACACCGGTGGACGTTGCACCCGACGGATAGATCCACTGGCCCTCGAGCTCGTCCTTGCTATCGACCTGCTTGCTTACCGCTGTCGTGACTCTAAGCGTACCGTCGCCGTTATCCGCCACGACAGCCTTAACCGTATGGACCGTCTTGTCGTACGTATAGCCCGTCGCCTTGTCGTCAATCTCACTCACCGTATAGGTGAACGTCTTGCCGGCATCATCCTGAGTGAAGGTCAACCCACCCGCAGGTATCAAACTCACGGTCTTGAGAGCATTGGCCTCGACATTTGCGGTCTCAAAGACTTTGCCGTCCGTGGAAATGCCGACCTTGCTGGCAGATGTCTCGTCAGCAGGCTTGACGATATAACGGAACGTGCTCTTAGGCGAGCCAAAAATGGTCGCGTCCTTGGGATACGTCAACGTCTTCTCGATTTTCAGACCACCAGCAGTGCCATAGTCGAGGCTTGCCGTGTAACGGTTCACAAACGAGACAGTAGGCGTCGTGGCGCCGGCCTCACTTGCATCGTACTGCTGCACGTAAGTATGCGAATCTTGCTTGAGCTGGACGATCTTTTCGTCCGTCAGCGCGCTCGCGTCGGCGCCGTCGCCCAGCAGCTCCGTCACACCCGCACCCTTGAGCACGGTCGTCACGGTATAGAGCTTAGCGGGGTCGTCCTTGTGTGCAAGAACCTTGACGAGCACGATAGCGTCACCAGTGTAGCCGGTGTCATAGGTGTAGCCGGCAGCAGCAGGCTGGTTCTCGTGAATGCGATAGGCAAACGTACGACCCAGGTCCTGTTCCGTGAGCTTACGGACAAAGAGCTCCTTTTTCCCGCTCGCGCCCACCACGGCACCGGACACGCCGGCCTTCGCCGCCTTGTTGGACAGGGTAGCCTCGGCGCCATCGACCGAAGTCTGAATTCCGTCGTACCAAAGACCCGTCACGGCAAAGGTAAACTGCCCCGCGGTAGAGGCGCGACCCTCAAGGGTCTTGCTCACCGTCACGCCGCCAAAGGTGCCCGACGCATGGTATGCATTGGTGAAGGCAGCCTTATCGGTTATGGCCTTGTCCGCATCGGACGCGCCGGCGTTGGCGTAGGTCACGCTCGACACGTGCAGCTTGCCCGTGTGGTTGCCCGACTTGTCCAGATCGGTCACCACAACGGTCGCCCGCGCGGTTGAACGTCACGGTCGGGGCGGCCTCGGCGCCAAAGGCGAAGGATGCCACGCGTCCCGACTCGGGTGCGCTGGCGACGGCCTGGTTGGTGCCAATGGCAACTGCCCCATCCTTCACCGCCTGCTTTGTGGTCTTGCTCAAACCGGTCGTGCTGGCATCATCCGCAGCGGCGGCAAGGTTAAAGGTGTAGCTCTCGCCCTGGTTCCAGTCGCGACCGCTCACGGCCTTCTGACCTTGCAGGGCCACGCTCGTGGGCTCCACGCTATATTTATTGGTAAAGGAAGGCGTGGCCTTGTTGTCCAGTTGCCTTACCGAGCCGTCTTCTGCGACCTTGTAGTACTCGATCGAGGTCAGGATGCCGGCGCCATTCTTGGCGTTGCGAACCACGGCGTAATAGACCGACCCGTCGTATGTCATGCCCGCGACCCTGTCGGGTTTCTCGGGCAACTTCTCGGCAAACTTGTATACGTAGGCACGCCCCGCATCCGCCTTGGCGGTATAGGAGATCGCCGGCCACGTCACCGTGCCGTCGGCGTTGTTGCCCACGGTGGCGGTGTTGTCCTCGGTACCCTCGGGCATGGGAGCCGTCACGTTTGCGTCGACCGTATCGGGGTTGAACGCTGCGTTGACATCCACAAGGCCGCCAACGCCCTCGAGCGTAAAGTCAAAAGCGTTCTGGGAAAGCGGGAACGTCCCGGCGTTGTCGGTCAGGATCTTTTGAGCATGGATGATGATCTTCGATTCGTGCGTATCGTAGCGGTTGGTGAAGGTTGCGACCTTATCGGCAATCTCTGCGGTAGCCGGTTTGCCCGCGTCGTCACGCACCCGCTCCACATTCACGCTCGTAACGACCAGTGCACCGGCGCGGTTATCATCCACCTTGACCGTCGCGGTATAGACGGCAGCGGAGTAGCTTATGCCATCCGCCCTGGCATTGGAGCCGGGAATATCCTCCGAGATGGTATAGGCGTAGGTACCCGGCTTGGTATAGGTAATATCGCCAAACGTCGCCTTCGGGGTATTCTTGGTGAGCTCAACCGTCGCCATCGCGCTCTCGGCACCGTCGGGCATGGGGGCGCCGTCCTTAGGCGTAAGCTGCACGGTAAAGGAATCGCCATCGGCCCAATCGCGACCTTCGAGCACCTTCTTGGCGCTCAGACTATTCTGGGCGTCGAGCTTTACGGGGCTGGCGCTGTATTTGTTGGTAAACTCGAGTTTGTTGCTCGCAGGGATCTCCCCGTCAACGAGCGCTACAATCTTGCCCTCGATGGTGTTGCCAGTTCCCGACTGCTCCTCGCCGCCGACCTTACGGCTCACGAGGCTAAAGCCGGCCGGAAGCACCGACTCTTCGGCGGAACCGGTCACGGTGTTGACGATACTCGCCAGCACGTCGCCATTGGACGCCTCGCGCTTGGTAGTGAGCTCGCTCACGCTATAGCTGGCACCCTTCTTAAGGCCGTATACGCGGATGGTCTCGCCGGCCTTGATGGAGTGGGTGTCGCCGTTCATGAGCGTGAAAGAGTCGCCCACAGCGTTGCCGTTCGCATCGAACACATGCGCCTCGTAGCCCTTCTGGGACTCCGGCAGGGTGAACTTAAACGTAAACGTCAGATCCTTGTTATTCGCATCCTTAGTGGGTGCAGTAAGACCAGTATCTGCCGTCACCGTCTTGGTCACCTGCAGAGGTGCCACGCGACAATCGGTATACTGCACGGCCGTTGCCGTGGTAAAGAGATGATTGAGCTGGAGTGTGCCCAAATCGGTGCCATTGGTGGCATCATCGTCTTGATAAAGGGCCATGCGGTTGATGCCCGTATCGGCAAAGATGGCCGCCAGCTGGCCGTTGCGGTCGCCACCGTCCTCGACATAGCGCAGGATGGTCTTGGTACCTTGCGTCGTCTTGTCATAGCGCATATGCATCCAGTTGCCCGCAAGAGAAGGCGTCACGCCTTGGGCGGTGCACGTCTGGCCCCATGTCAGGTTTCCGTTGGCGTCAACGGCCGCACTCTGCCCTTAATGTGCGTAAGCGTGTTGTCGATGGAGTCGGGAGAGCCAAACTGCGCCAGGGAAGCAATCAGCGAACCCGGGCCGCTCATGCTGCGCACACCGTCGCCTTCCTTGCCGGCATCCACATACACACCCGAATCGTCCACGATTACCTTGGTTATGGTGTTGTTAATCTCATGGCCATCCGGGCTTACAGACTCACGCAGGTAGTACGTACCCTTGGTAAGGGGTGCATGCTTTGTCGAATCGAGTGGGAAGCATGCAGCACCCTCAATGTCATACGGATAGGTCATGCCGTTTGCCTGCACGGTGTCATACGGCGTGGCGCCGGCTTCAATGGCATATGTGCTGGGGCTATCGCCGGTAACGTCCTCGGCCTTGTACAGCTCAAACGTCGCGCCGTTCACGGGCTTGTCCAGGTCGTCGACCTTCTGCACAAACAGGCGGTTCTGAACGTTGGTGAGGTGGATCACCGTAGAGAACTGCCTGTTTATCGTTTGATATTTGACCATAGAGGTGTTGCCGATGGTTGCCTCCGCCAGAGACGATGCCGTGGTGTGATACACCGCCACGGTATATTCCGCCTCCGACTTGTCCGTCATCATGGCAGCGTACTTCTCGATATCTCCGGGCAGCGACCTGACCGTCACCACGTAGTCGCCCTTGGTATCAACATCAAAGACACTCGTGTCCGCCGATTTGGCAGCCTCGACCGCACCGGCAATGCCGTGCGCGGAGCACAGCTTATAGCCATTGAGCGGGTTGCCCGTGACCGCCGTCCACGCACTTTCGTCCGTGTCTTTCTTAGTTTTATCGGTGCGTTTGAGCACGACGGCGAAGGTCGTACCCGAACTAATGGGTTTGTCCTTATTGTCTTTTATTTCTTTGCTAAGGGAAATGGTCTCCTTGGCAGCCAGATAGCCGCCGTTCAGCCACATGCGGCTGCCCGTCCATTGTTCGTTGTTGGCTGTTGTGACTGTTGTTTGCGGCGCAACCACCACGCCACCCGTGCCACTCGCAGCTTTCTTGTACTGCAGATGCAGCTCACCTGGCGTTGCAGTAGTCGATGAGGTCAGACTCGAGCGATATCCCGCGGGCAGGCCAACCTCTTTGAGTACAAAGTAGTCGTGTCCCTCGGCATGCTGATTATCGAACGAAAGAACGGAATCGTCCGACTTTCGAAGTATCAGCTGACCCCCGTCTTTCGTCGTGCCCTGAGCGACGAGCTCACCCTTATTCCAGTCGGCATCTGGTCCATCGGACTGGTACAGCTTGAAAGTTGCGTCATTGACTGCCTTACCGTTCTGATCGACCTTCTCGACCTCGGACGACGGCAGCGTGGTGAGATTGAACTTAAGCGACATATTCGATGCGCCCGCGCCGCGCTCCAGATAAAAGAAGCTCAGCTTGTGCTTGGAGCTGTCGAGGAAGGTGTTGCCGGAGAAGTTGGTGGTATCTGCGCCGGCGGCTTCGAACTTTGCCTTGATGTTGGTTTTTTCGATTTCCTTCTCGTCTCCATTCGCACCGTCGACATGACCGACTTTTACTTCACCGTTAGCGAAGTTGATCTCAAGCGTTGCCTTCTCATGAATGCCGCCCAAATCGCCCACGAGCACGCCGTCGATGTAAACCCACACGTCATCGTCGCCCGAGAACTCAAAGACCATGTCATTGTTATCGGTGGTCTTGCCGCCCGCAGGCTGGACAAACTCCGTGGTCATGGACATGCCAAAGTGGTGATTGAGCTTATCGTTCGTTCCGTCCGTTATTCCTATAGGAGAGAGCTGACCGTTCTTCTCTTCAAAAACCTTGTGGGCCGAGTCAAAGGGGAAGAACTGGCCCAGATTGGTTTCGCTATTCGCATCGCCCTTATATACGCCCGCCTTATCGTAGACGTCAAAGGAGTTAGTCGTGGGGTTATATACGGCATAGTTGCCGTCAGAACCATACGAGTCGTAAACGTAATAGCCATCCTTGAGCTGGAAAAGGCCCTTCACGTTGTTGTAGACGGCCTTGCCATTCTGCTTGCCGTTGGCCTGACTGTCGTTGTTAAAGAGATAGGCCAGCGACTCATCGGTGTAGTTAACACCCTGGCCTTGGGAGGTGTGGGTGCCATTGTTGATTGCCGGATAGCCATCCACCAGCATGGTCTTCACAAATGAAAGACGTCCAAAACCGTTGATATTGCTTCTGCCCGTCCATTTATTAATGCCCGATCCGGCACCGCCATTGAACTTGAGCTGATGGTCTTTATTGATGCCGGTGTTGTCATTCTTGTTGTCGTTGTTTATGTTCTTCGAGCTGTCGTTGTCGCCATTCACTACCCAATAATCGAACAGATTGACCGTGGTGCCGGTGGGATTCACCGTCTGTACGGTATGGTTGCTCAAGGGAACGGGCTGGTCGGCCGACGCACTCGTCGCACCAAACAAGAGCGCACACGCCGCCAGCGGGACAGTCAAAACCCTCAGGACACGCTTGGCGGTATTGGTTTTCTTGCCAAAAGGCTTTAGCATTTCTCGAGCTCTCGCACACACGCGATTCATGAAGGCCCTCCCCAATCCATGAGGACGGCAAGCAGCGGCTCATTATATATGTGTCGTCGTCCCCATCGATGCAAATATACGCCCCCCCCCGCGCAGAAACGCAAGGCAGGACATCGCAATATACTTAAAATTGTAGCAATTTGGGTGACCCGAAATTTCGCCTCGGGTTGCCACTCGGTCGTCAAATCGAACCATTCGCGCCATCGACATACCCCAGTAGGACAAATCGACCGGCAATCTTTATCCCCCACAACCCACAAAGTAGCTAATTTGGGACGGGGCTATTTTGACTACTTGGGCAATCAGATCGGCATGTAGTCAAAATAACCCCGCCCCAAAAAGACTGGTCTGACGCTGCGCCACGAAAAGGACCTATCTACTACGTTTTGGTCACAGGGGTCGACCATAGCCGGCTTTTTCGAAAATCGGCAAGCTTTCCACCTGCGGTTTTAATTTCACAAAATCCGGGATGGTCGAGGGTGGCCGGTTTAACGTAGTAGATGGCCACGTTTCGTGGCAAACGGTCCGACCCAAGGCACAAGGCGGCCAACCTCGAATGGCCATTCTCGAAGTTGCGGTGGAATACGGACTGAATTGGCCCCTTAAAGGCAAAAACGCTCCGTATTTCACCGCAACTTATAGGGAGATAGGCCTTAGAAGCGAGCGAGGTCATAGGCTTGTGCGGCTGACTCGCCGGCGCAGATGAGGTTGGTTGTGGCTTCTTGCACACCGAGCACCTGGTCGAGAGGCATGGGCTTGCGACAGATCGGCAGTACAAGGTCGATGCCCTGCTCATACACTACATCCAAGTTATCCGCACGACCACCCACGACGGCGACCACCGGTTTGCCATATCGCTTGGCGCGGCGAGCCACACCAACCGGCGCCTTACCGGCGGCGGATTGCTCATCCATATTGCCCTCGCCCGTTATGACCAGGTCGACATCGCACACGCGCTCATCAAAGCCAATCAGATCGAGCACCGTCTCCACGCCCGAACGCAGCTCCGCCCCGAGCGCCAGCAGCGCGGCACCCAGGCCGCCTGCGGCACCGGCACCGGGCACGCCGAGCACCGAGCCAAATGTCCGTGCGCCCTCGGGCGTGCGCAACAACCCCTGGGCTCGAGCTCTGGCAATCGCCGCATCGAGCAAGCGACCGTAGCCGACCATCCAGCTGTCGTACCTGCTCAGCGCCTCGGCATCATCCGTCGGCAGGCCCTTCTGCCCGCCAAACACCGCCAGTGCGCCGCGACGCCCTACGAGCGGATTCTCGACATCCGAAAGCACAACGATACGAGCGCCATCCAAAGCCTGTAGCACTGGCACCAAATCAACGCTCGCCACCTGCTCAAGGCCCGCAAGACCGGGGGCGATATTGCAGCCCTGATCATCGACCACATGCGCGCCCAGCGCCTGCAGCATGCCGGCGCCACCGTCGTTGGTGGCACTACCGCCCAGACCAATATAGATAGTCTTTGCCCCGGCGCGAACCGCACGGAGCATCAGCTCGCCCACGCCATAGGTCGAAGCCGCGAGCGCCGCCGATTCCGTGCAGGGTGAATACCCAATACCCGCCGCCTCGGCCATCTCAATTACAGCCGAGTCGCTCTCTTCGCCCACCAGCATCCGGGCAGACACGCGGTCGCCCAAGGGACCTGCCACCTCGCAGGTCACAATCTCACCGCCGCACGCGGCAACGGCATCGAGCGTCCCCTCGCCACCATCTGCCAGCGGCAACGCGGCCACCTGGGCATCGGACCACACACGGCGCACGCCTTCGGCAACCGCCGCCTCCGCCTGCGCACTCGGCACGCTGCCCTTAAAGGAGTCGATCGCCAACAGCACACGGCGGGGCCGGCGGCACGCAGGACCAAAGTCAACCGCCGTGCCAGCATCCTCACCGGCACCTGCAAGCGCTGCGGCGTGAGCGGCGTGTGCGTCAAGATCGGCGCCACAACCGCAATCAGCGCCGCCCGCCCCGCGCAGACCGCCAAAATAGCTACTCAGCAGCTCGCGGCATTCGTCCGCCAGGACCCCAGCCGTCACGTTAAACCGATGGTTCAGGCGCGAATCGACATTGAGGTCATACAGCGAACCCAGCGCGCCCGCCTTGGCGTCGCTCGCGCCATACACGCAGCGCCCCACGCGCGCGTTAACCATAAGGCCTGCGCACATGCAGCAGGGTTCCAACGTCACATAGACTGTACAGTCGGAAAGGCGCCAGCGACCGAGCGACCGAGCGGCAGCGCACAGGGCCGCGAACTCTGCATGAGACGAAGGATCCTGATCGAGCTCGCGACGATTATGCGCCCGCGCGACAATCTCGCCGTCGCGCACCACTACGGCTCCGATGGGCACCTCGCCCACCGCCGCGGCGGCTC
>OHZY01000424.1_pt1 | contig 14961 bp, 10 predicted proteins | sample 1580621 | NCBI WGS metagenome assembly OHZY01 (sample SAMEA3882535, study PRJEB24775) | human gut metagenome | biome: human-associated habitat; feature: intestine environment; material: feces | place: Netherlands | collected 2009/2010 | reverse complement strand
AAGCCATACTTATGCTTAAACGGCAATACCTTTTCATTATCCGACGGTAATGGATAAATCTCTTTTTCATCAATCCAGTTGTTGATCAAAGCGCACTTCGGAACTTTCTTTCCCTTGAATCTTTCTTCTACTGTCTCGACTAGATCCCGACCAACTGTAATAATCAAGTCACTTCTCTTGCAACTGAACTTGTCAAACCACATCATGGCATCGGTGATAAATTTGCTCTTGGTATAACCAACCGCCAGCACCTGTTCCGGGTTAAAGTCCTGAATGTTGTAGATGAACTTAGCATGTTTTACCCACTTGCCCCAGACACCCAACAAGCCGCCAAGGATCGGCGGCTGAGAAATGGAAAACACATAGTCCATCTTACCTACCTTAAAGGTCGCACCTATTGCTCCAAAGAAGTAGGAGACAATGTTCTTCACACGACTCTTCTTATTGGTCTTGCTGAACTCCGGCACCCGGATTCTCAGCACCTTCACGCCGTTGATTTCTTCTTCGTAATACTTCTGTGTCTTATACTTGTCTTCAATAATTCCTAAGTAACTCGGCACCACACAGATAACTGTGATGTTAAACTTATCCAGCATCCCCTCCGCCAGTTCACGGAGTATCTGCCCCGTTGACGCAGTGTCTGGAATATAGTAATGAGCATAAATTAGGAGATTCTTCTTATTTGGCATTTTGTTATATTCCCCTTACTTTTTCAATCATCATTAAATTTTTATACCTTCCTCACAACTTCCAACCCCACCGTAACTTTCGTCTTCCTTCCCAAAAACTCCAGTTCCAGCACTGCTGTCCGTTTATGCCGGTCGATCTTCATGACCTTCCCCTGATAATCTTTCAGAGGTCCGTCTGTAACAACCAGATCTGATCCAACCAGATATCCTTCGGACATCTTCAGAATCCGCTCTTCCCCCGTATATCTCTGAAGGAATTCTACTTCCTCCTGATACAACGGAATTGCTCCATCATCATCACCAAGTGTTTTTGCGAACTCCGGTATTCTTTTCAGAAGTTTCTAGAGTTCTTGAGGATGGTCACTGACAAAGAAGAGGTATCCAGGCAATAAATGAGCCAGCTGTTTTGTCGGCTGGCCTTTTACTTTTCTATATTTTTCATACGTTGGGATAAAGCATTCCTCGTATGCATACGGATGATAATGACAGAATGTCTTACATAATTCCAGAACTCTGTCTTCCTGTCCACTTCGTACCCATACTGCATACCACATAACTTTATTCACTCAACTTTCCCTGATTTTAAGTGTGCTTCGCCATATCACAGAGAATTCATGGAACGTATCATTTCCTTCTCTGTGACTCTCTTCTTTCCCTATGACCATATACACTGGAAACGCGGCGACGCGACGATTTCTTCCTGTATAATCCTGCCTGCCGCTTATCTGATTCTGATAAACTGCAGGGAATCATTTCTGTCCATCTCAACTAGTCTTAATTTCCTGACATCCTGCTTCTACCTGTAATTCTCCGTTCACTTTCCGAACATTGAATACGAGCGGATGCTCCTTTCCCCACTGGGGGTCTTCCTGATCTTTCTGATTCCATTCCTTCCATATATTGATGAAACTGTTATGGATCAGATTTTCTGCTTCCAGACGCGCCTGAACTGCTTCGTTATAATCTTCAAAGAGTCCGACATAATACCGCTTCCCTTTGAATCCGATATCCACACGGTAACGGTTGCTGTTCTTCAGATAAAAGACACCTCGGAAACCACTTTCGTTGTCGCTTCGTTTCTTTCTCTTCTCCAAAACTTCCACACAGGTTCCATCAACAAGATGTCTTCTCTGTGCAATCTGCTTCTGGTTCTTGTCTTTCAGGCATCCACAGCTTCTGTTATTGCCATCCAGCAATGCACCTGCTGATACATCGATCTCATTCCCACATTCACAGACACAATGCCAGAGTACAGAACCTCTGTGGTCTCTGTGTTCTGTCGGATACATGGCAGTAAGTAGTCCAAACTTCTGTCCACTCAGATCTCTGGGTCTTCTTCCCATACTCATTCCTATCCTTATTCTGTTTTTGAATTTCGTAGAGTATACAACTCTACGAATTCCTTTATAGTTAATTTACGGTTTAAAAAGACTTTAATCATTGATTATCTTACTCTCATTATACGTTCAAGTCAAGGCAGAAATGTCGAAATTTGTGTATTCTTATCAATAATACGCAAAAAATTAATTGTTTTCGTTACACAGTACCGCTTATTTTTTGGTGATTATCGACTTATTTACCGTCAAAAAAATGGTCAAAATGGAGGAAAAAAACATGCCACGCAAAGGAGAAAACATTTACAAAAGAAAGGACGGCCGTTGGGAAGCCAGATACGTTTATTCATTCAAAGAAGATGGAAGTCCCAGATACCGTTCTATCTATGCAGCAGATTATTTAACTGTTAAGAAAAAGCAAAATGATGCAAAGAGAAAAATGGATCCACGTCTTTTTCAAAGTGTCCGTATGAAGAAGAACATTTCCTTTTATGGACTGCTCTGGCTGGAGCGACTGAAGCCTTCCAGTAAGGAATCTACTTATGTAAGGTATCATTATCTTTTCAGCCACTATATCAGTCCTATGATTGGTGATCGCCTTGTCTATACGTTCAGTAATAAAGATTGTGAAGTATTTTTGAACAGGTTGTTGGTTTCAGGGAAAAGTGATGGTTCCGGATTGGCTCCGAAAACAGTTACCGATATCCGTTCTGTTGTCAAATTAATTTTAAAAACTGCTGAAAAGGAAGGGGAACTGTCTCTTTGCAACCCGGAACTTTGTTCAGTCAAGTCCGTCAGGAAACCGCTTCGGATCCTCTCTTTAAAGGAACAGCAGGACTTGCAGGACTACTTATTAGGGAATCTGACACATAAAAACATCGGAACGCTGATTGCACTATATACAGGAGTACGTCTTGGGGAACTTTGTGCAATGCAGTGGAAAGATATTCATTTTCAGGAACAATATCTGGAGATATCTAAGACTTTACACAGAGTTAAGGATCACACAGATGATTCGGAACATAATACAAAGATTATTATCACTCCACCTAAAACAGAAAGCTCCATCCGTAATATTCCGATTCCAGATTTCCTGTTTGAGATCTTGCAGCAATACGTCCAATCTCACAAGATAGATCCCGAAGCATATATTCTCACCGGAAAGAAGATAAGTTTTCGCGAGCCGCGGTCGATCGAATATTATTTCAAAAAAACTTTGAAAAAATGTCAGATCGAACCACTTCATTTTCATTGTCTGCGACATACTTTTGCAACCCGTTGCGTAGAACTTGGATTCGATATGAAGACATTAAGTGAGATTTTAGGACATTCCAATATTAACACAACTCTAAACCGGTATGTGCATCCTTCTATGGAGCAGAAACAGCAAAATATGGATAAGCTAAACGCTGTATTTACCGTCAAATAATTGGTCATATCTTTTAAAAGCCCCATAAATTCAACTTAATTTCATTTTTTTCGTAGAGTTGTATACTCTACGAAATTTTTTTCTGTTCAGAGCCAAGCAAATTTCAAAAAACAGGTTTAAAATGCATAGCATTTTGGAGGTTGGCTCTGGACAGTTACCATTTCCCTTACACATAAAAAGAGCCTTAATATCTTCTGCAATACTACTGTATCGTTCAGATATTAAAGCTCTTTTTATGTTCTTATTATTTTCTTTTCTTATACTACAGCTTCTATGATCGTCTTAGAATCCACTTCTACCTGCCGCACTCCGATCTCTTTCTTCTGATTGAAACTGAATGTGACCATATAGCCCTTATCCAGATGATAGCTGTTCAAGTAATCAACCAACTGTTCTTCTCCCTGTCGGTTATACTCCTCTCCATGCCAGATCTTCAGTTCGATTATATATCGTTCTCCAAGATAATCTACAATCACATCTGTCCTGCGCTGATCCCTTGTCTCAGCCTCAATGTAGTAGTTACCTACTCCATTAATAATCGGTCTGAGATACAACAGGAAGTATTTCCTGCCTTCTTTTTCAATGAATTTCTCATCCCGATCTCCGTAAATATCATGAAAATGAACAACAAACCGTTCTAAGATCAAATCCATGTTCAAGTGCCCGTTCATCACAAATTGATTTTTATCCAGCAAGGATTTATCATAAATATCTTTACTCTGCATTTCAACGGACGACAGATAATAGTTGTATAATCGTGTCTCAAAGATCCGGTTCGCAATCACAACTTTTCCATTCTGATTCTTCACAAAGCCAAACATTGTCGCAATATCAATGGATGTCTCATCTGCATTATATGCAATACTCTTCCCTGTGAAGAGAATCGTTTGAATGGTCTGGTTCAGTTCCGGATAATCCTTTAACTTATTGAATAAAGATTCAAACAACGTGTTTTTTTCTGATAAAAGCATGCGGACAGCTTCCTCGAAGCCTTTTTTTGTCCACACATCGCTAAGTGAAGGATATGCCTCTTCCTGACTTATTCTTTCATCCATCAATTGACAAAGGCGTGATACAAGAAATGGGTATCCTGAGGTATAATTATACAGCCATTGTGCCATATCATTTATGTTCATGCCGGTATGATAATCCGCTTCATATTCTTCCAGCATTCCTGCAATTTCTTCCTTGGAAAAGCTCATATCGACGGTGAACTCTGCTGCGATATTCCATGGGCTGTTATATTTGTGGTCTTCTTCCGGCCGGAGTTTTCTTTTCAGATTCTTAATATCATACACTCCTGCAAGGATGACAGATTGAAATGCCGGCTGAATATCTCTGTCGATATATTGAGCCCGCAACTGTGCCAGAAAGTCTAAGAATACCTGATTATTCGACGCACTGTCTACTTCATCAATCATAATTACAATCGGTTTATCAGCGGAAGCACAAAGATCACTCAGATACCCAAAAAGTGAACGAAGTGTAAAGTTCTCATTTAATGGACGCTCACTGATTTTTCTTCTTAAGTTCTCTAAAGATTCTTCCATTTTCTTTGGAAACTCTCTGTATCTTCTCTCAAACTCCTCCAAAATGGAATCTGCAAATGAATTTGCAAATCTGCTTTCTGTTTCGAACTCAGCACTTCCAAATGTCTGGAAATCCAAGGAAACCACATAATAGTCTTTCATCAGATTTCTATACAAAGCTCTCAGCGTTGTTGTCTTCCCATACTGCCGTGCACGGTTGATCGTAAAATATTTCCCTGCATCAACCAGTTTCTTTATCTCTCTCACTCTGCTATCCAGATTAACCATGTAATGTTCCTGTGGGATACATATTGCTGCTGTATTGAATACTTTCGGCATATCATCGCTCCTTTTCATCCTGCACATTTTCCTACTTAAGATTCTACCATTGCACCTTATAAAAGGCAAGTTTGTTATTTTCTGTCTTGTTCTGCAAAAAATACATTTTATCGTCCACTCTCCGCCCTGCCCTCCTTGAATTTTCTCCTGAAAAATGGTATAACGTTAAATGTATAATGATTAATCTGTTAATTCTAATTAATCAATTCACGTTACTGTCTGATTTCTTAAGACGGTTAAAAATTAATTCACACTGAGGAGAAGAAAATGACGAACATCGAAATGTTAGAAAACACACTCCCGATTGCACCTCTGAAACTGATTGCTATGGAGAGCTGCAAACCTCTGGGACAGAAGGTAAATGATTATATTGTTTCCTTCCGTGAGAACACGATCAACGAAGTAACAGAATCCCCACTTTACAGGAACTATAAGGCCAACAATTACCAGGTAGACTGTAGTTGTCCGAGATTCGGTTCCGGTGAAGCTAAGGGTATCCTGAAAGAAACAATCCGTGGTACTGATCTTTTTATCATGACTGATGTATGCAACTACAGCCTGACTTACACAGTAAACGGACATCTTAACCATATGTCTCCAGATGACCATTATCAGGATCTGAAGAGAATTATCGCTGCTGCAACAGGTAAGGCTCGCCGTATCAATGTTATCATGCCTTTCCTTTACGAAAGCAGACAGCACAAGCGTACAAGAAGAGAGTCTCTGGACTGTGCTCTTGCACTGGAAGAACTGGACGCAATGGGCGTCTCCAACATCATTACATTTGATGCTCATGACCCACGTGTACAGAATGCAATTCCACTTAGTGGATTTGACAGCTTTAACCCACAGTATCAGTTCTTAAAAGCACTGTTCCGTGAAGTACCGGATCTGAAAGCTGACAAAGAACATCTGATGATCATCAGCCCGGATGAAGGAGCTATGCACCGTGCAGTTTACTTCTCTAATGTACTTGGTGTTGATATGGGTATGTTCTACAAGCGTCGTGACTACTCTACAGTTGTAAACGGAAAGAACCCGATCGTTGCCCATGAATTCCTCGGTGATGACGTAACAGGAAAGGATGTTCTTATCGTTGACGATATGATCTCTTCCGGAGAGAGTATGCTTGATGTTGCAAAACAGCTGAAAGATCGTAACGCCGGACGTGTCTTCGTATGTACAACATTCGGACTGTTCACAGACGGATTTGATAAATTCGATGAGTATTACAATAAGGGATATATCAGTAAAGTTATTACAACAAACCTTACATATCTCCCACCGGAACTTTATGAAAAACCTTACTTTGTAAAAGCTGATATGAGTAAATTTATCGCACTGATCATTGATTCCCTGAACCATGATGTGCCGATCAGCTCCGTTATCAGCCCGACAGATAAGATTCATGCTCTTCTTGAGAAGCGTGAAAAAGGACTTCTGTAAAAATCCATAAAAATACCTGCAAGATGTCAAAATTGATATCTGCAGGTATTTTTTTAATACTTAAATTATTTTATTTCATCTCCGCAACGCGATCCTGAATTGTCTTATTGAAATTCTCAATCTGTCTGGAATAAGGCTCATTCATGAACTTGCTGTTCAGCATGAAGTCTGCTGTTGCAAGGTTGTTCGCAACCGGAATATCATATACTACTGCAATTCTAAGAAGTGCCTTAACGTCCGGGTCATGTGGCTGTGCCTCTAACGGATCCCACAGGAAGATCATGAAATCAATCTGTCCTTCTACGATCTTCGCACCAATCTGCTGGTCTCCACCAAGTGGACCACTGCAATATCCTTTTACCGGAAGTCCTGTTTTGTTGATTCTTAACAGAATTTTTACGGTTATCATTCACAGATTTTTTACTCTTCCATGTTCCGATGTTCTTCATCGTAGAATTTCATCAACGCCTGTGTTCCGAGATCTCCGTATCCTTCCTGCTCAAGTTCTTCGTAATTGGCAAGAACCATACTGAGTACATCAAGGGAAAGTCCTTTTCTGTTCGCTTCGATCAGTGCAAGCTTCATGTCTTTGATAAAATGTTTCATAAAGAATCCCGGTGCATAATCATCTTTTAAGATCTTTGGTCCGAATGTGTCAAGCTGCTTACTTCCTGCTGCACCTGTCGCAACGGACTTCATGAATACTTCCGGATCCAGTCCCTGTTCTTTTGCGTAAGTAAGTGCCTCGCACACACCGGACAGTGTTCCGGCGATCATGATCTGGTTCGCCAGCTTGCAGTGCTGTCCGCATCCAGCCTTACCCTGATAATTAATGTTTGTTCCCATTGCCTCAAAGAGTGGCATACAGGCTTCGTAATCTTCTTTCTCTCCGCCAACAAGGATGGACAATGTTCCGGCTTTCGCTCCTGTATCTCCGCCTGTGACAGGTGCATCCATCACATGGAAACCTCGTTTTGTACCTTCCTCGTAAATCTTCTCAGCAATCTGCGGACTTGTTGTTGTCATATCGATCAGATAAGCGCCTTCCTTTGCACTGTCTAAGATATTCCCCTCGTCAAAATATACTTCTTCTACATCCTGTGGGAACCCAACGATCGTAATAACTGCATCACAATCCTGCACGCAATCCTTGATTGACTCATGGAACTGTGCTCCTTCGCCGATCACATCTTCTACTTTACTCTTTGTTCTTGCATAGATATGTAATTCAAATCCGGCTTTCATGAGATTTCTGACCATGGATTTTCCCATGATTCCTACACCGATAAAACCCACTTTATTCATCTGCTTTATTCCTCCTGTCTAAGATAGCTCCCATGTCATCACACAGGAGCCATTCTTATCATTTTCTATTTTCAACTATCTTTCTTCTTTTGTCACAACTTCGCCCTGTTTTTTGTAAATGCTGTTTGCCGGAACGAATCCTCGTACAGAGGAAAGTGGATAAATGTTACTGTGATTTCCAACAACTGTTCCCGGATTCAGAACGCTTCCGCATCCTACTTCTACTTCATCTCCGAGCATTGCACCAAACTTCTTCATGCCTGTCTCAATCTTCTCTTCTCCGGCTTTTACCACAACAAGTTTCTTATCTGATTTTACGTTAGATGTAATTGATCCGGCTCCCATATGAGATTTGTATCCAAGAACAGAATCACCTACATAATTATAGTGCGGAACCTGAACTTTATTAAAAAGGATCACGTTCTTAAGCTCTGTGGAATTTCCTACAACAGCTCCTTCTCCTACGATCGCATTTCCACGGATAAATGCACAGTGACGAACCTCTGCATCCTTTCCGATGATTGCCGGTCCATTGATAAATGCAGTCGGAGCAACCTTTGCAGATTTCGCTACCCATACATTTTCTCCGCGTTTCTCGTATTCGTCCTCGCTCAATGTAGCTCCAAGTTCAAGGATGAAGTTGCTGATCTTCGGAAGTACTTCCCACGGATAAGTAACTCCGTTGAAGATATCTTTTGCGATTGTCTGGTCTAATGAATAATTTTCTTTTACTGTTAATGCTTCTAACATGGTAATTCCTTTCTGCCGGTTAGAACCGACTTACATTTATTCCTTTTAATTGTGTCATTTACTTTTGTTTCCTGTTTTTGTTCTACCTGTCGTTTTATTATTATTTACAGACGGATAGAATCCTGCTGCTTTTTCATAGCAGGCTCTGAGCTGATATTGATTGTTCAGCCCTTTCACCCCAACGGTTCTGCTGGTGATGAAATGATCTAGTTTTCTCATATATTCATCTGATGTGATGGAACCTTCTGCCACATAGTTCAGTCCCTTCTCCCAGCTTGCTGTAAGTTCCGGGTTCAGGAGTGACCGGATGGAATGATCAACAACATCATAGATCATCTCTCCCTGCAGCGTCGGTGTGATCACCTGTGTCTTCTTGTTCAATGCAAGATACTTGATATTCACAAGCTTTTTCAGAATCTCTGCTCTTGTCGCACTTGTTCCGATTCCGCTTCCTTTAATCTGGGCACGAAGTTCTTCGTCCTCGATCAGCTGTCCTGCATTCTCCATTGCCAGGATCATGGAACCGGAATTATAACGCTTCGGAGGTGATGTCTCTCCTTCTTTGATATCCAATGCTCTGACCTGAAGGACTGCACCCTTCTTTAATGACTTGATCACCTCGAACAATCCGGTGTCCAGGCTCTGATCGGAAGAATCGGAACCTGCCTCGTCATTTGTATCATTGTTATTATTCTCACTGTTTCCATTACTGCTATCTTTTGTGGCTGTCTGAGAAGCTTTCTTCTTCGGAATGCCTGCCACTTTCAGATAACCTTCCTCAGCAAGTACTTTGAAGCTTGAGAAGAAGCTTTCTTCTTTGATCTTCGTCACGATAGCAACCTTCTGGTAAACTGCCGGCGGATAAAAGATACTTAGGAATCTTCGCACGATCAGGTCGTACACACCCTTCGCAGTAGATGAAACAGTACTCAATGCATTCAACCCTTGTCCTGTGGGAATGATTGCATAATGGTCTGTGATCTGCTTGTCATTCACATAACGTGTCTTGGCAAGTGTCTTATAGCTTCCAAAATTCAGGATATCCTGCATATACGGTGCCGCCATCGGATATTTTGACAACCCGTTCAGATTTCTTGTGATTTCCTTTGCCACTGCGGTAGACAGAACACGGGCATCTGTTCTCGGATAAGTCACAAGTTTTTTCTCATACAGCTCCTGCACGATTCGCAGTGTCTCATCCGGACTGATCTTAAATCTCTTAGAACAGTCGTTCTGAAGCTCCGCCAGGTTATATAAAAGAGGGGGATTCTTCTTCTCTTTCTTTTTCTCAATCGACTCGATCCTGCAGTTCAATCCTGACTGTCCCTGTGTTCCTGCTACATTTACAGACTCGTCATCCGGTGTCTGCAGGTATTGAATCAATTCTTCTGCTTTCTTGCGCTCCTTAAATCCATTTTCCTTATAAAGGTCATAGGACTCAAAATAGCGGGAGCCTTTCACTGCTCTCCACTCACCTTCGAACGTATGCCCCTGTGCATCAATTGTGCTGAGTACACGGTAAAACGGTGTCTTGACAAAATCACGGATCTCACGTTCTCTGCGCACAACCATGCCAAGAACACACGTCATAACACGTCCTACAGATACAACAGAATACTTCGTTTGCAGAAAATTTGAAATACTGTTGCCATATTTCAAGGTCAGCAGACGGGAGAAGTTGATTCCCATCAGATAATCTTCTTTGGCGCGCAGGTAGGCAGATGCTCCGAGGTTATCATACTCTGACAGATCTTTCGCCTCTCGGATTCCTCGTAAGATCTCTTCTTCTGTCTGGGAATCAATCCACACTCTCCGGCGCTTTTTCCCCTCCACGTGTGCTTCCTGTTCTACGAGACGGTAGATATATTCTCCCTCTCGCCCGGAGTCGGTACAGACATAGATCGTATCGACATCTTCCCGGTTCAGGATCCCGCTGACGATCTGAAACTGCTTTGCCACTGACGGAATGACTTCGTATTTGAATTCTTCCGGGATAAATGGCAGCGTCTGCAGGTTCCATTTCTTAAGTGCCGGATCATATTCCTCCGGATAACTCATCGTCACCAGATGGCCGACGCACCAGGTGACGATGGCTTCGTCTGACTCAAGATATCCGTCCCGTCGTTTTGTATTTAGTTTCAATGCTTTTGCGAATTCCTGGGCAACGCTCGGTTTCTCCGCAATGTATACTGATTTTCCCATAAACTAGTTATTTATCTTCCATTCCATTATTTTACACGGAATCTGTAAGCAGTGCGGGTATCGTATTTCTCACCTTTCTTACAGATCGGTCCCGGGAAGTTCTCGTGGTGGATTGCATCCGGATAGTACTGTGTCTCCAGACAGATGGCATCTCTCATCTCATAAACAGCACCGTCTCTTCCTTTCTCTCCGTCAAGGAAGTTCGCGGTATAGATCTGCACTCCCGGAAGGTCTGTCAGTACACTCATGTGGATTCCACTTTCATCCCCGGCCACTTCTGCTACTTTATCAAATTCGCCTTCATTTTTCAATACCCAATTGTGGTCGTATCCATTTCCGAATACCAGCGGTTCATAATCTGCTTCAATATCTTTTCCGATTGTCTTATCTGTTCTGAAATCCATCGGAGTTCCTTCCACACTGCGGATCTCACCTGTCGGAATGGATGCTGCGTCTGCCGGTGTAAATGCATCTGCATTCAGCCATAATGTATGATTCAGAACATCTCCGCTCTTATGTCCGTTCAGGTTAAAGTAACTGTGATTTGTCATATTGATGATCGTATCCTGATCCGGCTCTGCTTCGTAGTGGATCATCAAAGTATTCTCTTCATCCAGAGAATAGGTCACTTTCATAACAAGTGCTCCCGGATATCCCTGATCCCCATCCGGGCTGTCCATCTCAAATGTTACATGAGTATCATCTGCATCCGCAACCTTCCACATTCTTCCGTGATAGAAATCAAGTCCGCTGTGCAAGTTGTTCTCTCCGTCATTCTTTGTCAAGTGATATTCTGTTCCATTGATCTCGATCACTGCCCCACCGATACGGTTTGCGTTACGTCCTACAGATGCTCCGAATGCATTTCCAAGTCCTGCTTCATATCCGGTTGCATCATCATATCCAAGTGTCACTTCTACCAGATTGTTATCCTTATCTGGAACAAGTACACTTGTCAGTGTTGCTCCGAAGTCAGATACGCTGATCTGCATTCCTGCTTCATTTTCCAGTGTATATACGGTAGCCAATTCCCCTTTCGATGTCTTTCCAAAGTCTTTTTTCTGTAACGGTTTCATCTTTCTCTGCTCCTCCATCTCTCGTCCTTCTATTGTTTTTTTCTGAAAATCTTCCGTACGGTTGTTAAGAATCCTTCTTTTTTCTTCTTCGGCACATTGGCTGCAGCCGGACGTTTTGCCTGTGATGCTTCTCGCATAAAGGTCTCCTGTGCATTCACAAGACTTGCTCCGTCTTCCACCGGTTTCTTCACATATGTTCCGTCACTTGTCATCGCACGGGCTTTCACATTGTCAGAAAGCATTACATGAAGCTGATGGAACAGGCGTTTCCGGATCTCTACATCATAGACCGGGCACGCGACTTCTACACGCTTCTCTGTATTTCTTGTCATCATATCAGCAGATCCAATATAAACTGTTGCATCTGCTCCTTTTCCGAAGACGAAAAGTCTTGGATGCTCCAGATATCTTCCGACGATACTTGTCACACGCAGATTCTCTGTCTTTCCCTTGATTCCCGGGAGGATACAGCAGATCCCACGCACGATCAGATCTATCTTCACCCCTGCCTGAGATGCTTCTGTTACTTTTCGAATGAAATCCATGTCCGTAACAGAATTCATTTTCATAATGATTCTTCCGTTCTCACCTTTTGCAATTTCTTCATCCATCAAGGCAAGTACTTTCTGTTTCAGGCTTGTCGGTGAAACAATCAGATGCTTGTAAACTCCATTCAGATTGCTGATCGACATATTCTGGAAAAAGACTGCTGCGTCTTCACCAATCTCTTGTCTGCTTGTCATCAGCGAGTAATCGGTATACATCTTCGCTGTCTTTTCGTTATAATTTCCGGTTCCAATCTGTGTAATGTAATGAATTCCGGTACGGTTTCTGTATGTGATCAGGCAGATCTTGGAGTGTACCTTATAACCCTCGAATCCGTACAGAACACGGCATCCGGCCTCTTCCAGACGCTCGGACCAGTCAATGTTGTTCTGCTCATCAAAACGTGCTCTCAGCTCGATCAGGACCGTAACCTCTTTTCCATTCTCAGCCGCTGCACAGAGATATTCTACGAGTCGTGCTTTCTTCGCCAAACGGTAGATTGTGATCTTGATCGTCAGAACTTCCGGGTCTGTTGATGCTTCTTTGATCAGCTGAAGGAACGGTTCCATGCTTTCGTATGGATAGCAAAGGAGTACCTCTTTCTTCTTTATCTGCGGAATCACCTTACCCTCTGCAAGCATGGAAGACGGTTGCGGAGAAAATGGTACATCCACAAGCGTTTTTTTCTTCGAATCCGGAAGTTTATCAGCGATTGCAAAGATAAAGTCCAGCTTCATCGGCATCTTTGTTCGGAAAATGCATTCCGGACGGATATTGAATTTCTCACAGAAATATTTCTCCATCTCTTTACTCAGAGAATTGGCTGCCTCAAGACGGACAACGGCCATCCTTCTTCTCTTATGAAGTGTCTCCTGCATCACATGACGGAAATCTCCGCTGTCTGCATAAGCTTCATCATCCGGTGATACATCTGCATTTCTCGTTACACGGATATAGTTCTTGTCTGAGATCTGATACTGGTCAAAAACAAGATCAATAAATTCCAGGATAATCTTTTCCATACGGATATAACGGATGTCATACCCCGGAAGATAGAGAATATTAGAAATATATTGTGGTACCGGGATGATTCCGAGCATCGTCTTGTCTCCCTGCTTCAGATTCGCAACCACATACAGTTCTTTACTTAACAGATGTGGGAACGGATGGTTCGCATCTACGATCTGTGGGGAAAGCACCGGCATTACTTCTTCTTTGAAATATTTCTTTACAAACTTCTTCTCCTGCTGTTCCAGTTCCTTGAAGTCAAGACCGCAGACACCATACGGACTTAACTGTTTCTTGATCTCTGCATATGTCTTATCTCGTTCCTTGTAAAGTGGGGAAACAGCTCGATAAATTGCATCTAACTGCTGTTTTGCTGTCATACCGGATCGCTGATCGATCTTTTTGCTGTCTGCTGATGCCATATCATACAGACTTCCTACGCGGATCATAAAAAACTCGTCTAAGTTACTTGTGAAAATAGCTACGAATTTCATACGTTCCATCAAAGGAACTGTCTCGTCCCGTGCTTCTTCGAGAACGCGCTGATTGAACCGAAGCCACGATAATTCACGGTTCTGAGTTTCTTCTAAAATCTCTCTCATATAACTCAACTCCCTTTTCTCTCTTCTTTTAACAAGTCGATTTATTTTTATTACTGTTCAAGATACTTCAGCATTTCTTCTGTCTTTCGCTCCATCAGATGATATCCATGTTCATAAAATGCATGCAGGACATCCGGATGCTGTTCGAGCCGTGATACTGGTTTTACATGTGGACGAAGGACATAGATCTCTCCACGCTTCTCAAGCTGGTCCAGATAATTCATCGTCTTATTATAGATAAAACTTCTTCTGAAGATTGTCCGGACTGCATTCGGATAGGACTTATATGCCTGTCTGTAAAGCTTCTGCACTGCCGGTGAGATCACTTTCTTACGATAGCCCTGATTTCTCGTCAGGATCACTATGATCTTCTCATTCCCAAGCTTCTGTGCACGATGGATCGGAACAGAATCTGCAAGTCCGCCATCCAGATACGGGACACCGTCAATATTCACCATCGGAGTCACAAGCGGCATACTGCTTGATGCACGACAGATCTTCATCAATCGGTCAGGATCTTCTGTTTCCGTCATATATTCTGCATTTCCAGTCAGACAGTTTGTCGTTACCAGCTCACAGTGCATCTCTGACTGAAAATATGTATCAAAATCAAATGGGATCAGTTCATTCGGATATTTATCAAAAATCAAATCCATATTCATCAGACTTTTCTCCCTGATCGTATCTTTCACTCCATTAATATACT
>OHZY01000414.1_pt1 | contig 15066 bp, 15 predicted proteins | sample 1580621 | NCBI WGS metagenome assembly OHZY01 (sample SAMEA3882535, study PRJEB24775) | human gut metagenome | biome: human-associated habitat; feature: intestine environment; material: feces | place: Netherlands | collected 2009/2010 | reverse complement strand
CCTGCCAGCACCACCAAATCTACTTTATATTCATTCAATTTTTCTAAGAAATCAGCATTGAATGCCGCCCGGTTCTCATAGGATTTCGGAGAAATGCAAAGTGCCTTGATATTATGTTTTTTTGCACGCTCTAAGGCATAGGCATTCGGATTATTACTGATTACCACTTCTATCTTTGCATTGGTAATGGTTCCATTATCCATGGCATCGATAATTGCCTGAAGATTGGTTCCACCACCGGATACTAATACTGCAACTTTTAGCATAATGTAACACCCTTTTCTCCGTTTTCAATCTTACCAACAACATATGGCTTGTCTCCGGCAGATTTGATTGCTTCCATGGTTTTATCTACATCTTCCGGTGCAACTGCAAGTACCATACCTAGTCCCATGTTGTAGGTATTGTACATCATTTTCTCTTCTACATTTCCTTCTTTTGCCATCAGGGTAAAGATTGGTGGAATCGGATAGCTGTTCTTTTCAATCACTGCATGTTTTCCTTCCGGAAGCATACGTGGAACATTTTCATAGAAACCACCGCCTGTGATATGGCTGCAGGCTTTTACACGGATGCCGGCATCTTTGATGGCACGCAGTGCTTTTACATAAATTCTGGTTGGTGCAAGTAGTGCTTCTCCCAAAGTAGTTCCCAGTTCTTCATGGTATGTATCAAGGGTTTCTTTATCCATAGTAAAGATTTTACGAACCAGTGAAAATCCATTGGAATGTACTCCGGTTGATGCCATACCAATCAGAACATCACCGTCTGCCAGAGTCTCGCCGGTAATCATATCTTTCTTATCACATACACCTACTGCAAATCCAGCCAGGTCATATTCATCCTCTGCCATCAGACCCGGATGCTCTGCGGTCTCTCCACCAATTAATGCTGCATCAGACTGAAGACATCCTTCTGCTACACCTTTTACGATGGCTGCAATTTTCTCCGGATAATTCTTACCACATGCAATATAATCTAAGAAGAATAATGGTTCTCCACCTGCACAGGCAATATCATTTACACACATTGCTACTGCATCAATACCGATGGTATCATGCTTGTCCATAATCATGGCGAGCTTTACTTTCGTGCCACAGCCATCTGTTCCGGATAACAGTACCGGTTCTTCCATTTCTTTAATCTTCTCTAATGAAAATGCTCCGGAAAATCCGCCCAGTCCTCCAAGAACCTCTGGACGCATGGTCTTCTTTACATGCTCCTTCATCAGTTCTACGGACTTATATCCTGCCTCAATATCCACGCCTGCGTTCTTGTAATCCATTGTTCTTCCTCCTGAAATTATTCTTTATCTTGCTCTTTATTTTTTCAGTGCAAGTATGGAAATGCTTCGCATTTCCATACTACGGGCTTTCGTCCTATCAGACCTTATAAGCAGCCCGTTTGGACTTCCAGCAGCCCAACGGACTGCTTATAAGGTCTGGCACTGCTCAATGCTACTTACATTATAACGTCATTTGCTTATAAAGACCAATTATATATAGTAATACCACTAATTAGTTTTTCTAATTAATGGTATCTGGTTGCTTATTTCTACTTATAATTTACTTTTATTTCAATCGGGTTGTCCCATCTAATATGGCATGGGTCAAAGTATCTCCCTGATAGGATAATTTCAGTGAAAAGAAGCTCTCCCTCTCTTCTAACAGCCGGAAAAATATCTTATCACCCTCCCAGATTGGCAGGTCATATACTTCTTCCTTTGGCACCCATTCCAGTGTTCCTTCGTCACACTCGCTCATCGTACCGTGGAATTCATCTGCCGTATAAAGAAACATATACTCCGTCGGCCACGCATCGGAATCGAAAGTGACCACGCCCCGCAGCCGGTAAGAATCCAAGGTAAGCCCGGTTTCTTCTTTTACTTCCCGAAGCAGACATTCTTCCGGAGATTCTCCTGCTTCAAAATGACCGCCAACACCAACCCATTTATCTTTATTTACATCATGACTTTTCTTCACCCGGTGCATCATCAGGTAGCAATTTTCCTTTTCTATATAGCAAAGCGTTGTATTTTCCGAACGTCTTTCTTCCATTTTTCTTTCTCTCTTCCGCTTTCTTTTTTACTTTCTTCCATGACTCTATGGTTCTATGCCGCTATCCGAAGCTTCCGGAAGCATACTTTAAAATAAATAATCTCGGCAATTGCTGTAATCGACCAGGAAAATGCATACAAAAGATATAAGGATGCAATGGTTCCAAAATATGCAAAAATCGTATATACCCAGATTACACGGAATACGCAGGAGCCCATGATAACAATAATGGTCGGCACAATGCTCTTTCCAATTCCGCGGGATGCCGCAATCGTGCAGTCCATAAATGCGGAAAGTGCATAGGAAAATCCCATAATCTTAATCCGCTCCATTCCGGCTTCAATTACCTCCGGTTTGCTGGCAAAAAGAGACAGGAACTGTCTTCCGAAAACCACCAGCAGCCCACCAAAAATTGCGCCTGCCAGAAACGAATACAATAAACTGATGCGGTAACTTTTTATCATGCGTTCCCTGTTTCCTGCCCCCATATTCTGTCCCATGAAACTGGCGCATGCCGTATAAAACGCTGTCATAATATTAAAAATCAGCGTATCTGCATTGATTGCCGCTGAATTGCCGGACACCATAACCGCATCAAAGGAGTTTACGCCGGTCTGCACAAAAAGATTTGCAATTGCAAAGATTGCATTCTGCATTCCGCCCGGAACGCCAAGCATCAGCACACTTTTCGCCGCTTCCTTATGAAAACGCAGTCTGGAAAAATAGAGCCTGCAGCTATCCTTTCTCCGGCACAGATGAGAAACCACCAAAATAGCTGACACATACTGAGCAATAACGCTGGCAATTGCCACTCCGCCTGCTACCATATTACACTGGATAACAAAGAAAAGATTTAATAACACATTTAACACACCGGCAATACTCAGATAAATAAGTGGAAGCTTCGTCTCGCCGGATGCACTTAAAACACCATTTCCAAAATTGTAAATTGCAAGTGCCGGAAGCCCCAGTGCATAGATCCGAAAATATAGTACTGCGCCATCCATAAACTCTGATTTCGTATGTAAAATGTTTAAAAATGGCTCCGCAAATATATTACATATCAGGCACAGTATAAGACCTGCTATCAGACAAATCAATGCCGCCGTGTGCACGGTTTCTTCCGTTCCCTTCGCATCTCCTACGCCCAGCTTATGCGCTACCCTTACATTAACACCACCACCCATTCCAATCAGGAAGCCGGTAAATAAGGACACCAACAGCGTGGTCGAACCAACCGACCCCAGGGGGATATATCCTGCATATTTTCCTACAATTGCTACGTCACTTAAATTAAATAATACTTCTAATATCTGAGAACACATCAACGGTATGCTAAAGAGGAAAATGTTCTTCCATAAAGAGCCGGATGTCATCCCGATACTTTTTCTTCTGCTTTCTGCTTTACTGCTCATAACTTTATTTCACTTTATTTATTGCTTCATTTACATTATTTTCCCTTATCTGGGACACAGATAGTCTAGCACAAATTGGGGGATGGGACAATAGACTATGCTTCCCAGATTTCATATTCCTGAAGCTTTGCCGCATCATATGTAAGCCTTATGTTTTCTTCCATCAACTTCAAAGTCTCATTAACCTGACTTGCAAAATCCTTTTCCCAACTCATATAAGAAATCCGATTTTATCTCACTTATTACATTTATGGAATCTACAGTTAACTTCATATATTTATTATCCTTAAAACGCTCAGCATCTTCATTTGTCCGCTTTCTTATTCAGGAGTCTTTCCATTGGCATCCGTTCAATATTATCATTTGTTTGCCGCTTACCAGATTGATGAATCGCATATGTACTCTTGCCAAGTGCCATTGCAGCCACGCCATAATCTTGCGATACAGCAATATCTCCCTTATGGCAAATGCTAATCAGCTTATAATCCACCGCATCAGCTCCAGCACCGACCACAATTACCTCACTATAATCTGATTGAAGTACATGGTTCGTATCACAGAGCAGAGTCACCGGTATTCCATATTTTTCTACAACTCTTTCTACTATACCAACCACCGGACAGGCATCTGCATCCACATAAATATGCAGATTTCCAATTCGCTTTGCCATTTCTTCCTGATACATTGCATATTCAGTTTTGCTCATACACACCGGTCCGATTGATGTCTCATATATCTGGCAGTCTGTAATTTCCTTTGACTTCTGTTCCATCAGTAAAATGCTCCTATATCACAACATCATTACAATGATCAATCTCATGCTGGATTATCTGTGCAGTCCAGCCGGAATACTTTCCATGCTGTGGCTTAAAATTCTGGTCCAGATAATCAACCTCTATTTCTTCATATCTTTTGCAAGGTCTGACTCCTTCCAAAGAAAGACATCCTTCTTCTGTCTGAAATGCCCAAGCTTCTTTGTAATTACCGGGTTGACCATAGCAAACTGGAATGGTTCTGCAACATTCTGCAGTCATTCCGCGGAGAGTCTGCGGCAGGTACCACTACGGCACGGTCGGGGAGATATTGCCACCGAAATCAAAGTGCGGTTTGTGTCTCACACAATGTGCCGTCTGACACTTTATCATATTCGGCAATAGAATCTCCAAAATCTAATTTCTCCAATACTTTAATTTTACCTTCCATTTTTTATGTTTCTCCCAGTCATTCATAAAATATTTTAATGATCAATCCTTAACGAATTTCCATTTAATCTGTATTTGTCGAGCATTTTAAAATCTTTTATTTCACCTATTATTCTGCTGAAACTTAATCAACAATAACCATATCAATAACTCATAATCTTCACCTAATTGTCTAGTGTAACCCACATAGAACTAGAATGGCTCCCCATCAAATCTCCTCTCTTCCTTCGAAAAGGTATTTAAAATTTTTTAATGATTATATTCAGCCACCGTTCAGGATCCATTTTTTCTTTTAAATCATCAGATCTCCAGCACTCTATAATATTCAATGTGGCATGTCTTTTCATTGTAAGCAATAATGCTTCTTCGTTCATATCATAATATTCTTTTCCATCACAATATCTATATCCATTTCCTAACTTCCATGAAGCATACATAATACCATTCGTTTTTAATGAACGTACAATTCTAATTAATACCTCATCTAACTCTACCTCCGATATATGTAGAAGAGATGCACACGCCCATATTCCCTGAAATTCATCTTTAAAGTCCATTTCTTGTGCAGTAATATTCAATGGCTTCAACGATGTTAACTGTGCAGTAGCTTCACACATCTTTATTGATGGATCTAGTGCTACTACTGCATAACCTTGATCCAAGAAGTATTTGCTATCTCTTCCACTCCCACATCCCAGATCCAGTACCCTATCCCCTGGCTCTAAATATGCCTCAAACTTTTTGTAAATGTCCGACATATCAATATTTTGGGTGTTACGTATAAAGTTTTCTGCATTTCTATTATAATAATCAATTGTTGAGTTCAGTTAAATCACCCACATTTCATATTCCTGCAATTTTGCAGAGTCATAAACAAGTCCAAGATTTTCTTCCAATACATTTCCAAATTTTTCCTGATCAAGCCCCGGAATATAAAGCTTCTCACTTGCCCATACTGCATTCAGATGCTGATTTTCACATTTATGAAACTGCTTCATTAATACATCTGCTTGTGCTTGATTAGCGTTTGCGAATACAAGTGAATACAAATAATAGTTGTACTCAACAAATCTCTTAATGTAGGATCTCTCTGGCAACTTGTTATTTTTACTGGAATTTAATCTTTTGCTCATCGGTGTCAAATTCCAAATTTCATCATTTGAAATATAAGACCGAGGAACAAAATGATCCAGGTCAAAGCTGTCTATATCTAGAGTATTTCCAGTATAAATTTCATATAATGGCTTACCAGTTAACTCATATGTCATTTTCCAAAGAATTCTAACATTTTCTAATGACTTTCTTCTTTCCTCTGTCTCTGGTGCTATTTTATACATTATTCCCGGAACACCCGGATTTCTATCTTGAATAAAAATAGCTTTATTATATCTAATCCATCCCATAATAATCGCATAATTCTGAATCATGAAATTTTTCCACTCTTCATTTATACGAATTCTGCGCATCAAGGGTTGATCTGCATCGATGATATCATAGAAGAACTCATTGTTAAGTTTTGTATACGCATTCAAATACGCAATGAATCGTCCGTAATTTTTCCTATCTATGTCTGATTTTCCTTCTTTATCGACAAAAGGCTTGATCAAACGATACGGCACATAATCAGTTAAATGATTTTTATCTTCCCATAGTTTGTCAGAATACTTAACAATAAGTCGCTGCATTTGCTCCTTTGATGGAGATTTATTTTCTAATTCTTCTTTTGAATTTTCATATAGAATTCTGATCGCATGTTCCAGAAAATTTTCAGCGTTGCCATTGACAGTATGTCCTAATCTTAAATGGTAAAACGTTACTGTCCTCCAAGCTCCCCATATCATTTCATCAATAATTTCTTCAAAGGATATTGGATTTTGCTTGTGCGGGATAAGCTTCATTATCGCCTCTAGCCAAAAGAATTTATATCCCTGATCATTATTACTGATTAAATTTTCAAACTTTTTAACATCCAGCTGATTAGAATATAATTGTAATCCAACTGCCTTTGAATCTCTCATCATTGCGCTCCTATTAACTGATCATTTGCTTTGCAAACGATAAAAGCATTTCCATGTTTTTCACAATTTCTTCGGGTTTCTCATCTGGTCCCCAACTGATTCTGACTGAGCTCTCTATTTCATCTTCTGGAATTCCCATTGCTGTCAAAACATAACTTGGAGAATAGTTCTGTGATGTACAAGCTGAACCGTTTGAAATACTGCAGTATTGTTTGGTTGAAAGCATAAGGGCTTCTGATGATACTCCCGGGAAGCAGATATTTAAAGTGCTATTGACACAATAATTCTGATCTCCATTGATCTTATACTTAATTTCAGCCTGTCGGATGGAATCTAAAATATCATACTTGATTGTTTGCAATTTTGTCTCATTGTCCAGATAATTTTGTTCCGCAATCTCACAAGCACGTCCACATCCAGCAACTAATGCAACAGGAATAGTTCCTGGTCGAATTCCATGTTCCTGCTGCCCTCCATACATAATGTTTTTAACAGGAGGCAACTTGTATCTATTTTTCTTCAATACAAGAACACCTACTCCTTGCGGTCCCATCAACTTATGCGCACTGAATGATAACATGTTATAGTGAAGATCCCTTATTTCTTCAACTAACTTTCCGCAACTTTGTGTTGCATCAATATGAAATAACGTTCCTCTCTCCTTTAATGCATTTCCGATTTCTTTTACCGGTTGAATAATTCCAGTTTCATTATTCACATGCATAACACTCACAAGTAGCGTGTCATCTCGAACTTTTGATAACACTTTTTCAGCATCCACTCTTCCTGAAAGGTCTGGTGAAACAAATTCTACTTCAAATCCTTCCCTTTCCATAGATTTTACAGTTTCAAGAATTGCTTTATGTTCGATGGATGTTGTTATAATATGTTTTTTGCCCTTCTCTTGTGCATACTCTCTTAATCCTTGGATTGCAATATTATTGCTTTCCGTAGCACCACTAGTAAAAAATATTTCATCTGGTTTTACAGCCAACAAGCTTGCAACTTGCTTTCGCGCTGTTTCTACCACGTTGCGCGCTGTTTCTCCATATAAGTGAGTTCTACTATCAGCATTACCAATCGCATTGCGATATACATCAAACATGCACTCCAAAACATCTTCGTTTATTGGCGCAGATGCATTATAATCTAGATAAACATTCATTGTTATGCCTCCTTAATTGCTAGGTTAACTAGGTCATCAATACTTTTTATAAATCCAGTTCCACACAGATGAGAAATACCACGTTCTAAATTCAATTTAAAGTATTTTGCAACCGTCTCATCATCAATTCCTAGTCCCATTTCTATACACCAAGCCTTTACCAATGCTTCATATAACTCATAGTAATCTCCGCCAAAAGTAAACCAAGACATTTCTAAATTACTATCTGCTACAATTGGAATATCCGTAGGTACAGTTTTTTCACTTAATGAGTAGCATAATGCCCATCTGCATAATACATTCCAGTTTTTAATTCCGGTCTTTCCTTTCAGTCTTGAAAGCCGATCTTTCGACTGCTGTGAAACCCTAACTTGTTTTATAATCATTTCTTATGCTCCTATTAGATATCCTTCAACTATCGAAGTACTTTTTGATTCTTCATCATAATTCAACGTATACTCATCACCAATATTCTCTTTCATCATTTGGTAATATGTACTATCAATTTCAGAATCCGTTGATAAAATTATGGTTTGTTCTCCAGCATATGGAAAATATGTCTGAATCAGTGCTGTTCTATGCAATGAATCCAATCTTGATAGAGGGGTATCGATTATTACCGGCAATTTCTTCTTAGAACAGATAGCCAATGCCCATAAGATAGAAATTACTAATAACTGTTGCTCTCCTGCTGATAATGAATTCTTATCCACCTCGCTATTATCTTCCGCCAAATACCTAATATCTAATGTCTCAGGGCACATTTCGACTCTATTAATTAAATTTCTCTTATTTGCGAGCTTCTTATAACACGACGTAATTGTATCTGCTAATACAGATGTTTTTCTGCTTTGTAGAGCAGCCTGATACTTATTAATAATATCAAATGCAATATTAGAATATCTAAATTTCCTTTGTTCTTTATCTTCCTGCTCTTCTAGTGCCAAATAAGCTTCAACGTATTTATTAAATTCAGTCGTCGCATTCGTTAATGAGCTGGATATTCTGGTCCTTTTCTGTTCCAACTCAGAAATTTTTACTTTGTCTTCAATAAGTTTTCTTTCTGCCTTCTTTATTTTCTCATAAACAGCTTTGAGTTCTTTTTCATTAATATCCAAGTTTAAGTAACTTTCAATCTCACCCAACTGCTTCTTTATATTTTTTATTTTTGTTTGTATTTCAATAGTTTGCCTTTTAGTATTTTGAAGGATACTCTCTATCAGACTATTAATTTGATAAAGTGCTTGATCTGAAAGTGCATATCTCTCCTCTGTATTCTCATCTGTCAACGAGCTTTTGATGTAATCTAAGAAATCTTTACCTGCTTGTGGCTCTCCTTTATAACCTGCCAAGAAGGAATCCATCAATTCATCTAATTTCATTATAGCTTCCTTCATAACTAAGTTATCATGTTCATCAGTAGCTTCCAGTTTTATATTTCGAATCAGATCGTTAACTAGTAGAAGAGGCAATTCAGCAGATGCTAATTCGTAAAGTTTTGTTTCTAGATTCTGCAGTTCTGATCTGAGCAGTGCCCTTTTTTGCATAAGCTCTTTTCGCTTTTCTACGGCATCTCCACCTTTTGAAGAATACATTTGATGTAACTTGTCTAACTCTTCTGTATCTGCAACTAATTTTGCTCTATTACTTTCCAATTTAGAATCAGCTTTTTCTAATTCTATATTCAGCTGGTCTTTTACCTGTCTTAATCTTTGAAGTTCTTCTGCCGATCTGTCTTCCGAAACAATTTTTGTTTTCTTTAGACTTCTACTTATATCGCTCCGTAGGACATCTAATACTGTGATACCCAGCATTGAACGGATAGCATTCTTCAATTGGCTATTAGTTGTATCTACTGCCATCTCTGCAATTTTCTCACCATCAAAGAAGAAAAAACTAGAAAGTGCACTCGGTAATATATTTTCTACAAACATTGGCCAATTATTTGTAAGGAACTCGTTATATGCTCCATCCTTGCTCACTCTAATTTCTTCTTCAACTTTTTTTGAAAATGCATTCCATGATCTCTTAACGATATACTCTTCTCTATTTGGATCATTTGTTTCAAATTTAAGTTCAACATAACATTCCATTTCACTAGAGTTCTTATTAATAAATGACTTCAAATATTGTGAATAGGATTTTATTTTGCTTTCTCTAAATGCAAATGAATTAGAGCCATATAATGCAAGTAAAACTGCCTCCAAAAAAGTGGTCTTTCCTCTACCATTCATTCCACCTATTAATACAATTGGCTTTTCTCCTCTGAAATTAAATTCATTATCACCTGCATACACTCCAAAATTATGTAGCTTCAATTTTTCTATTATCATTCAGTTATTCTTCCTCGTCTTCAAATTCATATTCTAAAGGTTGATAATCAAGAAACTTCTCATTATATTTTCCGCCATTTTCTTTTTTTCTGATCATCATATCGGAATAATATTTGGTAGCATCCTCTTCGTTTTTATAAAATGTTTTGCTTATAGTACTATCAATAGCGTCCAATATTCCTTTACGCTGATTTAAGCCAGTTGATCTATTTTCTATATCAATCAACGTATACATCATTTCAAAAACTAGTTCTTCGTCAGCATAAGAGGTTTCACATATTTCTTTTAAAATTTTCCATTCCTCTGATTCAAAATTATCATTATGAATCCATTCTGGATCTACAAATTTCTTACCAATAACTTCCTCATAAATTTTAGGAACAGTATCATCAAACTCGTGCTTGTCATTGACCCATATTCTTCTAATTGCCTGCAATTCTGGAATACATATTAACTCTAAATTCGTAAACTCTTCTGGTCCGTTCTCATTAATATCCTTCTGAATTTCTAATAAACGCCTTAACCATCCCTCTCGTACCTCTTTCTTATATGGTCCATGAAAGAGTTTTCCATAATTTCCCTGAAGATTTCCTTTCATTCGGCGGAAGCTCCTTCTTTCTCTATCCCCTTCCTCATTTCCAAACTCATTTCTAAATTCAAGGAGTGTGCTCATCCATTCCTTTTCCTGGTCATTGGCTATCATCGCCTCCATAGACTTATCTTTTTCTACCATCGTACAAACCCAACATCCAAATCTACTTTTTCCGCAGGTAGGTGCAGATTTATCAACTTGTAAAGGACATTCATTATCAGCTGTTGCTCCTCTGTACATTGTCAGAAGATCCATATTTGAATATCCCCATGGGTTTTTGTACTGCATTAAAAATGCCCAGACGTCATCATCACTCCAATCTTCCATCGGCGAGAAGACTAGTTCATTTGCAAGCGTTGGATTGGGACTTAATAACTCTCTTACACGCTTCTTTTCAAGATTTGTCATAGTTCTATTACGTCTTGAGCTTTCCTGTTTTCTTGTTCCCAATACAAGAATGATTTCTCCGTGCTCAGCAATTTTATTCTTAATAAAATTATTTACCGGTTGTATCTTAAGTCGATCTGTACACCATCTATACTTCATTCTAGGAAATGGATACCCTCTTCCAATAAGGTTAACCCAAAAGGTATTATTATAATCCGGTATAAGTCTCTCAGGCACAAATGGTAAATCCTTTTCTTCTGCTAATGCTTTCATTTGTTCGAGCGATTTTTCTACCCACTTTGACACAACGGGAGATTCAACCAATGTATCTGTATTCATGACATGAATCTTCTTTCTTCGTTGTTCCCGTGGTAGCTTTTCTATTGCCAACCACACTAACTGAACTGCTGCAGTACTATCCTTTCCTCCTGAATATCCTATCATCCACGGAATTTCATCTGCCAAATATAAGTTTTGAATTGTCACAATTAATCCATCTATTAGTTCTTTACTAATTGCCATTATGTTTACTCCTTAAGAGACTTTCTATAATTATCTTCTGCATTCTTTTCTTCATTAGTCAATGTAATTCCAATAACGTCCTTAATCACATTACAAATCAAGACTCCGGCCTTTTTATTTGTAATAACTCTTCCGTTTTTCCCAATTGCACGCATCTTCCAATGTTTTGCGTTTCTAACCCAATTGATTCCACTTATTCTACTCATGAATACTTCCATATCTTCATTGGGTTGTTCATAAAAATAATTTCCAATTCTACCGAAAGCTTGAATGACAATACTTTGAGTAGCAATATAGTTCTCCCTTAGGTCGACCTTAGTAATTTCGTGTTTCTGCAATTCCTGCCATGGTCTCATATTTTCAACTACCAAAGTCCAATAGGACAGTAAAAATTTTTCACTATCTGTACGCACATCTCTTCCTAGAATCAGCTTATTTGCTGTATAGAATGTATTTAGGGTAAACAAACTCGATGAAAACTTTCCCAAAATATCCTTTTCTTTATCTGTATACGTATTGAGGAAGTCTATATTCCATATTACATTTCTTGTAATCACAGCGACTTCATCGCGAGAATCATATAATTCAGAAATCGAATTAGAAGTTTTTACAGCATTTTTGTTCAAATCGGTAAAAATCTGCTGACTGCGCGCAAGTCCTTTATCTGCATAGAACACAATTGAGATTGTTTCATCTCCCAGAGATTCATCCTCCTTTAAGGCTCTCATGATCGCTGACTTTCTATGTTGTCCATCATTTATTAAGAATCGTGCATCCATTTCTACTTCAAGGATTCCTAAATCAAGTGTTTCTTCATATGGAACAAACAAAAATTTTCCATCTATCGAAGCAGCTAATGCCGAAAAAACATAACTGTCTCGGTTATCTAAAATATATTTGCTAATCACAGGTATACGAGCCTCATTAATTTTTCGTTGAGCTCTATACTCAGGTGGAATATACTCATCTTCCGAATTCTGAAATAATCGCGGCAACATTTTTAATGGTACCATTGCGATATAATATTCTTTTCCAGCTTGAATGCCCTTTACCACAGGAAATTTATATACATAATTCATAATATTCTCCACAAAAAAGATATACTTAAGTACCTACTTAAGTATATCCTTATAGATATGGAGTGTCAATGAATTCTATCTAAATCTAATTGTAAATTGATCCTCTAGGTTTTCCTGTTTGATCCAAGATATGATCTCATCATTCAAATCTGTAATCTTTGCTTTTCCCCTCGTTACAAGGGCAATGAAATGCTTAATATCATCATTTAGGTTTAGCTGTTCCTCAATCTTATCTACTTCAATAATTTTGGTTGTATTAGGCCCGGTAACATCTGAAAGAGAACTCCACTCTCCACTTTCCGAAATATTATTTCGTAAAGTATCAATCCGATTCTTATCTGGTGCCAAACTTCCAATTGTAGCAAGCTTTCCAACTACATTATTTGTTTTCTTACTGTGAAATTCCTTCCACTCCCTTGTAAGTACTGGATTAAGCTTACGTGTGATCTGTGTTTTCGTTGTTTGAAGTAATTCTTCATCCACTACTCCAGCACCAATTATCCCATATAATTTTTGTAAGCTATCATCAATAAGCTGTATCGTCTCATCTGACAAAGAATACTCTAATTCTGTATGTGCATAACTCAGCTTATTCATTATTTCTGAAAAGTCTAATGTCAAATTATGATAATCGCTATCATTTTTTACTTTTTTCTCTGCATTTTGAATTGCTAATTCTTTCTTATCGAGCTGAGAAAGCTTCTTGACTGTGCTATTTAATTCATCTAATAACATATCTAATTTTTCACCTCCTCCAAAATCTCACGACACTTAGCCAACTCTTCTCGTTCGCTACTGTACTCTTCATTTATGTCGCTATTATCACTTTCTGATGCATTGTTCAGTCTAGTCTCAATTTCTTGTTTTGACTTTTCCAAATCATCATTAGCTTTAGAAAGCAGATCTGAGAACAGTTTTAGTCCCATTAAAGGATCCTTGCTCATGCGGATAAGTGACTCTACGTTATTCCCACTTTCCAATACCTGTTTTGCATTCTTTAAAGCACTATATATAATGCTTGCTTTTTTACTACATGCAAGAAGTAATGCATTATCCATTCGTAATGCAGCTCCGATATGGCTCTCATTCGCACGGTTATAGAAAGCTCGTATTTGCTTGACAATCTCTTTGATATCGTCATCATCATCAATATCCTCAAGGGCAACTAAACTTTCAATAATCGCAAGTCTCTCTTTTATTGCATTTTTTTCTTCATCAACTACAACAGGAATTCTATCCAGTATCTTTTTCAAATACTCACTATAGAGTTTTCTTTTTCTGACTGGATCATCCAGTTGAAGATCCGAGTCACTGTATTCTAATCCTGTATTTGTGACCTTTTTTACAGCTTTAACAAACGACACATAATCAAGCTCATAATTTGTTGAGGCAATCGACGTACCTTGTGGTAAATTATAATATTGCAGAACGCAGTTTCTAGCATCTTCACCATCGCTACCACTAGTCATTTTAAGCAAATCGTTCCATGACTTAGTATGTCCATTATTACAGTCTGCAACTTCTTTTTTCTTTAACAATAGATCTGCACTAAAATTTTGGGCATTTTGATAACTTTTACAGTTACCACTTAAAATAAGTCTATAAAACTCAGCTGCAGTAGCATATGAGAAATAGTCAGTGCTTCTATCACCATAATTAAGTATAGACTCAACTATCACCGGTTTAATACTTTCAGTCCATTTTAATACACGATATAGGTAATCAGTACCGTTAGGAAAATTCCATGATTTATTTCCAAGCTCGCTCCATCGAACAAAAGCTTCTATGATTTTACGTGATTCTATAGAAGCTGGAAGCAATACTACAGCATCACTATTCATTGTTTGTCTTTCAAAAGCCACAAGAAATTTGGAGGTGGTTCCCTTAATTTTTACCATTGCATCAATTGGCACACCTTCTGTTGGCCAATCTATAACACTATATAAAAACTCATTGATATTTTTTCTAGCATCATTTAATGCTCTTACATTCTTAGTTGTTGCACCTATATTTAATTTATAGTCCTTGTTCTCAATCCATTTATCAACTTCTTTTAGAGCGATTGCTACTTGTTCATTTTCCTTAGTAACTGGTTTTGATTCAGTAGTCTTTTCTACTTTATCCAATTGCAGTTTCTCTGGCTGAATACGCTTAACTGGTTTTTCTATTACACTTCCATCAATAATTGGCAGCCCCAATTCTTTATAAACTGGCTCCGCAATTCCTGCAATGTATCGTATATTGTTTTCTTCATAGATCTCATCTGTTCCATTACCCCAAATATACATAAACTGAG
>OHZY01000412.1_pt1 | contig 15080 bp, 19 predicted proteins | sample 1580621 | NCBI WGS metagenome assembly OHZY01 (sample SAMEA3882535, study PRJEB24775) | human gut metagenome | biome: human-associated habitat; feature: intestine environment; material: feces | place: Netherlands | collected 2009/2010 | reverse complement strand
TTGCATCAATGCCGAATGCCTTACAGAAACAAGTTTCTGTCGGCTTCTTACAGGACAGGGTTACAACAACACCGTGTTCCCGTCTGGATGCATAGTAGCTGTCAACTGGGTCTGCCAAATAAACGGTATCCAGAATTTCAAAGCTCTTTGCATCACAAGCACGAACGCCGAAAATTACGAAATCTTCAGTTTCTTTCCGGATGTCTTCTACTTCGATGTTCTTTCCGGACACCTTAAATGCAGCCAGTGTTTCTACCTGTGGAAAGAAGAAATCTTTTGCACTCCGCAAGGTGTTGTATGCCTTGCTCATTGCAGTGCCTTCTGTCCAAAGTTTGAATTCTGCACCCTTTGCACCGTCAACCGGCAAATACAGATTCTTAGAAGCAGCAACAGCGGCAAAAAATTCATCCAGTTTGCTCAGAGAAATTTTTTTCATTACTTGCTCGCCTCCTTTGTATAAACAATGCTCGGTTCACAGTCTTCTTTTGTAAAGTTTACGAGCGGTGCACGGCTTCCAGCTTCTTCACCAGCCTGATATTCGCCGTAGCATTCGATTATTCGTTCGGCCGACATGCTTTGGGTCGGCATGCCGAGCGCGTCGCCGATGGCGAGGCCGATCATCGCGCCGCGGGCATGCTCCGTCAGATGCTCATCGATCGCCATGGTTTCCTCCGTTCTCCCCCGCGGTGACGTGCAACGCGAAGTGGCTGGGGTCGAGGAACGAGCGCACGTATTCGACCAGCGTGCCGTCATCGCTGAAATTGTGCCGTTCGGACAGCAGGAACACCGTCTCCGGGGTCTTCTCCAACGCTTCGGCGATCGGGCCGAGCCTGTCTGCGGATACGTCCATATATCCGGAGGCCGCCTGCAGTCCGGCCTGTTTCATGGTTTTCAAGATGGAGCCGTCCACGAGTCCTTCCATTCGTTCGATGACCTCGCGCAGCGCCGGGATGGCGGGCATATACGAGACCTCGTACGAGACCGGCGTCGACCGGAAGAGCCTGCGGCGTGCGATTTCGTAGAACCGTTCGCACTCGCTCTCCCCCTCCAACGCCAAAGGTCGGCCGACCAATGCGATGGACAGCAGTTCCGTGGTGGTCGGCGCTCCGGAACGCAGCGAGGCGGAGGTCCAACCGTCCGGACCGCTCATATCGCCGCCGTTGAACGCCACATAGCTTCCCGATCCCATGCGGGTCTCGATGAGTTCGGCCTTTTTCAGCTGTTCCAGCGCCCTGCGCACGGTGCCGCGGGACACTTGGTACTCTTCGGCCAGACGCGTTTCGGACATGATCCGCTCCCCCGGCTTGAGCGTGCCGTTTCTGATCTGCTCGGCAAGCTCGTGCCGCAGGTGCTCCGTTCGGGTGTAGGCAGTCATCTTCGGCCTCCGGATGACATTGAAACCAATATTGAACAACTATGTACAGGATAGCACAGGTTTGTACAGGTTGCGTGTTGGTGGATGATGTTGCAAAGACGCGACGGGGAATACGGTCAGCCTGACAGGCTGTTTCATCTTCCCGCGTTCAAAAGCGGGAAACCTGCATCGCCGCGCGTTCCATGTCTTTCGTTTCGAAAAAAGTTCGTTCGCGCGCTTAGTCTTTTTCCTGTGTCTACACTTGATTGCGGAGCCGGCAAAAGCGCCGGCGGCATCGTAAGGAAGAGCATTATGAAGATCACAGGACTCGACGAGGAGCGGCACGACCGGCGTTGGAACGGACAGCGCGCGTTGGTCACTGGAGCCGGACAGGGCATCGGCCGGGCCGTGGCGCAGCTGCTCGCGTCCAAAGGCGTGAAGGTGGCGGTCAACGACATCGTGCCGGAACGTGCCGAGAACACCGTCAAACTGATTGCGGACGCCGGCGGAGAAGCCTTCGCAGCCATCGGCGACATCGCCGATCCGACTGTGGTGGAAGACCTCTTCAGGCAGCTCGACGAACGGTTCGGCGGCATCGACATCCTCGTCAACGTTGCGGGGATCATCATCAAGGACTCACTCGACGACACCGACCTGGAACGGTGGAACCGCATCCTCGCGGTCAATCTGACCGCGGACTTCCTGACCATCAAGCAGGCCGTCAAACGCATGCGCAAGCAGCATTACGGGCGCATCGTCAACGTGTCTTCCATCGCCGCGAAACATGGCGGCGGTTACTTGGGCGGCGTCGCCTACGCGTCCACCAAGGCGGGCGTCGCGGCGCTCACGCGAGGAGCGGCCAGGGAGTACGCGCCGGACGGCATCAACGTGAACGCGGTCATGCCGGGACTCACCTACACGCCTATGACCGCCGGCATGCCTGATTGGAAACGTGAGGCGATCGAGGATTCCACGCTCGTCAAGCATGGCGGCCAGCCGTACGACATCGCGCGTGCAATCGCGTTCCTCGCCGATCCGGAATCCGGCTACATCGACGGCGAAACCTTAGATGTGGACGGCGGCACCAGCCTCGACTAGGCTCCACGCCTTCGCTTTGCCCTGCCGCGTGTATCCGGGAGCGTCAGTCCCGGTCCGCTCTCAACTCAAACACGCTATATGTGGCAGATTCGGCGGTCCTAAAAATCTGATATCCGCTATATGTGGCAGGTCAAACTGGATACAAGGTTGTTAGAGGGTATGATTCATGCCCTCTAACAGCTTGCTTTTCGGAAAATCTGCCACATATAGCGCAAAACGATTCCCTCAGCGCATGAATCTGCCACATATAATGGATTCCGTTTTTCTTTGGACCGGCTTTCGCCAGCCCATTGCCGAGACGGAATCGATTTAGTCGAGCACGACGCCGGCTTCACGCATTTGGCGTCGTGCTTCGACGCCAAGCTCCTCGCTGACCGGTTCGGTCAGATTCTCGATGACATGCGTCTCGTATCCGAGTTTTTTCGCGTCCAACGCGGTTTCCTTCACGCAATGCGATTCCGCCAATCCGACGACGTCCACGCGCGTGACGCCAGCCGCCCGCAACGCATTGGCAAGCGTCTTGCCCGCCGCCAGATCCGCGTCGACCTCCGTTCGTGTGGGAATGCGGTCGGTGTTGTCTTCCGATCCTTCGAAACCGGAGTATGACGGCGAATACTGCCCCTTCTTGAAATGGTGCGTGATTTTCAGTGCGGCGATCGCGGGATGCAGTTCGGCGTTCGCGGTGCCGGCCTTGCCATGCACCGGCCAAGTGTCGACGTAATCGGGATTGTCCGACCAGTGCGTTCCCGGTTCGATATGCCAGTCCTGTGTGGTGGCGATGTACGCGTATTCTCCGCGATGCGATTCAACATACTCCGCGATGCGTTCGGCGACGGCATTGCCGCCTTCCACACCCAGTTCCCCACCTTCGCAGAACGTCGGCTGCACGTCCACGATGATCAACGCCTTGCCCATGGTCGCCTCCTACTTGGTTTTACGATGCTTCCCTGGCCAGCATAACCGGTTCCGTCGGCAAGCGTCCGGCATGATTTGTCAGAAGACGATCGTCTTCCTCTTTCCTTTGGCATTGCGCGGATATTCACGGATGCGCGTGACGTATTCCAGATTGACCGCTTCGACATTGCCGTCCTTTTCCAGCACGATGCCGCCGTCCGTCACGTCCTTGACCGTTCCTTGAATGCTTGAATCCGTGCTCGTCACGGTGTAGATGATGCATTCCTTTCCAATGAACTGCCTTGCCAGCTCCTCCATCACCTTGTCCTTTCCACTGTTCCTTTTCCTGTTCAGCACGTGCCTGATTGCGGCGATCCTTCGTTGTTTCACCATCCAGAAAAGAGCCAGGATGATGGCCAAGGCGAGCAGAAAATAAACGGAATCCATTCCCCCTCCTTGGTTTTTGCCATCGTTCAATGCACGAACAGAAACACATCTTTTTGCAGATTACCAGACAAGCGCCTTCCGCATGCCGGCAAACCGGAGATTCCGCCCACAGCGCCATGCGCAAGCGGAATACATCAGGCTTCCCTTTTCACCTTTCCCAGCTTTCTTGACAGTCTGGTAGCAGGACGTTCCACGGCAAGATAGAACGCCTCCGCTGCCAGAAGGCACAATGCAAACAAAACCACGGGACGCAGCATGCCCTGTACGGGAATGTACGGCACAATCCAGTCGCGGACGGGAAGATGGGTCAGATACAGGCTGAATGAAATGCGCCCCAGCCAACGGACAGGTGGCGTGGAAAGCAGGTCGGATACCACGTTGCAGGTAAGTGCGACCACCACCAATATCAGGCATCCGCACACGGCCAAAGGTTGGACGACAATACCAGGCAGCAAACCGAAACCGCTTTGGCAAACCAAGACGATGCCACACAGGGCGAGCGGTACGGCAACGACGTCGCGCATCGTCTCGCGCCCGTTGTCCGTAAGCCGTTTCGCCAACGCGACGCCAAGCGCGAACATGGCCATGTGACGCAACGGCGGCCACTGCGTCCACTCCGACAACAGCACGCATGCGAGCGCAATGGGTGCCACGAATCGCATGTCGGTGGCGATGATGACGTATACGGGCAGGGCGAGGCTGAAAAGCAGTTCCCAGCACATGCTCCATGATGGCAGGTCGGCCATTGCCAATGTGGAACCGTCCACTCTGGTGCCGGCGGTGGTCATTGAAAGCATGTCGAGTTGGGTGAGCAGATTGTGGAGCCAGGCTGATGGCGAGGATGTGCTGAACGCGTTTGCGTATTCTTCCGCTTTCCACCCCATGTGCATGGCGATTGTGGAGACGATACAGCAGATCCCGATTGCCGTGCAGGTGGGGATGGCGAGTCTGGCGATGCGACGCAGCTGGTAGCGAGGCCAGTTGTATGTGTCGATTCCGACGCGTAGCGGAACGATGGAAAGTACAAGTCCGCTGAGAATGAAGAATAGGGTGACGAATTGGGCGCCTGACAATAGTTGGTGGAGGGTGCCTCCCGTGTAATGGTATGCGACCACTGCCAGGGCCGCGAGTCCTCTGAGCCCGTCCAAAGCGTATATGCGTGTGTCGGAGTCCTTCTCTTTTTCGTTCACGGGTGTACCCTATCACGTGCGCTGGCTGGCATACATCCGCCTACGTGCGTTTGGCGTGCGTTGTTCGGCGTGTGTTCGACAACAGTGCCATCGTCGAACACGACGCCACATAACTTCCATTCGTCTCTCTTCCCCGCCCGACTGTAGTGTCGGATCATATGGAGATCCGCGAATACGACATGATGACGGACGAGGCGCGCGGCATCCGCACGGCGGCATTCGTCGTGGAGAAGGATTATCGTCCGGAATTCGACGAATGGGATGAGCCGGGCCGAGCCACGCATCTGCTGGCTTTTGGAAACGGCCGCGCCGTGGCGACATGCCGTCTCTACCCTGATCTCGACCATGCCGATCAACCCGGACGTTGGGTGATTGGTCGTTTGGCCGTGGTCGCCGACGAACGTGGCCATGGTATCGGCAAGACGGTGCTGGCCGAGGCGGAACGTCTCATCCGGAAGGCCGGTGGACATGTTGCCGCCGTACACTCCGAAGACAAGAATTTCGCGATGTATGAACATCTTGGCTACCGCATCACCAGCGAGCTTTTCGACAACGGTACGCATGGTTGGCTGGTCAAGGCATTGAACTGAATCCGGAGGAAGCGGCCATCACCTGCGAAAGCGTCCGACACGCGGTATCAGGTGATGGCCGCATATGGCATAATAGACACTTGGCGGAAAACCTCGGGTTTTATCGCCGTTCCCCCATGGTGTAATGGCAGCACACGGGTCTTTGGAACCCTTTGTCTTGGTTCGAGTCCAGGTGGGGGAGCTTGAAATGGGTCCTCGCGGAGAAGCGGGGACCCAAATTCATTTGATCCACATCCATCAACGGCATGACGAACGCGCGCGGTCCGATTGCGCCATGTGACCTTCCCTCATTCTCGTCCGGCTTACGCAGGTAACGGACGCCGGATGGGGCGGCAAGCTCGCGACGGGAAATATCAGTTGGGGCAAAATGCCCCAACTGATATTCAGCTTCAGAATCGGCGAATAAGTAATCCTTCAACGCGGTCGGCGATACAAGTACATAAAAAGGCAGACCGAAATATACTGCGGCGTTAGCGATGTCGGCGGAAGTCCAGTCGGCTTTCCCATTCAACTTCTTGCTGATGGAGGCTTGGGACATTTGCAACGCAGAGGCAAATGATTCTTGTTTCTGTGGGAACCTCGCAAGAATCATTCTTACGTTGTTGCGAACGATGGATTGGAATTCTATCGCTGCTTGAGTCTGATTGTTCTCTTTTTTCTGCATGTCTCGTATTTTAGACACGCCGATTTGATATATCAATATGTCTAGCTATCATTATTCCTATGACGAATAAAGAAATAGCCGCAAAGATAAATACGTTACGAAAAGAGGCGAACTTGACTCAAGTAAACTTCGGAAAGGAAGTTATTCATGTCAGTCAAGCCACGGCTTCAAAAAAGCTGAATGGTCAGATTCCCTTCAGTGTTGAAGAGATTTTCGAATGCGCTGAAAGATTCAATGTGTCCACTGAATATCTCTATGGCAGAGAAAAGGAGAAAACCTTGGAACCCGTATAGAACATTTGAAATCAAGCTCGTGGACGAATTGCAGTTCGCATCCGGGCGGCGGATGAAACCCATCCAGCACTACCAAGCTAAATAACAGAAAAGAGACAAACGCCAGACCGGCATACGCACCGTCAACCGCGGTGAGCCCGATAGCCATTCACCACGGCAACCACGGAACGTATGAACCGGCAGGAACCACCATCATCGAACAACACAGTCGACAACAAACGACCAAGCAGGTCGTCGTCCAACCGTTCCGAATCCGAAAGACCGAAACGACGGAAGTCATGACCCGGATGAAGCGCGTCCAACGCTCCAAGCCAACAGTCATAAGCCACCGCGACTCGATCCAACGGAACGGAATCACCAAGACTGCAATCTTCGAAGGACACGGCCGCAAGAGCAATCTCCAACACGGAGACCTCATGCTCCAACAAGAACTTCGGCATGACGGAATGATCCGGTCCGAGAACATCATCCTCATCCATATCCATTCCAATCTTTCGCCGGGCTTCATACCAACCACTCAACGATGGGTCGATATCGAACAAATAATAATGCCCGCACATGAGTTGCAGCTCACATACGGGCGGCGAGTCAATCCCATCCAGCACTACCAAATACCTCGGCCCCACGGTAACCAGCCGGAGGTCAAACAGAAAGAAGGAACCGAAATGAACGATTTCGCATTCAATGCAATCAATTCCAATTCTGAGGAAAGGACCAGCTCAATGTCTGATTATTCCACATCCACCACACCGAATGAAACCCGATATCAGGAAAACACGCCGACCGTCACCCCCGAAATCGTGGATGCCGGCACCGACGTGGACCTGGTCGAGACCAACCCGGTTGCCGCTCTCGCCGGAAACTTCCAAGATGATGAGCTGACAGCGCATCCTCTTGCTCCGGGTGAGACCAATTACACCGAACAGGAGGCTCTTCAGACCACCGAAGATCTCAAGGTCAAGCTCCTGCACGCTCTCGAAGCCCAGTACGATTTCACGCATGCCGCGGAAAGGGCCTTCGATGGCCATATCTGGGTCGCTCTCGGCTATCCCGAGGGCATGAAGGGCTGGGTCGCATACTGCGCCGACAACTTCGCCGCGGAGAAGATCCGCGCGACCGGCCAGCAGCGCACCGACCTGATCACTGGGTTCACTCCGGGCAAGATCAGCAACCGTGGCATCGCCGCCCTGCTCGGAGTCGATCATAGGACCGTGGATCGCGTTAAAGCCAAAGCCGGTATCGCTCCCGCGGAAGGCAGGATTCGTGACGCGGCGGGCAAACGCCGTCATGTGGACACCGGCAGCATGTCCAGTGAGGAGCGCCGCAAGAAGATTGTGGAACTCTCCGATGCCGGCAACAAGCAGACCGACATCGCCGAAATCCTTGACGTGAGCCAGTCCACCGTGTCCGACACGCTCCGCAAGGACAGGATGCGTCGCATGAGCGAAGGACTCGAACCCGCCAAGATCGACAACACCGATTTCGACAACGCCGACGACGACCAGCCGTTGGACCTCGACATGGGCAACCGCGAGACCGACATCCGCTCCTACATCGACTCGTTCGTCAGCCAGTCGTCGGACGCCCGCGGCGCCATCAACGAGATGGTGCATCTGCTGGAATCCGACAAGTGGCAGCCGGGAGGCTCCACGGTGAGCGAGATCGTCTCCCGTGGCGGCGCGAACATCTTCGGCATCATCAGCGACATGTGTAAGATGCTGCGCCTGCTGAACATCGACGTCGACAACGTCTTCGACGGGGCGGACGCGGAACTTGATGACACCGACAACGACTGGTCGCGTTTCATCGACGGATGCACCGAACTCGCCATCGTCTGCCAGGAAATCACCGCCTGACATGCGACCGGGATCGGACGGGCGGATCCCAAGGGGTATGGGTCCGCTCCCCCGCCACTGAACCAACCATCATCGCCGGTCGTGGACCGGCAGAGAGAAAAGACTGAATCATGAAATACACCAAAGACGAGGAAGCGCGGGCCGAAAGGTCAAGCGTCAAAATGTGGCCCGGCATCACGGCCGGCATCATCATCGGCCTGATCGCGTTCGTGTTGAGCTTCGACGCCCTGCGTCTCGTGTTCGTGGCATGCGGCATCAATCCGTACCTGAGCTGGGGTGGCCCGGTGTGCGTGGACGGCACGATCCTCCTGTGCACCTGGGCCACGTGGGGATTCAAGAAGGGCCACATCCGAGGCAGCGCCTATCCGTGGGTCGGTCTTGTCCTGTTCAGCAGCTTCTCCATCGCCGGCAACGCCCTGCATGCGATGCTCAACACCGGATTCCACCTGCCGGCATGGGTGCCGCCGGTCATCATGAGCATTCCCCCGGTCGCACTCCTGTACGCGACCCATTTGATCGTCATCATCGCGGGAGACCGTCTCGACAAGATCAACACCGTCCTTCCCGTCGGCTTGACCGTCATGGAAGACACTGACGTTCCGGCTCCCGTTCCCGCACCATCCGCCATGCCGGCCCCGGCCATCCCGTCCGAACCGCCGGCATCGGCTCCCGAACCGGCTGAACCGGCGAAGCCGGAGATTCCGGACCTGTTCGACTTCCAGACCATCGTTCCCGCCATGGAGGACGATGCGGCCCCAAAAGCCGATGAGGCCGAAGCGCCAGCCGCCGACGCCTCCACCCCGACCGTCGAACAGCACGCCATCCCGCAGCCGGTGATGCGTGAACCAGTCATCATCCCGACCCTCACCATCCAACCCGACGAGCGGGATGCCCCGACCGTGGACGGCCAGGACGAGCCGGCTCCCGAACCCGTGGGACCGGACGTGACGGCCGTGGAACCGGCCGACGTGCCGGAAGAGAAGACCGACGACGCCCAGGCGGAGGAAAAGCCGAAGCCAGGGAAAACCAGCCGACGCGGCAAGGCCGGAGCCGATGACGAGGCGTGGCTCGCATGGATCGACGAGCTTACGGCTAAAGGCGAGAATCCGACCGCGTCGAAGGCAGTGGACGCGGGACTGGCCGCGAGCGGCAGCACCGCGAAAAGGTATCTCGCCCGCATCAGAAGAGAGCATTCGGAAAGGTTCTAAGCCATGGAACACCACAGCATGAGCGACAAGGACTTCCACGCGCGGTACGGCGTGACCCCGCGGGAAGTGGAGGACGCGTTGGACGAGAACCGCCGTCGTGTCGCCCGCAGACTCTCCGAATGGGGATACGCGTGGGCCGTTGACGAGATTATGTGCGACGTGGCCGTGGAACTGCTCAAGGGAGGCCTGCGCAGGTGGGCCTCCTATGAGGAACGCAAACCATTGGGCGCGTTCGTGAACACGCTGATCGGCAACCGGTTGGGCGAGTGGATGCGTACTGAGCGGCCCAAATACCGTAGCGGCATGACCCACGCGCCGCTACGCCGCAGGAAGCGGAAGGACACGACGCCGCAACGCGAGGCTTTGGACGCCACCGAAGCGAGAAGAAGGATCCGCAACGAGAACAACGCGGCCCTTGCCGACCGACTCTGCGAGGAAGCCGACGTGTTCGGCGATCCCGATTCGACCGTCATGTCCGCGCCGGCGGGAGACAAGTCCAGTTATCAGGAATGGTTGACCGGCGGCACCCAGCCGTTGGAACTGGAAAGCGACAAGTACGCGGCCGACATGGAGGGCCTGCGCCAGGACGTGACGACTCGATGCAAGCGCATGGCTTGGGAGATGCTGATCCGTCAATGCCTTACCGCGACGCGTGGCTCCGACGCTCTCCGCAACGACATCCGTCGTTTCCTGGAGAACCATCATCATGGCCTCGGTCCGAGCATCGACGACTACCCGTACATTCTCGCGGTCGTCGATAAGTACAGGAAATGATCGTCCATCGGCCGTTACCGGACCCCGGTGACGTGGAGATGGATGCCGGCATGGTCTTTTCTTCTTTCTCCGCCATGCCGGCGACATGCCGGCCATGCGCGCCGAACGGCAACGGCGCCGCCGACGCGTGTCCGGCACCCCCTCGACAGACTTTCAAAACCGAGCGAACACCACAACCGACAAAGGAGCAGACAATGATCAGCGTCATCAAATGGGCATGGCAGGCCAAGCCGGACACTCCGGCCGAGAAGCTTGTTCTCGTCAGTCTTGCCAACAGCACGTTCCAGACGCCTCGGGAGGACATCGCCGTCGTGGGCGTGCGCGCGTTGAGAGGGACCGCGTGCGACATGACGCCGGCGGAACTCGACGCGATCCTGGAACGTTTGGAAAAGCAGGGTTTCATCACGCCGCTCGCGGCCGACAGCGAACCGGTCAAATGGCATATAGGCGCGTTGGAGCGTGAACGCGGCGAGGAAGGCCCTTGGAAGGCATGGCGTCTCAACGCCAAGACGGAGGAAAAGGAGACGGTGAGATGAGCGTCAGAGCTGTCTCATGGGCGTATGGCCTGAACCTCGGTTCCATGACGCAGAAGGCGGTACTGCTCTACCTCGCATACCGGGCCCGTGAAGAGGATAACTGCGCGTGGCCTTCTGTGAACCTCATTCAAGTGGAGACCGAATTGAGCGAACGTGCCGTGCGCAAGGCGTTGAGGGAACTGCGGGACAAGGGACTGATCGCATTGGGAGATCAGGAACTCGCGGCGGTCGACTTTCATGGAGACGTCGTTCCCGTGAACCGTCGTCCCAAGGTCTGGACCCTGCGGTTGGACGCTTCCACCGAATCGTTTAACGGCGTCGAACGTGCCGGGGACGTTCAAACGGCATACACGGGAAGGAGCGTCCGATCATGACTGTGGTGACCATGGTATGGGTCCAGGAACACGTGCACGAGGTACGCAACGCGACCAAAGCCGTGCTCTCGTATCTCGCTTTCAAAGCTCACTACGATGACGGGACGGCCGCATGGCCCGCGATAGGAACCATCGCGGGAGCATGCGGACTGAGTGAGAAGACCGTGCAGCGTAGCATCGACCAGCTTCTCGATCTTGGCCTGCTTGAACCCGGACAACAGACCTTCAGCGCCATCAATCCGAAAACGGGCAAGCCGGTCAGACGGAACTATCAGACCGTCGTGTGGAACGTGATCTGCAAGGAATCGAACCTGCCGACCGAACCGTTCGAGGACCGGAACGCGTCCAAGGTCCGTGCCGCGATGAAGCGCGCGGACAAGGCGAAAGCCAAAATGCCTTCCCCGGAACCGGAGGGCGGGGAAGACGACGGACGCGAGGACAAAATGTCTGGCTTTTCGGATGGGAGCCAGCCGGAAGAGACGAAAGCCAAAATGTCGCCTCTGGAAAACGTTGAAAACAAGCCGGTTTCCTCCAATCTTCCCAAAATGTCGCCCCTGGAGCGGCAAGGTGGAGAAGGCGATGGAAGCGAGGACAAAATGTCCAAAAATCTGGACAAAATGTCGCCCAATAATACATTGAAATACAATTACCCCTCTCTCCGGGAGAGCTCCCCGCAAGCGGGAAGCGCCCCGGCATGGAGGACGGAAACAACACGACGACGGGAGGGGATTCCGACGCGGCGACCGTGATGGACCATCTCGCTTCCGTCCGTTCGAAGCTGTCGTTGACCACCACGGAACCGACCAAACGTGATTTGTCCAAGATCGGAAACCTCGTCAGCCGGGTCGTCAAAGCCCATGACGGCGACCGTGCGGCCTCGTTGGCGCTTATCCTCGCGGTCATCGACTGGCTGCCCGCGAACACGTTCTGGCTTCGCCGTGTCGATTCCGCGCGCCGTCTCGCCGACAACTGGGACCAGATCGCCAACGACTGGACCGTCGCCCAGATCGAACGCCAACGCGAACGGGACGCCGAAGCCCATGAGCGTGACCGTAGGTCCGTGGCCCAGCCGACCCCGGTGCCGGAACGTCATTCGGAACGTCACGTGCATTCGCTTGTCTGCGAGCATGTCCTGAACGACATGCGGCCACACGAGGACGAATACGACCACGAGGGAAGCCTGCGCTACGGCAAGCCATCCGAATGGCAGATGGCGTGCATGCGGCACGCCGACGAGCTCAACCGGCGCGACGGCATCAGCACCGCCGCATGATCCGAAAGAAGGGATACGAAATGAAAGACTATGCCGCATGGCTCAAGGCCTGGGAAACCTACAACCTGCACTTCTACTCCGTACCGGCCTGGCTCATTCTCGCCCTGGTGTTCAGCCTGATAGCAGGCATCGCGTTCGCGGTCGCCCGCGGCTTGGCAAAAAAAGAGCAGCCCGACAGGCCCGGCCTGCTTGTCAACGCCATGCTGGTCGTCTCGCTGGCGTTCGGCATGGTGGGCGGTCTTGCCTTCCTGCAGTCCATCCGCATCACCGCCGAGATGTTCAAGGAACCTTTCACGGCCGTGTCGGAACCTTTGAAATTCGGCTCCCGATTGGAGAAGGACACCGGAGTGAACGGGCTGTCCTGCGGCACGAGCCTTGACCTCACGGTCATGCCCGCCGACGGGACCTATGACTGCCGTTATCTCGACGGGCACGGCACGCTGCATCGCGACGCGACGCTTGTCGTGGATGGCACCAAAGCCGGCCTGTACAACGGGCAAGGCAAAACGATGTCCGCTGACTGAACCTCCCGCCGGGAAAGACAACCATAACCAGCCAAGCGAAAGGAAAACACGATGAACGGTTCCGGACAGCGGACCATCCCGAACGTAGTGTTTCCCTTCCGGTCGATGATTTCGAAAAGCTTTTCAGTTGCCGACAATGGTTCGGAATATCAGGTGCGAGGAAACCTCGCACCTGATATTCTCCATTGCGGGTTCGCCGCCTGAGTCCCCATCCGCCAATCCTCCAGGCGCCGGGACGATTGGTTTTGAAACAGAATATCAGGTGGGACATTATGTCCCACCTGATATTTTTATTGGAGTGCCGGCTTCTCTTTTACTTCGGGCATGTTATCCACGGCCATGCCTCGTCCTGTCGGATATTTCCCGTCGTGAACCGTTGGAAACGGCGGCGTCATTGTACACTGTAGCCATCGGACACAAGGAGGCTGATGCATGTCGAACACGGGATTCAAGGTTCGTTTCGATGAGAACGGCGACATCGTGGACATCGACTTCGAGGGCTTTGTGGATGGTGTCGCATTCGAGGGCGGCAAGGCTGAGCACTACAGCCTGACCCTGGGCAGCGGCAGCTTCATCCCCGGCTTCGAGGATCAGATCGTCGGCCACGCTGCTGGTGAGGAGTTCGACGTCAACGTCACCTTCCCCGAGCAGTATCAGGCTGCTGAGCTGGCTGGCAAGCCCGCTGTCTTCAAGATCAAGCTGCACGAGGTCAAGTACAAGGAGCTGCCCGCTCTGGATGACGAGCTGGCTAAGGACTGCTCCGAGTACGACACTCTGGAAGAGTTCAAGGAGTCCATCCGCAAGAACAACCAGGAGCAGCTGGACAAGCAGGATGACCTGGCTGTTGAGAACGCTCTGGTCGATCAGGTCATCGAGAGCATGGAGGCTGAGATCCCCCAGGCTATGTACGATACCCGTATGGACGAGATGGTCAATGACTTCGCCTTCCGTGTGGAGCAGCAGGGTCTGCGCCTGGAAGACTACCTGAAGTATATGGGCCAGACCATGGATCAGTTCCGTGCTTCCTTCATGCCTCAGGCTGAGAAGCAGGTCAAGATCCGTCTGGCTCTGGAGGCTGTTGCCGCTGCTGAGAACATCGAGGCTTCCGAGGAGGATGTCTCCGCTGAGATCAAGCGCATCGCTGACCAGTACAAGATGGAAGAGGACAAGGTCCGTGAGCTGGTCAATGTTGACGACCTGAAGAAGGATCTGGCAATCAACAAGGCCATCGACTTCATCAAGAGCCACGCCAACATCGTGGAGAAGGCCGCTGAGGCTGAAAAGACCGAGGACGCTGAATAATCCAGCTGCCAAGGCCGCAATTTGCAGGAAACGCTGTTTGAGGCGTACCCTGTAAACAAAGGTTGTTAAAATTGACCGATACGGCCCTGTTTCTTTTGCCGTATCGGTCAATTTTGCAAATACCAAACATTTTCAATCCAGGAGGCGAACTTTATGAGTTTTGTTCCTTATGTTGTGGAACAGTCGGCACACGGCGAGCGTTCCTACGATATCTTCTCCCGTCTGCTGAATGACCGCATCATTGTGCTGAGCGAGGACGTCAACGATACCACGGCCAGCCTTGTTGTGGCACAGCTGCTGTATCTGGAAGGGCAGGACCCGGATAAGGATATCAGCCTGTATATCAACAGCCCCGGCGGCTCCATCAGTGCGGGCATGGCCATCCACGATACCATGCGGTATATCAAGTGCGATGTCTCCACCATCTGCATGGGCATGGCAGCCTCCATGGGCGCGTTCCTGCTGGCCAGCGGCACCAAGGGCAAGCGCTTTGCGCTGCCCAATGCCGAGATCATGATCCACCAGCCCCTCATCGCAGGCGGTCAGGGCGGCGGCCTTTCCGGCCAGACCACAGATATCAAGATCCATGCCGAGCACATGGTCTATATCCGCGATAAGATGAACCGGATGCTGAGCGAGTACACCGGCCAGCCGCTGGAAAAGGTGCAGCTGGACACCGAGCGCGACAACTATATGACCGCGC
>OHZY01000400.1_pt1 | contig 15542 bp, 10 predicted proteins | sample 1580621 | NCBI WGS metagenome assembly OHZY01 (sample SAMEA3882535, study PRJEB24775) | human gut metagenome | biome: human-associated habitat; feature: intestine environment; material: feces | place: Netherlands | collected 2009/2010 | reverse complement strand
CAAGATAGGTTTAGAAAAGCCTTTTAGCGACTTTTACTCCTTAATAAAATGTTCACTATAAAAGTTGGAAGACTATAAGTGCTTGGTATTCAGCCCTAATATTCCTCTGGAATGACGACGAATATTAAAAGTCGATGATAGGGCTGTTCTCTATGCGGAGAGCAGCCTTTTTCATCTTCTTTCTGTTCCTTTTTCATCTCATATCTGCCCGGATGTTTCCTCAATCATCACCTTATATATAATATTCTGCGATAATTTACGTTATTACATTGTGTTAAGACGAATCATTATATTATGTTTTTTGCTGGCAGGCGTGCTCTGTATGAGAGCGCAGTATGATCCATCCTTCAGTCATTATTTCGACATGGAGTCATCCTTCAATCCTGCAGCAGTGGGTAAGCAGGCTAAACTGAATGTTACGGCTGCTTACGCTCTTGATATGGCTGGATTCGAACACAATCCCCGTACGATGTATCTGGCGGCAGATATGCCTTTCCTGCTTTTCAATCATCAGCAGGGTGTGGGTGTTTCGCTGATGAATGACCAGATTGGTCTCTTTACCCACCAGCGTCTTAGCCTGCAGTATGCCTATAAAAAGAAGATATGGGGAGGAATGATGAGCATCGGATTGCAGGGAGGTATGCTGAGTGAGAGTTTTGATGGCAGCAAGGTAGATGCTGGAGAATCGGGCGACCCTGCTTTTGCTACGACAAATGTAGAGGGAAGCGGAATGGATTTTGCCTTGGGTCTCTATTTCATTCATAGTAATTGGTATGTTGGGCTTTCAGGGCAGCATCTTACCTCTCCTACGATCAATCTGGGTGAATCAAATGAATTTAAGATTGATGCAACGTATTATTTGACTGGTGGATACAATATTCAACTGAGAAATCCGTTTTTATCTATAAGGTCATCTGCTCTTGTCAGGTATGATGGTACGGCGTGGCGAGGCGATGTTACCGGGCGGCTGGTATATCAGCACGAGGGAAAGCATTTGTATGGTGGACTCACCTATAGTCCTGATCATTCTGTGACCTTTCTGTTGGGAGGTACTTTTCATGGGGTGATGCTTGGGTACAGTTACGAGTGCTATACGTCGAAGTTGAATGCTGGCAATGGTAGCCATGAACTCTTCATAGGATACCAGACAGAGATCAGCTTTGCCAAAAAAGGAAAGAACAAACATCAAAGTGTTAGAATACTATAGTATATCATCAAGAATATGAATATTGAAATGAAGAAAATATTAGGGCTCTTCTGCCCACTTGTAGCCCTGCTCTCCCTGAGTGGCTGTTTCAGCGCCAAATCTACTTCCATGGCAGGTAGAGGAGGAGAAGTTGTGGGCGTAAGCGGAAGAGGGTTCGTGGAGCCTACACCTTACGGAATGGTAAAGGTGAACCGTGGTTTCCTGAAGATGGGGCTTGAGACTCAGGATTCGCTATGGGGTGCCAAGACTCCCCGTAAGGATGTTTCCGTAGATGGTTTCTGGATGGATGATACTGAGATTACGAACTCTGAGTACAAGCAGTTTGTTGCTTATGTACGCGATTCTATCCTTCGTACCCGTCTTGCCGATCCTGCCTATGCCGGCGATGAGACCTATATGATTACCGAAGACAAGAATGGCGACCCGGTTCCTCCACAGGTTAACTGGAAGAAGCCTTTGCCAAGAAAGCCGAATGAGGATGAACTGCGTGCGATAGAAAGTCTCTACAATGTGAATCCTGTGACCGGTGAGAAGCTGATTGATTGGCGCCAGCTCAACTATAAGTATGAAATCTATGATTACACAGCAGCTGCTCTTCGCCGTAACCGAATCAATCCGCAGGAGCGCAGTCTGAATACAGATATCCAGATAAATCCTGATGAGGTGGTGATGATTTCGAAGGATACCGCTTATTATGATGATGAGGGTAGAGTGGTGAGAGAGACCATCAACCGCCCGTTGAGCGGTCCGTGGGATTTCCTCAATACTTATATCGTGAATATCTATCCGGATACAACTTGCTGGGTGAATGATTTCCGCAACTCAGATAATGAAACTTATCTGAGAAGCTATTTCAGTAATCCTGCCTACAACGATTATCCTGTTGTGGGTGTCACCTGGGAGCAGGCGAATGCCTTCTGTGCCTGGCGTACCGACTACCTTCTGAAAGGTTTGGGACCGGAGGCAAGATTCGTGCAGCGTTACCGTCTGCCAACTGAGGCCGAATGGGAGTTTGCTGCCAGAGGAAAGAATCAGAGTGAGTTCCCTTGGGACAATGCTGATGTAAAGAATGGAGATGGATGTTTCTATGCCAACTTCAAGCCAGATAGGGGTAACTATACCAAGGATGGTAACCTGATAACGAGTAAGGTGGGTATTTATTCACCCAACTCGAACGGGCTCTATGATATGGCTGGTAATGTGGCTGAATGGACCAGTACCGTTTATACCGAGGCAGGAGTGGATGCGATGAATGATCTGAATCCTGACCTGAAATACAATGCAGCCAAGGAAGATCCTTACCGGTTGAAGAAAAAGAGTGTAAGAGGTGGTTCCTGGAAAGATCCGGAATCTTTTATCCGCTCGGCATGGCGCTCCTGGGAATACCAGAACCAGCCACGCTCATATATCGGATTCCGCTGCGTAAGAAGTTTGGCTACCACATCGAGTGCCAAGCAGAAACCATCAAGAAATAAGAATAGGAGATAATCAAAATGGGTGACTATAGTAAATATAATATTGTATATCGTCTGCAGAAGTGGATGGATAGTGTTCCGGGACAGACTTTCCTGAACTATGCATATAGTTGGGGTGCGAGTATCGTTATTGCAGGTACTCTCTTCACGTTGACGCATCTTCCCGGAGCCAAACTGATGATCTTCCTGGGAATGGGCACTGAGATTATCGTGTTCTTCCTGTCTGCTTTCGACCGTCCTTTCGATAAGACTGCTGATGGCAGAGAGCTTCCTACTCATGTAACGGAGGAATATCTGGAGACGGGTAAGGTAGAATACCAGGACAAGAATGTGGCTGCTTCTACCATAGGAGCATCTTCTTCTCCAATTGCTGGTGTTGCCAACCAGGCTTCCCCAATAGCTCAGCCGGATGCCTTGGCAGAAATGCAGGTAGCTTCTGAGGAAATGCAGAAAGTGCAGAGCAGCTATGTGGATGAACTGAAGAATCTGGTAGATACCCTTGGCAAGGTTAATGAGCAGAGCTCCCGTCTGACTCGTGACAGTGAGGAGATGGAAAACCTGAACCGCACGCTTACCGGTATTACCAAGGTTTATGAGATGCAGTTGAAAAGTGCCAGTCAGCAGATTGGTACCATCGACCAGATCAATGAACAGACCCGGAAGATGGCTCAGCAGATAGAGCAACTGAACAGCATTTATGCACGTATGATTGCAGCGATGACCGCAAACTTAAAAGAAAAATAAATGGCAATAAAGAAAAGACCGATTTCACCACGCCAGAAGATGATCAACCTGATGTATGTCGTCTTGATGGCTATGTTGGCACTGAATACTCCTACTGAAGAGGAGCTCGGTGTCAAGGGAAAGTCGTTGGTGGAGAAGGTGAAGAGAAGCTTGCAGGATGAACCGCGGAAGGGCGATGAGAAGAAGGATGTGAAACTCGTGGAACTGAATGTGAGTGAGATGAATGCCTTCGTGATTCCTGAAAAGACGACCCTTTATGCGGGTGAGCGATTCAACTCACAGGTGGTGATGGCGGCTATAGACAGTACCCAGTGCCCTGAAATCTATGTCAATGGCAGCCGGCTTCAGGCTGCTGATGGTAGATATAGCTTTACGGCTGGTGGGGTAGGAGAACATCAGTTTAATGGCTATATTCTGATGAAAGGCAAGGATGGTGAGGAAATCCGTCGTAACTTCAGTCAGAAATATACCGTATTGCCTGTTCCGAATTCTGCTACAGTGGCAGCTGACCTGATGAATGTGCTTTATGCAGGTTATGCCAATCCTATCAGTATCAGTGTGCCGGGTGTTCCGGCTAATGCCATCTCTGCCTCTATGAGTGGTGGCTCGTTCGTATCAAAAGGCAACGGTCATTTCGTGGCGACTCCATCTACCGTTGGCAAGGATGTTACCATTCATGTAACGGCAAGAGATAAGGGACAGGTTCGCTCGCTGCCGCCTTTTGTTTTCCATGTCAGAAAATTGCCAGATCCTACCGCTTATATCGCAATGGGAACAGACAGATTCAGAGGTGGCGGTTTGGCAAAGGCCAATCTGATGGGTGCCACGGGCATTCATGCAGCCATCGACGATGGACTTCTGGATATTCCTTTCAAGGTAGTAGGTTTCGAAACCGTCTTCTTCGACAATATGGGTAATGCCATTCCGCTGGCTTCTGCTGGAGCCAGTTTCTCGGCCAGACAGCGTGAGGAGTTCAGAAAGCTGTATCGCAACCGTCGTTTCTACATCTCTCATATCAGAGCTGTAGGTCCCGACGGCATCATGCGAACCCTGCCTTCGGCAATGGAAGTTATCGTAAAATAATAACGGAGTTTTCTAATTTAAAAATCAAAGTCAATGAAAAAGATATTGTTCTTGTTCCTGCTCTTGGGAATGGTGCAGGGCATCTGGGCACAACCTGAGGCCCGCAGGCAGGCGGCAGCACAGAAGAAAGCAGCGCAGCAGAATGGCGATACTCCAACCCTGCGTGCGCAGATCTCCTTTCCTACTGCTCTCCCGATGGATGAGGACGTGGTTTGGAGAAGAGATATCTACCGTGAACTGGATCTCAACAACGAAGCCAATGCTGCGCTCTATTATCCTGTTGAGCCGAAGGGAAATCAGATGAATCTCTTTACCACCATCTTCAGATTGATGATGACGGGAAAGATTACCGTATTCCAATACCGAATGGATGGTAATGAGAGTTTTGCCGCTGCCGACCGGGTGGATCCGAAGTCTTTCCTGGATAACTATCATATCTACTACGAGAAGCAGGCAAATGGTAGAATCAAGTTAGATAACAGCGATATCCCTTCGCGTGAGGTGAAATCGTATTATATCAAGGAGAGCAGTTTTTTCGACCAGCGTTCTGCTACCTTCCATACCAAGGTGTTGGCGCTTTGCCCTATCATGACCCGTGAGGATGATTTTGGAGATGGTGGAACCAGGTATCCCCTCTTTTGGGTGAAATATGATGATCTGGCTCCTTATCTTACCCGCCAGCAGGTGATGACTAGCAATCTGAACAATGCCGTGGTGATGAGCATTGATGATTACTTTGCCAGAAATCAATATAAGGGTAAGATTTACAAGACCAACAATCTGTTGGGACAAACCCTTTCTCAATACTGTACCACGGATTCTGCCATGGCAAAGGAGCAGAAACGCATCGAGGCTGAACTGGTTGCCTTTGAGAAGAATATCTGGGGTAATCAGGCACGAAAAGATTCACTGGACAGCATTGCCAATGCAGCAAAGAATGCAAAGGGAAGTGTAAGGAAGAATCGCCGAAGCACAGGATTGCGTGGCGCATCTGCCAACACCGGCAAGGTTTCCCGTGTCAAGTCAAAGCAGGCTAAAAACAGAACCTCTTCTGCCAGCGGTTCGGCTAGAGTCACGGTGAGAAGAGAGCGCCATTAAGATGTTGAGGAGAGAACTCCATTAAGTAAAAGAGATGTTGTTTTCAACATATAGTGTGAACATATTGAATTAGTAACAATTAAAAAAGGTAAGAAAATGAAGAAGATTTTATCACTTGTATTCATGGTAGCAGCAATGATGTATGCTACTAGCGCAAACGCACAGATTAAGTTCGGTTTGAAGGGCGGTTTGAACGTGACAAGCATGTCTTTCAGCGAGGATGTATTTGATGCTTCCAACAAGACTGGTTTCTTTGTTGGTCCTATGGTGAAGGTTACTGTGCCTATCGTAGGCTTGAGCTTCGATGCTGCAGCTTTGTACGACCAGAAAGAGGCTGATGTTAAGTATGTCGGTACTAATGGTGACTTCGGACAGGCGAACGTGAAGCAGCAGTCTATCAACATTCCTGTCAACGTACGTTATGGTTTTGGCTTGAGCAGCCTGGCTAACATTTTCCTCTTTGCTGGTCCACAGTGGGGTATCAACGTAGGAGACAAGAATTTTACATGGAATGAGACAAGCAGCTATTCTTTGAAGAAATCAAACTTCAGCGTAAACGTAGGTGCTGGTGTAACCTTGCTGAACCATCTTCAGGTATCAGCCAACTACAATATCGCTTGCGGCAAGTCGGCTGATGCCAGCTTCTCTAAGGCCCTTGATGCAGTTACAAATGCAGGAAAGGACAAGAGCCGTAACAACTCTTGGCAGATTGCACTCGGCTACTGGTTCTAAGCTACTGTAGCCAGTATCTCTCCGAGTAGATACATTAAAATATATAAAAGCAGGTACCTGATGATGGGTATCTGCTTTTTTTTTGCTATCTTTGCAGAACGAATGTTTGGAAAGAATAGTTGGGTAGCTGTTTCATACGATAAACATTCTGAAGAATTAGAAGATAGAAACAATGAGATATGTAGATGTGATATTACCTCTTCCGCTCGACGGCACCTTTACTTATTCTGTCCCCGAAGGGATGGAAGAGAAAGTTGTGGCTGGTATGCGCGTGCTTGTTCCCTTAGGAAAAAGCAAGAAATATATTGCCATGGTAGCGGATGTACATTCCGAAAAGCCGGATTTCAACTGTAAGCCGATAGAGGCTGTTCTTGATTCCTATCCCTCTCTTCTTCCTCAGCAATATCGCCTTTGGCAATGGATCAGCGATTACTATATGTCACCTCTTGGCGATGTATATAATGCAGCCATGCCTGCCGGAATGAAATCTACAGAGAAATTCAAGCCCAAGATGGAACTCTATGTGGAGTTGGCTAGCAGTTATCGCAATGAACAGGCTCTGCACGTGGCGCTCAATATGGTGCAGCGTGCCCTGAAGCAATCGAAGACTTTGACCACCTTCCTGGCTCTTTCTCATTGGGATAGTCTGGAGGGAGATACGCCTAGAGAAGGTATCAAGAAGGTGACGAAGGAAGAGCTGATGAACGAGGCACGATGCACGGCAGCTGTGGTCAAGGCGCTCATCGACAGAGGCATCCTCTTTACCTACGAGTTGGAAGTGGGTAGATTGAATACGGCTGGAGAATCGCATCTAGACCAGATCAAGCCCTTGTCTATGCCGCAGCAGGATGCTTACAATCAGATACTGATGCAGATGCTGAAGAAAAACGTAGTGCTCCTGCATGGTGTAACTTCCAGCGGAAAGACGGAAATCTATATCCATCTCATCAGAAAAGCCATCGAGGAACACAGGCAGGTGCTCTATCTGCTGCCCGAAATCGCCCTGACGGTTCAGATTATGGAGCGACTACACAAAGTCTTTGGCGACCGGCTCGGTATCTATCATTCTAAATATAGTGATGCAGAGCGCGTCGAAATCTGGCAGAAACAACTCTCCGGGCATCCCTATGATGTGATCCTGGGAGCAAGAAGCGCAGTCTTTCTGCCTTTCCAGAAACTGGGACTTGTCATCATCGATGAAGAGCACGAGACCTCTTTCAAGCAGCAGGATCCGGCTCCACGCTATCATGCCCGCAGTGCAGCCATCGTGCTTGCCAACATGTATCCGGAGGCAAAGGTGCTTCTGGGAACGGCTACGCCTTCGATGGAAAGCTATTACAATGCCCAGCAGGGCAAGTATGGATTGGTAGAACTGAAGACCCGATACAAGGATATCCAGTTGCCTGAGATACAGGTGGTGGATGTGAAAGACCTCCGCCATCGCAAGATGATGACGGGTGTTTATTCGCCTGTGCTCCTGGCGGCGGTAAAAGAAGCCCTGAAGAATGGAGAGCAGGCTATCCTCTTCCAGAACCGAAGGGGATTTGCACCGATGATAGAATGTAAGGTGTGTGGATGGGTGCCGAAATGCAAGAACTGTGATGTTTCGCTTACCCTGCATAAGAGTATCAATCTCCTTACCTGCCATTATTGCGGTTATACTTATCCGGTTCCTACTGAATGTCCTAACTGTGGCAGTACTGAGTTGATGGGTAGGGGTATCGGAACAGAGCGCATCGAAGACCAGATTTCCGAGATTTTTCCCGAAGCACGCATCGCCCGAATGGACTTAGATACAACCCGTACCCGAAATGCCTACGAGCGACTGATCTCCGATTTCTCTTCAGGAAAGACGAATCTTCTGATTGGTACGCAGATGATATCAAAGGGCTTGGATTTCGATAAAGTGAGTGTAGTAGGTATCTTGAATGCTGATTCAATGCTCAACTATCCTGATTTCCGTGCTTACGAGCATGCTTTCATGATGATGGCGCAGGTGAGTGGAAGAGCCGGAAGAAAGGGCAAACGGGGACTCGTGATTCTGCAGACTAAGAATCCGACACTGCCTATCATCAATCAGGTAGTACACAATGACTATGATTCTCTTTTCAAGGGAATCCTGGAGGAGAGAAGAATGTTTCATTATCCGCCTTTCTTCCATCTTATCAATGTGTTCCTGAAGCACAAGCACGAAAAGATCTGCCAACAGGCTAGTCTGGAATTGGGCAAGACGCTGAGAGGATGGTTTGGTGAACGGGTACTGGGACCGGATAAGCCGGCTGTAGCACGTGTAAAGACAATGAATATCCGCAAGATTGTCATCAAGCTGGAGAATGGTATCGACCAGAAGAAGGTGCGTGAATATCTGAAGTATGCCCAGCAGATGATGGCAAAAGATCCGAGGTATGGAGCTTTGCAGATATATTATGATGTGGACCCGATGTAATGGAAAAGGCTATCCTGCATGATGCGGGATAGCCTTTATAATTGTAGTTATGTATTTTCTTTTGAAAAGAATGTGAATTCTTTTTAGAAATTGATGTCAAGACCAACGGCAAACACATTGTTGTTACGGGTGTAATCAGAGCTGTAGTTGATGCTCTTCTCTGCAGAAAGTTGAACTTTCTCTGAAGTCTTCTTGTGCTGATAGAAGGTGTGGAAGTAAGCCACGTTCAGATCCATCTTCTTGTTGATGTGATAAACACCACCGATAGCAGCAGAGTTAGAACTAACAACGAATGACTTGTCATCCATATACTCATCGCTCAAGCCATAGTTGGTGTTCTGCCAACCTGTACTCAAGGTAATCTTCTTGTTGACATCCACCTCAACACCTGCGTTGTACTCCAAGGTACCACGGTCCAATTTCTCCTGACGATTGTTGTATGATGTAGCGTGCTTGTCATCAAACCAGTGGAAACCAACGTTTACGCGTACGGCATTTACAGGGCTGTAACCTACACCGAGTGCCAGGTAAGCAGGAATATCGCCTGCAATCTTCTTACCATCCTCGTATTCACCGATAGCCTTTTCAAGCTTGGCATCGAACTGAGTCTTCAACTGTCCCATGGCTCCCTGAATAACTGGGTTGCCGATGATGGCATTTGCAGCAGCCTCTGGTACACCACCTGCAATGTAGGCGTTGCGGAGGTTGTCTGGAAGGTTACCGATACTAGGTACCTGGTTTACTGACTTGTTCTTCAGGCGGATACGAGTCTTGAACTCATATTTGGCAGCGAAGTTCCACTTGCCAGTCTTGAAATCCACACCGATGATAGGAGTGAAGCCCACACCGCTCTGGTCACAGCTCAACTCGATGTTAGCTGCAGTTTCCTTGGTTGGGTCGAGCACCATATAGAGAGGCATTGCGCCAACCTTGATGTTCTCTACATATCCATAATAGTTGGTAGAAGCATAGACACCACGTACGCCTGCGAATGCGCTGAAGTTGTCGCTGAACTTATAAGCGGCACCTAAAGAGAGACCATAGTAGTACTGGCGACCGTGCATATAACTGTTGTAGCTATACTTGCCTTCCTTTCCGAATTTATCATTGCCGGTGAAAACAGCTGGTACACCATACTGTGCTGCAACCTGATCTACAGCACCAGCCAACTGGCAAGCTGCCAAAGCTGTCTCAGCTACGATCTTCTCGAAAGAGCCCAGTCCATCGTCGAAAGTACACTTTCCACCGCCACCAGTGAGGGCGAAACCTGCCTGGAGTGACCATCTGCCTTTATTATAAGCATACTGGAAAGAAGGGATAACAGGTGCAAACGCCTTACCCTTGAACTCGCGTGGAGTAGTAGGATTGTTCACATTGTTAGTGAACAATGGATAATCATTTTCAATGCTACGTGTCTGGTAAGCCAACTGCCAGTTGATGGCAAGATGCTTTCCTTCACCCATAAATACAACGCCGGCTGGATTGTAGTAAACGCCGTCGATACCAATTGAAGCCTCACGGCTCATCATTCTATTGAATGCAACATGCTGATTGGTGTTAGTGAGCAAACCACCTGCCAAAGAAGGTGTTGCACAGGCCATCGCAATGGCCAAACTAACTAATTTTAGTTTCTTCATCTTAATAATATTAAATAAAAACGTCCGCAAAGGTAACTATAATGTTCTATTTCTCCATAATGGTAATCTTATATTTAAAGTATATTAACGTAAATAGCCCGAGAATTTGCACAAAACTAAAAGACTGTGCAAATTCTCGGGCTATTTGATAGCTTTATTTGTATGTTTCGATACCTTGAAAAATCAGCTGTTTTCAAGACTTTTGAGCGTCGGTTTCAGCTTGGGGAGCTTCTTCCTCTTTTTTCATGCTTTGATTCTCCTTCACATTCATGTGAGGATAGGAGATGCGGGTATGATAAATCGCCTTCAGACGATCGATAAGCACCAGCTTGGCAAGTGCAATGTCACGGAAGGTAATCGGGCATTCCTTGAAGAATCCATCTGCCACCTGTCCATCGATGAGCTTGTTTACCAGATTACTGATGCTTTCTTCCGTATATTCATTCAGTGAGCGGGAAGCTGCTTCTACTGTATCCGCCATCATCAGGATTGCCTGCTCTCGGGTAAACGGATTTGGTCCCGGATATTGGAACAGTGACTTATCTACTACTTCCGTAGGATGGGCATTGCAATAGTTTACATAGAAGAATTTGGCAATACCTGTACCGTGGTGAGTAGTGATGAAGTCCTTGATAATACCCGGCAAACTTACCTTTTCTGCCATCTTCAGTCCTTCTGTTACGTGACTGATGATGATCTGGGCACTTTCCAGATCACTCAGCTGGTCGTGTGGATTCACTCCTGCCTGGTTCTCCGTAAAGAATACCGGGTTTGTCATCTTGCCGATATCGTGATAGAGTGCTCCGGTACGTACCAGCAGACTGTTTGCCTCAATACGGTTGGCTATCTCCGCTGCCAGATTACCTACGGTGATGGAGTGCTGGAATGTACCAGGAGCAATCTCGCTCAGGTTGCGCAGCAGCCCCTTGTTGGTGTTGGACAACTCGAAGAGTGTGACATTAGAGGTGAAACCAAACGTCTTCTCGATGATGTACATCAGCGGATAGGCGAGCAGCAGGAAGATTCCATTGATGGTGGAATAGGTGTACATGCTGCGGTCGATATTGAACACCTGATTGTCTTGCATCAACTGGAGGGCCACATATACCACGGTAGTACTGATGGCAACCAGGAGGGCAGTGAAGAATATCTGCGAGCGCTTGGATAATTCGCGCAGACTGTAAATCACAACCAAGCCGGAAACCAGCTGCACGATGATGAATTCATATTGGTATTTCACAGCTGCCGCACAGATGAGAATCATCGTGGCATGCGTGATGAAAGCCGTTCGTGAATCCATAAAGACGCGCACAAAGATAGGTGCCATGGCAAATGGGATGATATATACGCTGAAGAAATTGTGCTTCATGATGAGTGACACAAAGATTGGGAACAGCGTGATCATCGCATAGAGCATGGTGATGCTGCGTGGCTTGTCGAAGTAGTCTTTGCGGAAGAGCGTGAGATAGAAGGTAAACATCATCACGAGAATCAGTACGAAGAGTGCCTGACCGATGATGGTAGTGGTAAGCTCGTCCTCAGTAGAACTTCGGCGCTTCGTCTCCTTGTCGAAAGAGGTAAGCACTCGGTAAGTATAATCATTGATTACTTCGCCTCGGTCGATGATTTTCTGTCCACTCATCACCATACCGCTGGCCAGCGGTATGCTGCTCAGCAAGTCTGTTCGTTCTGCCTCCGAGCGTTCCTTATCATATATAAGGTTGGGTTCCACATAGTCGTTGAGATTGCAGCGGGAGAGAATCTGCCGCTGTGCTGATATCTTCTCATCAAAGAAGATGTGCTCATAGGCGGCAATGGTAGAGTAGAAGTTACCGATAGGAAAGCTCTTGGCGTTCTTGCCGCTGATGATGCGTATCATACTGGTAGAATCCTTGTAGATACGGTTATATTCAGGCGTGCTGACAATGCCCGTCTGATAAACCTGCTTCAGCTGGTTGGCTATGAGTTCCACGTATTCCTTCGGAAGTCCTGGAATTCCCTGGCTGAAGTCGTGGAGAAAACGCTTGATCTGTTCATTGCCGACATTGGAATTCACTGTGTAGTACGGCTGGAACTGCCGCAGCAGCGAATCCTGCTCGTGCTTGATGGCTTCATCGGTCTTGTAGATCGGGAAGTCGAAGGTGGCAATCACTGAACCGTACATCCAAGGTTTTCCCACATCGTAACGGAACTGTCTGCCCTCATTGCGTGGCAAAAACCAGACAATGATGGCAACTGTAAAGATAACGAGAATGGTCTTGGTGATCAGGTTGCGCCAATAATTCTCCTCGAGATTGTTGAATATACTCATGTTTGTTACGCTTTATGGTTTGTGACGTTTTTGGGCTAAAAAACTGCTCATTTTCCCAAATATTGAGCAAAAAATCAGCATTTCTCCCATTAATTCCTTTTTACAGTGCGAAAATACGAAAAAAAACTATTATAATCGCAAAAAAAACTGTAAATTTGCAGAAAAATTCAAAAATAGCTATAAAATAAGACATGGCAGATAGAAAAGTAAGAGTGCGTTTTGCCCCAAGTCCAACGGGAGCACTGCACATTGGTGGTGTCCGTACCGCCCTTTATAATTATTTGTTTGCTCGCCAACATGGTGGTGAGCTTGTGTTCCGTATCGAGGATACAGACTCTCATCGTTTCGTACCAGGAGCCGAGGAATATATCCTGGAATCTTTCAAGTGGCTCGGTATCCAGTTTGATGAGGGTGTGAGTTTCGGTGGAGAGCATGGTCCTTATCGCCAGAGCGAGCGTCGTGATATCTATAAGAAATATGTACAGCAGCTTTTGGACAATGGTAAGGCATATATTGCTTTCGATACTCCAGAGGAGCTGGAAGCTAAGCGTGCTGAGATTCAGAATTTCCAGTACGATGCCCATACCCGTATGCAGATGCGCAACTCTCTTACCCTTTCCAAGGAGGAGGTAGATCAGCTCATCGCCGACGGCAAGCAATACACCGTTCGTTTCAAGATTGAACCAGGACAGGAGATTCATGTCAACGATATGATTCGTGGTGACGTGAAGGTGATGAGCGATATCCTGGACGACAAGGTGCTCTATAAGAGTGCTGACGAATTGCCAACTTATCACTTGGCAAACATCGTGGACGACCATTTGATGGAAATCTCTCACGTGATTCGTGGTGAGGAATGGTTGCCTTCCGCTCCGTTGCATGTCCTGCTGTACCGGGCTTTCGGCTGGGCGGATACCATGCCCGAGTTCGCACATCTTCCCTTGTTGTTGAAACCGGATGGTAACGGTAAACTGAGCAAGCGTGATGGTGACCGTCTTGGCTTCCCTGTTTTCCCGTTGGAATGGCACGACCCCAAGACCGGTGAGGTGTCTTCCGGTTATCGTGAGTCGGGTTACCTGCCCGAAGCTGTTATCAATTTCCTTGCCCTGTTGGGATGGAATCCGGGAAATGACCAGGAACTGATGTCCTTGGATGAACTGGTGAAGCTTTTTGACCTGCACCGTTGCAGCAAAGCCGGGGCAAAATTCGACTTTGAAAAAGGAAAATGGTTTAACCATGAATATATATTGAAGAAAAGCAATGAGGAAGTAGCCGGGCTTTTCATGCCGATCTTGAAAGAGCACGGCATTGAAGCTCCTATGGATAAAGTAGTGACCGTGGTAGGTTTGATGAAAGATCGTGTAAGTTTTATCAAGGATTTGTGGGAAACTTGCAAATTCTTCTTCGTCGCTCCTACGGAATATGATGAGAAGACCCGTAAAAAACGTTGGAAAGAGGACTCTCCCGAACGTATGCTGGAGTTGGCGGACGTGTTGGAGGCCTTGGACGACTTCTCGCTGGAGAATCAGGAGGCTGTGGTCATGAAATGGATAGAAGATAAAGGTTATCATTTGGGCAATATCATGAATGCCTTCCGTTTGACATTGGTAGGCGAGGGCAAAGGGCCGCACATGTTTGATATTTCTGCTGTTTTAGGAAAAGAAGAAACATTGAGACGCATTCGCCGGGCTGTGGAAGTGCTCAAGTAATAGCCGGTAGTTATGATTTATAACCTAGTCATCTATATTTATCTATTCGGGGTGAAGGTTGCCGGCCTGTTCAGCGCCAAGCCCGCCAAAATGGTGAAAGGACACCGGGAAGTATTTGATATCTTGCGTAACAAGATAGACAAAAATGCCCGTTATATTTGGTTTCATGCAGCTTCATTGGGGGAGTTCGAACAGGGACGCCCTTTGATAGAACGTATCCGTAAGGAGCATCCCGAATATAAAATATTGCAGACTTTCTTTTCTCCCTCAGGGTATGAAGTGAGAAAGAACTACCAGGGGGCAGACCTTGTCTGCTATCTGCCTTTCGACACTCCGCGTAATGTCCGTCGGTTTGTAGAATTGGCTAATCCCTGTATGGTATTTTTTATCAAGTACGAATTTTGGCAGAATTACTTGAATGAGTTGCATAGGAGAGGTATTCCCACCTATAGCGTATCTTCCATTTTCCGTCCCAATCAGATTTTTTTCCGTTGGTATGGGAAGAGATATAGTGAGGTGCTGAGGACTTTTGCTCATTTGTTTGTACAGAACGAAGTTTCCAAAGAATTGCTGGCGACAATTGGCGTGACCGATGTGACAGTTGTGGGCGATACTCGTTTTGACCGCGTGCTGGATATCTGCCATCAAGCCAAGCAGCTTCCGCTGGTGGAGAAGTTCAAAGGTGATTCGTTGACTTTTGTTGCAGGCAGCTCATGGGGACCGGATGAGGATATTTTTATCAAGTATTTCAATGAGCATCCTGAGATGAAGCTGGTTATTGCTCCTCATGTGGTGAGCGACAGTCATTTGAAGGAGATTTTAGATAAGGTGAAACGTCCGTGCATCCGCTATACCGAGGCTACGGAAGAAAATGTGACACAGGCCGATTGTTTGATTATCGACTGTTACGGACTGCTGTCCTCCATTTACCGATATGGTGAGATTTCGTATATTGGGGGTGGCTTTGGAGTTGGAATTCATAATGTGCTGGAAGCGGCTGTATATGGTATTCCTGTGATATTCGGACCTAACAACAAGAAATTCCGCGAGGCGCAACATTTGTTGGAGCAGAAAGGCGGTTTTGAAGTAACCGGTTATGA
>OHZY01000389.1_pt1 | contig 15893 bp, 16 predicted proteins | sample 1580621 | NCBI WGS metagenome assembly OHZY01 (sample SAMEA3882535, study PRJEB24775) | human gut metagenome | biome: human-associated habitat; feature: intestine environment; material: feces | place: Netherlands | collected 2009/2010 | reverse complement strand
GAAATGCTGAAAGAGATGTTTATAGGACAGCTCTTTCAGTAAAATGACCTCAGAAGAAGCAAAACACACTTCAGACGGAGGAAAATACAATGGCAAACGGTGATTACGGCTATTTCGGCAAAGGTGACACGGGCTATGCCCAGTACATGACGGCTTTCAACCGCAACTTTGGCGGCTCGTCCGGTGGCGGCGGTGGTGGAGAAAACCACAATAATGGCGGTGGCGGCGGAGACGGCAGTGGATGCGGCTGTCTGATTGCTATTGCAGTGGCCGTGGTTCTGATTCTGATCGTCATGGGCGGCTGAATGAATCCCTGCAGGCATAATGCTGCCTGTGGGGATTTTTTGAATCTGCTTGCAGAAACCGGCAGTCTGTGGTAGGATGGAACGAAAGAAAAACAGGAGGGCTTACACATGGTTTTACTGGTTGTGGATACACAGAAAGGTATCGTGGATGAACGCCTGTATGCGTTTGAAAAGTTTGTCAGCAACATCAGGAAACTAATCCGGACTGCCCGCGAACAGGGAATCGAGGTCGTCTATGTCCAGCATGACGATGGGCCCGGTACAGGCTTTTCCATCGGGGACGATGAATTTGAGGTCTATTCCGGGTTTGCACCGCTGCTGACTGAAAAACGGTTCGTCAAAACCGTATGCAGTGCGTTCAAAAAAGAAAGCGGTCTGCTGGAATATCTGACGGAAAAGGGCGAAAAAGATGTGATGGTCTGCGGCATCATGACGGACTTCTGCATCAATGCAACGATAGAAGCAGGCTTTGAGCACGATTTTCATATGATCGTCCCTGCCTATGCAAATTCCACGCAGGACAACGAATACATGACAGGAGAGCAGAGCTATCGCTATTACAATGAATTCCTCTGGCCGGATCTCTATGCTAGCTGCGTGCCTATGGATAAGGCACTGGAACTGCTCAAAAAGTGAGGTGTCTGCAACGATTCCCCCAAAAATCAAGAATCAGATTCAAGTAGTGCAGGGAGACATTACCAAGCTGGACTGTGACTGCATCGTGAATGCAGCCAACCGCAGCCTGTTGGGCGGCGGTGGCGTGGATGGGGCTATTCACAGGGCAGCAGGGCCGGAGCTGCTTGCCGAGTGCCGCACCCTGCACGGCTGCCGCACCGGCGAAGCGAAAATCACCAAGGGATACCGGCTGAAGGCAAAGTACATCATCCATACGGTGGGTCCCATCTACTCCGGCACCCCGGAGGATGCTGTGCAGTTGGCAGACGGCTACCACAATTCGCTGGAGCTGGCAAAGACCTACGACATCCACAGCATCGCCTTCCCGGCAATTTCTACGGGCGTGTATGGCTACCCTCTGGATGCTGCCACCGAGATTGCGGTGGATACAGTGACCGATTGGCTGCAAAGCCATGCGGATTACGATATGAAGGTCATCTTCTGTTGCTTCGATGCCCGGACAGCGCAGGCGTATCAGACAAAAATGAAAATGGGGTAAACATTGAAATACAGAGAGATCGTGGACGGCATTTTTCTTGACCGCCCCAACCGTTTTATTGCCCATGTAGATGTGAACGGCACAGTGGAAACCGTTCATGTCAAAAACACCGGGCGGTGCAAGGAACTGCTGCTGTCCGGTGTGGCGGTGCGTCTGGAAGTGTCGGACAACCCGAAACGCAAGACAAAATACGACCTTGTGGCGGTACGCAAGCAGGAACTTGGCTGGGTCAACATGGACAGTCAGGCACCCAACAAGGTGGTAGGAGAATGGCTCTCAAAGCAGGAATTTGACCTTGTCAGGCCGGAGTTTGCATACGGAAAATCCCGCATTGATTTTTACATGGAAAAGGGCGAACAGAAATACCTGCTGGAAGTCAAAGGCTGCACACTGGAAGTGGGCGGCATCGGTTATTTCCCGGATGCGCCCACCGAACGAGGCGTGAAGCACTTGCACGAGTTAGCACAGGCGCAGCGGGCAGGGTATCGGTGCACAGTAGCCTTTGTGATCCAGATGGAAGGCATCACCGAGGTGAGGCCGAATGTTGGTACGCAGCCGGAATTTGGCACAGCGCTGGCCGAAGCAAAAGCCGCAGGCGTGAGCGTGCTGTTCCTGCTTTGCCATGTCGGGCGGGACAGTCTGGAAATCGTGGAGCAGCGGGAAGGGTGAAAAGAGAGGGAACAAAAGAGCACGCTATTTGCGTTTGCTGAACGCTGATGGCGTTTAATTTGTTGCGCTGAATCGTAAAAAATGCTGTCTGTGGAAAATGTAGAAAATCTGATGTGTTTGTGTTGCAAAGTAAGACATATTGATGTTTTTCAAATGAATTTATGAGTAAATATGCATGAAATTGGCGAAAAAATGCCTTCTCGTGAGTTTGCTACTTAAAAATCGTTGCGATACTACGGCAAAAAGGACTTGACGGAAGAAAAACTCTATGGTAATTTATGAACAAATTTGACTTTAATGAAATAAAGTTGAATTTGAGCCGTCATGCGCTATTTTGGCATGAAAAGAAGAAAGCATCTTTACCACAGGGAGGATTGAAAATAAAACCCAGTTTCTCCGCCCAAACCGCTGCGTAGCAGCAGAAAGGACGACCGAATATGAGTTATGACAAAGTGCAAGTCGGCAACAGAATCCGTGGAAGCCGCCTCGAAAAAGGCTGGACGCAGGAACGGCTTGCAGCAGAAGCTGAAATTTCAGTGCAGCAGCTTCGCGCATTGGAAAAAGGACAGCGCAATTTGGGCGTAGACCACTTGGGACGCCTGTCGGATGCAATGGGAGTCAGCAGTGATTTCCTGCTGAAAGGTTGTTCTGAAAACAGTATATTGGTTTGCAAGATGCTGGATGACCTCAAGAAAAAATTGCAGCCGTCAAAGTAAATCGCAGAAAAATGAGCGGTTTTGCCGCAAAAACAGTATATTTTAGCGCTTTACAGCAATGAAAGTACTTGCTATAATATCGCCATGGCGCAAGTTTCAGTTGCGCAAGAGGGAAAATTGCCTGAAATGCATTAAAGGCTGATAACACTCCGTGAGCTGCTCACAAGAGCAGCTCCATCGAGTCGCGGTCATTGTGCATTTTCAAGCTGAAAACAGGCCGGGACTCGGAAAAGGAGTCTCGGCCTGTTTGTGTTTTCGGCGCAAAGGAAAGGATTGAACAATGCGATTTGATGCAAAAGAATTCGGCGGACGTATCCGCGATTTGCGGAAAAAGAAGGGGATTACACAGGAACAGTTGAGTATAATGCTGAACGTTAGTGCGAACCATCTTGCAAAAGTTGAAACGGGAAGCCGCTGCTGCTCGATTGAGTTGCTGCAGGATCTTTCGTCCTGCCTGAATGTCAGAACGGACTATCTGCTGAACGGAGATGCACCGCATAACAACCATCTGAGGGAAAGACTGACGTTTCTTGCACAGGAGTTGGAAAGGCTCACGATGGACCTTCCTGCATGAGGGTAAAATCTCTGATGCGGCACTCCGGTCTTTTGCAGCCTGCTCCTTGCCAGAGCTGTGTGGACAGCAAAATAAGCGCAGCCCTTGCACCGCCTTGCCGGATGTGATAGGATGAAGAAAACCACATGAGGGAGGAAACACCATGCCTTTTTTGATGCTCCGCAACGACATCACCAAGGTGGCAGCGGATGCCATCGTCAACCCGGCGAACCGAAATCTTTTGCAGGGCAGCGGCACCAGCCACGCTATCTATCAGGCAGCAGGGGAGCAGGAGCTGACCGCCGCCTGTGAAGCCATCGGGCATTGCGATTTGGGCAGGGCGGTGTGCACCCCGGCGTTCGGTTTGCCTGCAAAGTATATCTTCCATGCGGTCTGCCCGGCATGGCACGGCGGATTTTTTGGAGAAGCAAAGCAACTGGCCGGTGCGTACAATTCTGCGCTGGAACTAGCAGCAGAATACCACTGCGAGAGCGTGGCTTTTCCGCTGCTGTCCAGCGGAAACTATGGCTACCCCAAAGAACAGGCCTTCCGCATTGCGGTGGACACCATCACACAGTACGTCATGGAGCACGACCTGACCGTGTATTTGGTGCTTTACGACCGGGACTCGCTGGCCGTGAGCCGGAAGCTGTTCGCCTCGGTGGAGGAGTACATTGACGACCACTATGTAGCACAGAACGATGAAAGCTACGGATTTGGCCGTCGGCGCAGGGAATTGTCAGAGCGGCGGAGGCTTCTGGAAGAAGATGCCGCCGTGCCGATGCTAGGTGCAGTTCCGGCACCCGCCGCGGCACCCAGGACAGCCCGCAGTCTGGAAAGCCTGATGGACAACCTTGGCGAGAGCTTCACCACCCGGCTGCTGCGGCTCATTGACGAGCGGGGGCTGAAAGACTCCACCGTGTACAAGCAGTCCAACATCTCCCGGCAGCATTTCTCCAAAATTCAGTGCAATCGCGACTACAACCCCAAAAAGAAGACTGTGCTTGCCTTTGCGGTGGGGCTGCATCTGTCGGAGGACGAAACCATCGACCTGCTCAAGAGTGCGGGCTATGCCTTTTCGGATGGCTCCAAGCGGGACTGGATCGTGCGGTATTGCCTGGAACACAAAATCTATAACATCAATCAGGTCAATACGCTATTGTTTGAATACGATCAGGAACAGCTGGGTGCGTGATTTGTCGCCTGCCCGTTGACCTTTTGCCCTCCAGTTTGTGGTATCCTCTTGTCAGAAAGACGGAACACCACAAAAACGGAGGGCATTTATTATGAAGAAGAATCTCACAGAGCTTGTTTTTATCCTTGACCGCAGCGGCTCCATGGGCGGGCTGGAAGCGGACACCATCGGCGGGTTCAACGCTATGTTGACCCGGCAGAAGGAGCAGGAGGGCGAGGCTAACGTGACCACCATCCTGTTTGACCACGAGGTTCAGTTGCTGCACGACCGCTTTCCGCTGCACGCCGTTGCGCCGCTGACCGAAAAGGACTACTACGTCCGGGGCTGCACGGCGCTGCTGGATGCCATCGGTTACGGCGTGGAAAAGATGGTGAACATCCAGCGCCATCTGCCGGCGGACGAACGTGCCGAAAAGGTTATCTTTGTCATCACCACCGACGGACTGGAAAACGCCAGCAAGCGGTTCGGCTACGAGAAGATCCGCCGACTGATTGAGCGGGAAAAAGAACGGTACGGCTGGGAATTTCTGTTCCTTGGTGCCAACATGGACGCTGTGCAGGAGGCTGCCCGCTTCGGCATCGGGGCAGACCGGGCGGTGCGGTTCGAGAACGATGCGCAGGGCGTGGCGGTCAACTACCATGTAGTCAGCGAAACGGTCTGCCGGATGCGGCAGGCAGACTGCCCGGCATCCGTCGGCGCAGAGTGGAAAGAGGAAATCGAAGCCGATTTCCAGAAGCGGCATCAGGGGTAAAGGAGGAAACGGCCATGTTGGGAGCAATCTTGGGAGATATGGTGGGCAGCCCCTTTGAATTTGACCACAACAATTACAAGCACAAGGACTTCCCCCTGCTGAGCGAAAGATCGCACTTCACGGATGATACCGTTATGACCTTTGCAGTGGCACGAGGCGTGATCGCAGGGCAGGGAGATGCACAGAAAACCTTTGCCGAGGTGCAGCACGAAATGCGGCGTTTGGGCAAGGCATACCCCAATGCCAGTTATGGTGGGATGTTTGGTCGATGGCTGCGTGCGGAGCATCCGCAGCCCTACGGCAGCTTTGGAAACGGCTCCGCCATGCGGATGGCTGCGGCAGGCTGGCTGTTCGATACGCTGGACAAAACGCTGGAGATGGCAAAGGTGACTGCCGAGGTCACCCACAACCACCCGGAGGGCATCAAGGGCGCACAGGCCACGGCAGCAGCGATCTTTCTGGCACGCACCGGCCACAGCAAGCCGGAGATCCGGCAGTATGTTGAGCAGACTTTCGGCTACGATTTGAGCCGCACCTGCGATGAAATTCGCCCGTACTATCGCCATGTGGAGACCTGTCAGCAGACCGTGCCGGAGGCCATCATTGCCTTTCTGGAAAGCAATAGCTTTGAAGATGCGCTCCGCAATGCGGTCTCCCTTGGCGGCGACAGCGACACCCTTGCCTGCATCACCGGCGGCATTGCCGAAGCCTTTTACGGGATGCCACAGGAACTGCGGGCAGAGACCTTGAAGCGTCTGCCGGAGGAGATGCGGGCAGCGTATGAGCTGTTCCGGCAGAACCTTGAGCGCAGGATGTGACACCGTCGGTGCTGCACAGACTCAAGCGGTATTTGAAAAACTGAGGATCTTACCGACAGAACGGCAAAACACCCGCCTGTGTATGGTGTGCAAAGCACAGTACACGGGCGGGTGCTGTTTTGTTGGGGTTTGTTCACGCCGTCAGAAGGGGGTAAAACATAATTTTTATGGAGTTCCGTCCAGCAGATACCGGATATAGAAACGGTCGTTTTCCGTTTCCACCTGCACCTGGGTGGCGTGCTCAAAGAGGGTGCGCAGGCGGCGGTACTCTGCCCGCTGTGCATCCGTGTAGTGAGACGGCATATCCGAGGTCAGGAACACATTGCCCAACAGGGCGTTGACCGTGGCAAGGGTGCGTTTTTGCTCTGCCGTCAACTTGCAGTTTTCCTCCCGGAGGAAGAACACATCCGGGTCGCTGCCATAGGCACGGCCATTGAGCTGCCGCCGGAATAGCGTGTTGTTGATGGCCTGCTTTGTGGACACCCGCTCCCGGTGGAACAGGCGCATATACCACACATCGTCCCAGTCCAGCCCTACGTCACAGCTGACACGGCAGTAATCCACCAGCCCGAAAGCAGGCATCACCGGAACGCCGCAGCCAAGGATGGTCTTTTGTCCACACCAACTGCGCAGCAGCTCCATAGCACGGTACATCCGGGCTGCCCGGCTCTCGCGGGCGTTGCCAAAGGGGGCAGCACCGTACAGAAAATCCAGCTTGACAAGGTCGAAGCCCCAGTCGTTCAGCACCCGGTCAAATACCCGGCGCAGATAATCCAGCACGGCCGGGTTGTCGAGATCCAGCGCATAAAAGCTACTCCAGTTGCAGCCGCAGCACCACGGCGCACCGTCCACTTTCAGCAGCCAGTCTGAGTGCTGCCGGAAAAGGGCAGAGTCCTTTTCGCACACAAAGGGCGCAAGCCAGAGCCCAGCCTGAAATCCGGCGGCGTGAATTTCCTCCACCATGCCTTTCAGCCCGTGGGGGAATTTCTGTGCATCTGTTTCCAGCCAGTCGCCCACCTTCGGCTCCCAGCCATCGTCGATCTGGAACAGGTCTCCCAGACAAAGCAGGCTGCGGCATCCGGTCAGGTCCTCCCGGATGGTATCCTCGGTGATGTCCTGATAGCGGTTGTACCAACTGGAATAGCCTGCCAGCTTCTTTTCAGTCCGGGGCTTGATGCCCATAGCCTGAAACCAGCCGTCGAACACCTCGGTCTCGCCGCCCTCGGCAAAAAACAGGTCGAACAGGGCAACGCTGCCGCCGGGATGCTCCACCCCGGCGCAGTCACGCTCCAGCGTCAGCAGGGCTTTGCCGCTGTCGTAGCGGAGGATGGTGTAGCCCGGCTTCTCGTCCAGCGATGCCACCAGTCGGAACTGCTTACCCTTGCGGAAATAGCAGTAGGAAAAGCCGTGGCTTTGACCTTTTTGATGCCCATAAGGCGCAAAATGATAATCGCCGTAGCGGTCAAAGGCATATTTTTTGCGCAGAAAGCCGGGAATGTGGTCGGTGCCGCGCAGCTTGCCGTTCCGGTTCAGCTCCGGGCTGTAGGTCCATGTCTGGTAGCCGTTCATGAACAGACGCTCGTCTGCTTCCATCGTCCACGGCATCTCGGCACGTACCGCCTTCAGCGTCCCGGCGGGCAAGTCGGCGGAAAGATGCACCGCACCGCAGCCCGGGTGTACCGGGGCATCGCCCTGCCGCACACCGCCGGAAGTTTCCGCGTACCAGTGCAGTGTCTCAGTCATGGTGCGCTTCCTCCCCGTGGAGCTGTGCGCTGATCTCGGCAGCGCGGGCATCGGTCAGAACAAACTTGCGGCGGAACAGCACCAGCGCACCAGCCAGCACCAGCATGGGCAGAACGGTCATCATCAGGCGCAGACCCAGCAGGGTTCCGGCGCTTTGTACTGCCACCGGGCCGGTCTCCTCCGTGTTGCCCACAAGACCGATGAGGTCCAGCCCGATGCCGGTCAGGAATACCGCCACACCGGAGGCAGCCTTGACCACAAAGGTCTGCATGGAAAAGATAACGCTCTCCTCCCGGCGTCCGGTCTTAAGCTGACCGTAATCCACGCTGTTGGAAAGGAACAGGGTGGTCAGCACGGTCAGCATTCCGTTGCAGGCGAACACCACCACGCCCGGAATGCACAGCAGGGCAAGGCTGTGGGACAGGCCGGTCAGGCAGAACACCAGCAGCATGCCGTAGCCGCACAGCGCCAGCAAAAGGCTCAGGTAAAATACCTGCGTGCTGCTGAGCTTTTTGCGCAGCAGCGGGTAAAGCACCATCATGCCCAGAATTTGAGCCGCACCGCCCACGGTGGAAAACAGGGTGTAGGTGGCTTTCCAGCCTGTACCGCCAAGGTCGTATTTGAAGAAATAGATGATGAAGTTGGAGGTAAGGTACAGTGCCGAGTTGATCAGCACGATGCTGCCCACCACTACCATAGCCTGATCGTTGCGGAACAGGGCGGAGAACATCTCCTTTACGGTGGCGGTCTTCATCTCACTGGGGGTGGTTTCTTTCATGGAAATGCAGCACACCAGCTCTGTCACTGCAAAAATTGCCGCTACGATCAATGCCACCCAGCGGAAGCCAGCGCGCTCGCTGTCGCCGCCAAGGGCTCCCACCAGCAGCATGGTGAACATGGCGATAAGAGCCGAACCAACGCCTGCACAGGTACGCCCCACCATGGAAAGGTTCTCCCGGTCTTTTGGGGTGCGGGTCACGGCCGGGATCATGGACCAGTAGGGGATATCCATCATGGTATAGGTGACGCCCCACAGGATGTACACCACGCTGAAATAGACCATCAACGCCGCTTCGTCCAGCACCGGGGCGGCAAACAGGGCGTAGAGCACCAGCGCATTGAGCAGCGTGCCGGAAAAGATCCACGGACGGAAACGTCCCCAGCGGGTGCGGGTCTTTGCCACCAGAACCCCCATAAAGGGGTCGTTGAAGGCATCAAAGAACCGGGCCGCCATGAGCACGACGCCCACAAAGCTGGCCGAAAGCCCCAGCACATCCTGATAATAATACATGACGTAGGAAGCCGACAGGGCATATACCATATCCTTGCCCACGGCACCAATACCAAATGCGGTTTTCTGTTTCAGGGTCAGTTCCATACAGCGTCCTCCTTTTCAATGGTAAACCGCAGCACAACGGGCTGGGTCTGCGGTGCAGAAACGGTCAGCAGGGCTTCTCCGGCAGTGCCCACGGTGCGCAGATAGGTTCCGGTCATGCCGCCCTCGGCAACGGCGGTCTGTGGACCCACAAGGGCGGCGCTGCCCTCCACCGCAAACTGCACCGGGAACTGTGCGTAGGGGGCTGGGGTGCCGTTCTCGTCCAGAATGCGCACCCGGACAGCCGCCATATCGTAAGTATCTTTTTCCCGAAGAGTCGTCCGGCTGACCTTGACTTCCAAGTGTAGCTTTGCGCTGGGGCAAAGGGTCACGCTGCGCACCACGTTGCCGTCCTGCACGGCATCGAACCGCCAGCGGGTAGCTTCGCCGCCCCAGTTGCCGACGTACTTGCCGTAGAGGGCTACGCCATCTTCAAAGCTCATTTTGTAGTGCAGCATACACCAGCCGAATTTGACCTTGTAGGCCAGCGGCAGTCCCGCCAAGCCGTATTTTCCGGCGGCCAGCAGGCAGTCCCGCACAGCGGCTGCCTTGGCGGGGGAAAAGTGCTCCTGTGTTTCCAGCAGCTCGCCAATGGGATCGTCCATCACAAAGGGCGGATGCGGTAGGGCCGTCCACTCGCTTTGGCGCAGGGCGGTGACGAACACATCGTTTTTGTAAAGCCTTACCTGTTGGGCATTGCTGAAAACGTAGGCTGTGCCCAGCTGCCCGGCAGGGTTATCGCCAATGTCCATGGAGGAGCTGACCGCCAGCACCGGATCAGCGTCACCCTGACTGGCATAGACTGCTGCCGCCAATTTGGGGTTACGGAAGCTGTCCAGCACGCCGTGGTAGCAGATGCGGTCGCCGGAGCCGAAATCCTTGTGGGTCTGGTAGTCGAACATACACCAGCCAAAGCACCCGGCGTGCTCTCCGCTGGTATAGGCGGCGTTCTGCACCCGGACGTGCCGCAAGGCGTGCTCCTGTCGATGAGGGCCATCGTCAAAGGGCTTGGTGGGGTACATGTGACCGTTGCACTCCGAGATGAGCAGCGCCTTGCCCATATCCGGGGTTACGTCCTTTTTGGGCTTTGCGCCGGGCGTTACGCCGTTGTGGGAAAAATCGTTGTAGGCGTAGACGTCTTCCAGCAGATGGCTTTTTTCCAGATACCGCACACCGGAGGTAGCACGGCTGGGGTCCAGCTGATGGGCGATCTGATTGGTGCAGGTATAGAAGGCATCGTCGTCCACGCTCTCGTTGATGCGCACGCCCCACAGGATGATGCTGGGATGATTGCGGTTTTGCAGGAGCATCTCCCGCAGCATTTCACAGGCGGCGTCCTTCCAGTTGTCATCCCCGATGTGCTGCCAGCCCGGCAATTCAGTGAACACCAGCAGCCCCCGTCGGTCGCACTCGTCCAGAAAATATTGGCTTTGGGGGTAGTGGCTGGTGCGCACGGCGGTGCAGTGCAGCTCCTCCTGCAAAATGCGGGCATCCTCCCGCTGCAGGCTTTCCGGTGCGGCGTAGCCGATGTAAGGGTAACTCTGGTGTCGGTTCAGACCCCGCAGGAAGGTCTTTTTTCCGTTGAGGTAGAAGCCGTCCGCCCGGAACTCTGCCGTGCGGAAACCAAACGTCACCTGTTTGCGGTCGATGGCTTGTCCGGCTGCGTTCAAAAGCTCTGCCACGGCATGATGCAAAACCGGGTGCTCGGTATCCCACGGCTGTGCGTCCGGGACGGAAAACTGCATCTTCCCGGTTTCTGCCGCCTGTGCGGTCTGCTCTGCCAGCAGGGTGCCGTCTGCGGTCTCCAGCCGGATGCGGACCGCCACTGCTGCGGGTGTGAGCTCTGCCGTCCACTGCACCACGGCATCATGCAGGGTGGGGGTGTAGACAAACAGGTCGGTCAGGCGGCTTTCTGCCGTAGCTTCCAGCCAGACCTCCCGGTACAGCCCACCGTAGGTCAGGTAGTCGATGACAAAGCCAAAGGGTGGAATGGCCGGGTCTTCACGAGTATCCAATTGCACGGTCAGCAGGTTTTCACCCTCCCGGTCCACAAGGTCTGTGATCTCCACCGCAAAGCCGGTATAGCCGCCCCGGTGCTGCCCGGCAACCCTGCCGTTGACCCGCACCACCGCCTGATGGGCGGCTCCGTCAAAGCGGAGGAACAGCCGGGGCGCAGCCTGTACCGGCGGCACCCGGAACCGTTTGCGGTAGCCGCAGACCATCTCGTAATCAGCGGGGGTGGCATAGTGCAGCGGCACCTCCCGGCAGGTATGGGGCAAGCGGACGGCTTGTTGTTTTGGCACCGGCAGCCCCTTGCCAAAGGCTTCCGTCCAGTGTCGTGTAAACTCCCAGTTCTCGCAAAAGCTGTGTTTCATCGCAGCAGCACTCCTTCCAGTAAAATCGAGATCATTTCCTCCAGTACAGCCACATACTGCACCCCGCTTTCTGCCAGACTGCGGTCTGCCAGAAAGCTCTCGATGGATGCGGTGATCATCTGCCGCAGCACCGGCAGGGACACCGGACGCATGACCCCCTCTGCCACAGCCTGTTCCAGCAGCGCCATGGTGGGTTCCCACCCGTTTTCCAATTGACTGCGCACCCGCGCCGCCACCACCGGGTATTTCTCGTCCAGCTCCTTCATCTGCCGCAGGTCCAGCGCAGCGTATTCCGTCGGCATGGCAATGATGACTGCCCGCAGCTTCTCCTGCAAAGTACCGCTGCCTGCCAGAATCTCCTGCTTGCAGCGGTGGATGTCCGCAAAGGCGTGGTCTACCATGTCCAGCAGAAGGGCCTCCTTGGAGGGGTAAACGGTGTAGATGGTCTTTTTGCTGATATGCAGCGGCTCTGCCACCTGTTGCATGGTGAAATGCAGCCCCTGTTGACGGAATAACTGCATCGCCTGTGTGCGCACCAGCGCATCGAGCTTTTCCTGCATGAGCGTCCTCCTTGTGGAAACTGTGCTTGCTTTTCTGGTTTCCATTCTAGTACGGAAACCGAGCCAAATCAAGCGGTTTCCGCATTTTCTGCGTTCTGCCAAGAAAGTGCAGACATTTTGCAGCAGAATGACAAAAAGAACCCCGGCGTGCCTTGAAAGCTGCCGGGGTCTTTTGCGTGCAGGAGCTTTTCCGCAGCGGCAAGCCCTCGTCAAAACTCCGGGTGCCATTCATCCCGGATGCCAATGTCGGCACAGACGATCTTTCCGCACAGCGGCGCAGAGATTTTTGCGATATGCAAAGGCTTATAGCTGTCGAAGGTTACGGTCAAATCTGCATGGGCAGCACCCTCGGCAACCTCCCCGGTATCCGTGTTGATGCCGCTGGGCAGGTCTACAGCCAGCACAAAGGCACCGCTCTTATGCAGACGGCGTATCAGCCCGCAGGTAGCAAGACCGGAAGGCCGCAGTTCACCATGGAACCCGGTGCCGTAGAGGGCATCCACAGCAGCGTCAAAACTCTGGGTTTCCAGTACAGAACCGTCAGTGCAGATGTGCACCGGCAGGGAATGCAGACGCTCAAAATTGAGGATGGAATCCGCGGTTTTCGGCTCACCCTCGGCCAGAAGAACGGTCACACTCCAGCCGTCTTTTGCCGCGGCGCGTGCAATCACAAACCCATCGCCGCCGTTGTTGCCCTTTCCGCAGACCACCAGCAGCCTGCCGGGATGCGGGAACTGCTTTTGCAGTTCAGCGTAAGCAGCCAGTCCGGCATTTTCCATCATTTGCAGGTAGGGCAGACCGTGGGCATCCCCGGCTCGTTCAATTTCCTTCATCTGCGCAGCCGTCACAATGCGATGTTTCATGTTGGCACCTTCTTTCTATCTCTATTATAATGGATGAGAATGTTTGGAACAAGATGAAAGATACCGGTGCATAGAATCTGTCCCCGGAGAGTTGGAACAAGCCCTCCGGGGGCATTTTTGCTTTTCACTCTCTTTTCCGTAGGGGAAAACCATGGTATACTGGAAGCAACGAATCCAAAGTAATAAACCGGGAGGTACCGTTATGAAGTGGGGAATTTTAGCGACCGGCACCATTGCCAAAAAGTTTGCGTCTACGGTGGAACAGATGGGCGCAGAGGGGGAGCAACTTGTTGCCGTGGGGTCACGGCACATGGAAAGCGCACAGGCGTTTGCGCAGCAGTACGGCATCCCCCGCTGCTATGACTCCTACGAAGCCCTTGCCGCCGACCCGGAGGTGGAGGCCATCTATATCGCCACCCCCAACACCCTGCATTACGAAAACTGCAAGCTCTGCTTGGAGCAGGGCAAGCACGTTTTGTGCGAAAAGCCCTTTACCATCAGCCCGGAGCAGGCACAGCAGCTGTACCGTCTGGCAGAGGAAAAGCACCGCTTTCTCATGGAGGCGTTCTGGATCTGGCTGCTGCCGCTGTACGACCGCCTGCGCGAGATCCTTACTGCTGGCACCATCGGGGAGCTGCAGCAAATCACTTGTCAGTACGGCTTTGTGGCCTCCGGTGCCCGGAAGGACCGCAAGTTTGATTCCGGTCTGGGCGGCGGTGCGCTGCTGGATATCGGCATCTACAATCTGGGCTTTCTGCGCATCCTCACCGGACAGGACCCGGAGAAGGTGGAGACCAAAGAGGTGCACATCAATGAGTATGGCACCGACGATTACAGCCGCCTTGCGCTGACCTACCCCGGCGGCTGCATGGCAGAGTCTGTCCAGACCATCGGGCAGGAACTGGAGCGCAACGCCCGCATCGTTGGCACAAAGGGCAGCATCTTTCTGCCGGATTTCCAGCACGCCGAGACCATGACGCTGGAAGTGGAGGGCAAAGAGCCGGAGGTCATCCGCTGCCCGGTGGACATCAACGGCTTTGAGTATGAGATCCGGGAAGCAAGCCGCTGCGTCAAGCTGGGGCGTACCGGCAGCGACCGCTACACCCCGCAGGACAGCCTTGCCCTGACCCGCCTGATGTACGACACCCGCATGAGCTGGGGCATGAAGTTTGCGGGCGAGGTGTAAGCGCACACCTTGCCGCAAAGGGCTTTTTTGCGTGCGAAAACCATGGGACACTAAGAACGACAACTTGGAATTTGAGGAGGTAATATTGTATGTGGTTAATATTTGCATTACTGTCTGCAATATTTGCAGCACTTACCTCTATACTGGCAAAGGTCGGCATAGATGGAGTCAACTCAAATCTTGCAACAGCTATCAGAACTGTTGTTGTGGTAGCAATGGCTTGGGGAATGGTATTTCTCACAAATGCACAGAGTGGAATTGCTGAAATCAGCAAAAAGAGTTGGATTTTTCTTATATTATCCGGGCTTGCAACGGGTGCTTCGTGGCTTTGCTATTACAAGGCACTGCAGGACGGACTTGCGAGTGTCGTAGTGCCTATAGATAAGCTCAGCATAGTTGTGTCAATCGTGTTTTCATATTTCGTATTTAAGGAAAAGCTGACTCCTAAATCCTTTACAGGACTGGTGCTCATCATAGCAGGAACATTGATTATGCTGGTTTAAATATATAAAAACATCTTGACGTTTTTCTGTTTTTCTATTATCATTGTTAACCGAGGAAATATTTATAGTTGACAATTATAACGGATGATATGTATTATAATGATACTTATTAAATGAGAGAAGAAATACAGGACACGAAGGAGATTAAAATGGATCCAATAACACTGGCACAGGAGATAATAGACGGAAGAAGAATCACAAGGGATGATGACCTATCATTTTTCCTTACATGTGATTTAGACGAGCTGTGTAAGGGCGCAGATATGATCAGGGAGAAGTTTATCGGTGACAAGGTAGATTTGTGCTCGATAATAAACGGAAGAAGCGGAAAATGCCCTGAGGACTGCAAATACTGTGCGCAGTCAGCACATAATCATACAAATTGTGAGGTTTATGATTTTTTACCTGAGGAAAAGATACTTGAGGCTTGCAGGATGAATGAGAGAGAGGGTGTAGACCGTTTCTCGATAGTTACAGCGGGAAAAGCGCTGACAGGTGAGGAATTTGACAAGGCAATACATGCATATGAGACTATGAAAAGAGAGTGTAAGATTGATTTATGTGCATCAATGGGCTTTCTTTCAGCAGAGCAGCTTCACAGACTGCACGAGGCAGGTGTCAGCAGCTATCACCACAATATAGAGACCTCAAAGCGTAATTTCCCCAATATATGCACCACACATACCTATGATATGAAGATTGAGACGCTTAAAAAGGTGAAGGCAGAGGGCATGTATGCGTGCTCAGGCGGCATCATCGGAATGGGTGAGACCTGGGAGGACAGGCTTGATATGGCAGTAAGCCTTGCAGAGGTAGGAGTGGATTCCATTCCGCTTAATGCGCTTATGCCGATTGCAGGCACTCCGCTTGAGGGACTTGAGCATATCAGTGAGCCTGATATACTGCGTACAGTGTCATTTTTCAGATATATAAATCCAAAGGCTGACATACGTCTCGGAGCCGGAAGAGCGCTGCTTACAAATGACGGAGAGCTTGCATTCAAGTCGGGAGCATCAGCCACAATTACAGGAAACATGCTTACGACAGTAGCGTGTGCCACAATCAGAAGTGACAAGGAAATGCTTGAGGGCATGGGCAGGAATGTGA
>OHZY01000381.1_pt1 | contig 16094 bp, 10 predicted proteins | sample 1580621 | NCBI WGS metagenome assembly OHZY01 (sample SAMEA3882535, study PRJEB24775) | human gut metagenome | biome: human-associated habitat; feature: intestine environment; material: feces | place: Netherlands | collected 2009/2010 | reverse complement strand
AGAGGGCATGCAAGCCGATATTCATGTGCGGCCCATCGTGCATGCCCCCTCGCGTGACGTGGTGGCCGCCTGGCGCAGCTGGGACACCATGCCCATCGCCACGAGGCGCTTTATCGACTATATGAGCTCGCATATTGTCAATTAATGACTGGCGTGGCGTTGAGTGCGGTGTTTAGCGGGCTGTCGCTTTGGCTTGGGTGGCGCGATAGGTGCGTGCCGGGTGGCAAAGTAGTACCGCCACGACCATAAAGAACGCCGTGGTGCCCAGGCTGATGGGGTAGACCATCATGATGTTCGCAAAGGTGCGGAAGTGCGGGAACACACAGAACACCCAATAGAAGCGGATGCCGCAGACGCAGATCATGGTGATGAGGGCGGGCGTGAGCGAGATACCAAAGCCGCGCAGGTAGCCTGACATGTTTTCGTAGAACATGCTAAAGGCGTACGCCGGAAAGATTGAGCACACGCGGATATAGCCGATCGAGACGATGTTGGGATCGCTGTTAAAGAGCGACAAGATCTCGCGCCCTAGGCCGACAATAACGATGATCGTGGTGAGTGCAACGATACCGCCTTCGACCAGGCAGACCTTGAGCGTCTTGGTGCAGCGGTCGATCTGGCGGGCGCCGTGATTTTGTCCTACAAAGGTGGTGCAAGCCTGGCTAAAGCTGTTGAGCAGGTTGTAGCACACGTACTCCAGGCTCATGGCGGCGCTCGAAGCCGCCATGACCTCGGTGCCCAGGCTGTTGATGGCAGACTGGATGATGATGTTGGCGACGGCAAAGACGGCGCTTTGGATGCCGGCGGGCAGGCCGATCTTGACGATGCGCTTGAGGGCGACGGGGTCGATAGCCAGGTCGCGTAGGGTGACGCGGACGACGGAGTCGGTCTTGAGCAGGCGGATGAAGAGCGTAGCGGCGCTGACGGTGTAGGCGATGGCGGTGGCGATGGCGACGCCCGCGACGCCCCAGTGGAGTACGGGGACAAAGATGAGGTCCAGGCCAATGTTGAGGACGGTGGACACGGCAAGCGCCTGCAGCGGCATGCGAGTGATGCCGACGGAGCGGAAGATCGCGGCCTCAAAGTTGTAGAGCAAGATCGAGGGCAGGCTGAGCAAAAAGACGCGCAGGTAGAGCGAAGCGAGCGGCATGGTTTCGGCGGGAACGTTGAGCGCGGCGAGCATGGGCTCGGCAAAGATCTCGCCCAGAGCGATGACGACAAAGCCCACGAGCGCCATTAAAATCGAGGTATGGACGGCGCGTTTGACCATGTTCTGATCGTTGCGGCCGATAGCGTTGGCGATGACCACGTTGGAGCCAAGCGACATGCCGATAAACAGGTTGAGCATAAGACTGGTAAGCGGAACATTGGAGCCGACCGCCGCCATGGCGAGGGTTCCCTGGTCGCCCGAGAAGTTACCGATAATGACCGTGGCGATGAGGTTCGACAGCTGCTCCAAGATGCTCGTGGCGGCCACGGGGAAGGCGAACAGGGGAATATTGCGCCACAGCGATCCGGTGGTCATGTCAATATGCTTAGATACGGTATCAGCCATACGCTCTCAATCTCTAATATGCTCTTTCGTGCTTATTTGCGCAGATGATGATACTCCTAATCGACTAGTCATTGGGGACGTTCTAAAACGATTACTCATTCAAGAGCGTCCCCAATGACTAGGTGCCGTACTTGACTTTAACTCTGCTTTAACTGGTACCATCCTCTATGTCTGTAACGCCATATAGACCGAGGGGATAGATCTATGACCGCAACTGCACCCGCAGCACCCGCCAAGGTGTACTTCACCAACCTGCGCACGCATGCTCGCGAGAGCCAGCTCGACAAGCTCAAGCGCCTCATCCGTCACGCCGGTATCGAGCAGATCGACTTTGAGAACAAGTTCGTCGCCATCAAGATTCACTTTGGCGAGCTGGGCAATCTGAGCTTTTTGCGCCCCAACTACGCCCGCGCCGTCGCAGATGTCGTGAAGGAGCTGGGCGGCAAGCCCTTCCTCACCGACTGCAATACGCTCTATGTCGGTAGCCGCAAAAACGCGCTCGAGCACATCGATACCGCCTACCAGAACGGCTTTACCCCGTATGCCACGGGCTGCCAGATCATCATCGCCGACGGCCTCAAGGGCACCGACGAGGCGCTCGTCCCGGTCGAGGGCGGCGAGTACGTGCGCGAGGCCAAGATCGGTCAGGCGCTCATGGATGCCGATATCGTGATCAGCCTCACGCACTTTAAGGGCCATGAGCAGGCCGGCTTTGGCGGCGCCATGAAGAACCTGGGCATGGGAGGCGGCAGCCGTGCCGGCAAGATGGAGCAGCATGCCGCCGGCAAGCCGAACGTCGCGACCGAGCACTGCGTTGGCTGCCATGCCTGCGAGAAAATCTGCGCGCACAACGCTATCTCGTTCGACGACACCCGCGAGCGCGAGCTTGCCAACGGCGCTACTCGCACGGTGCACGTGGCTGCCATCGACCACGATCGCTGCGTGGGCTGCGGACGCTGCATTGCGGCATGCAACCAGGATTGCATCAAGCCCGGCTATGACGCCGCGGCCGACGTGCTCAACTGCAAGATCGCCGAGTATACAAAGGCCGTTGTCGACGGCCGCCCGAGCTTCCACATCTCGCTTGCCATGGACATCAGTCCCAACTGCGACTGCCATCCCGAAAACGATACGCCTATCGTCAACGACATCGGCATGTTCGCGAGCTTCGACCCGGTCGCCATCGACCAGGCCTGCGCCGATGCCGTCATGGCATCCGAGCCGCTGCCCAACACCGAGCTCACCGATAGCGCGGCCAAGATGGAGCACAACCACGAGCATCTGGAGGGCGAGCAGGCCAAGGATCCCTTCTGCATCACGCATCCCGACACCGACTGGCGCGTGTGCATCGCGCATGCCGAGAAGATCGGCCTGGGCACGAGCAAGTACGAGCTCATCGAGGTCAAGTAGCGTCTAGCTATTGGACAAATCAAGCGTTTTTGTAGCGCAGCGTTAGCAAAAGCCGCCCGTGAGCACAGTGCCCGCGGGCGGCTTTTTGGAAGTGCTAAGGGGTCAGATAGACTGGTAAACCGTCCTATTTGCCTAAAAATACTCGTCGAGGAAGTTGTCGACCGTGTTCCAGTAGAGTTCGGGGTCGACCTGCGCGCTCTTGGCGTGGGTGGCGCCATGGATGGTGAGCTTTTGCTTGACCTTGCTGGCGCACGCGTCGTAGTTTTGGTCGAGCATGCTGTACGGCACAAAGGTGTCTTGGTCACCGTGGATAAACAGCATGGGAACCGTCGCGCGCTTGAGCTGTTCCACGCTGCTCGCCTTATGAAAGTCGTAGCCCGCGCGCACGTTACACACCAAGTTTGCTACATCGAGCAAGGGAAAGCTGGGCAGGCCGAACACGTCCTTGAGCTGCAGAGAAAACTCGTCCCAAACACTCGTATAACCGCAGTCCTCGATAATGCATTTCACGTTTGCGGGCAGAGATTCCCCTGCGACGTTCATGGCGGTTGCCGCACCCATCGACTCGCCAAAGACCAGGATACGCGCCTCGGGGTCAGCCTGAACGATTCGCCCGATCCACGCGACGACATCGAGCCGCTCGGGCCAGCCCATGCCGATATAGTCGCCGCCGGAGCGCTCGTGAGCGCGGGCGGCGGGTGCGAGTACGTTCATGCCGCGGTCGTGGAATCGCTTGACGTATCGGGCCATACCGATGGGCTCGTTGGTATATCCATGCAGGCAGACGGCGTAGTCGTGTGTGCTCTCCGACGCAGCAAAATACCAGGCGGCAAGCTCGGTCCCGTCGTCCGCGGTGAGGCTGCTGCTCTCGCGGTTTTCCTTAAACCACGCCCGTGCCTCGCCCTCCTCGGCGTCCATCTGCTCGCCCTTTTCGGCGTCCTTGCCGTCCTGCATCATCTTCATGGTGTAGGGCGCTTGGGGATTCAGGGCAAAGTCGAACAAGAAGTTGCCGGCAAACCCCAGCAGCGCGACAACGAGCACCAGCGCAACGACGCCGGCTATCTTGAGCTTTCGATGGGAACGTGCGTTTTGAGACATAAGAAGCTTTCCTATAAGATGTTAATACATCAACATTTAATGCAAGCGCATTATGGACGTTCGCCGTTGATGCGTCAACAGGCAAAGAATGGGTAAACAAAGGGTCACGTATGGTGCAAATTTCGCACGTACCTAGACGCTTTGATATAGTGTTGAGAACTCTTTACGTTGGAGGATGTAACCGGCATGTCCGATTCGAGCGACAGTTCTAAGCCGCGACCCAAGACCGCGGCCGTTCCACACTACACGGTGGGCGAGGAGATCATGAACTCCGTCACCCATGGTGTCGGCTGCCTGCTGGGTATCGCGGGCCTGGTGCTCCTGATCGTATTCGCCGCCCTGCGCGGCGGAGGCCCGGCCCACATGGCCGCGGCAATTGTCTATGGCGTCAGCATTATCCTCGAATACCTAGCCTCCACGCTCTACCACGCGATTCAGCCCGCGCGCGCCAAGCGCGTGTTTCGCATCATCGACCACAGCTGCATCTACCTGCTCATTGCGGGCAGCTATACGCCGTTTTGCCTCATCACGCTCGCAAACGACGGCGGCGCTGCGCTGTTCTTCGCCGTATGGGCCATCGCCATTATCGGCATCGCCCTCGAGTGCTTTATGCGCGAGCGTCAACCGCACTGGGTAAGCGGCCTGGTTTACCTGCTGATGGGCTGGCTCGTTGTTTTTAAGCTGCCCGAACTTGTGGCGCTGCTCAACCCCGTGGCACTTGCCCTGCTCGCCGTCGGCGGCGTGTGCTACACCGTGGGCGTGCCGTTCTATATCGCCAAAAACGTGCGCTACCTGCACAGTGTGTTTCACTTGTGGGTGCTCGCCGGCAGTATCTTCCAGTTCATGGCGGTGATCCTCTTCGTAATCTAGCGACCACGCCTGCGCGCCCGCGTCCTCGTTCGGGCGCCGGCGCAATTGCCCTATCCGTCATCAACGTTTTGACCTAACGTCCCGAATCTTGGAGGTTCGAGAAACTCCCGATGGACATAACCATCTCCCTTATCACCACCCTCGTTTTGACCCTCATCAACGGCTACTTCTCTATGTCCGAGATGGCGCTCACCACGGCCAAGCGCGCCGTGCTGGAGCACGAGGCCGAGGAAGGCGACAAGCGCGCCGAGCGTGCCATTAAGCTGGCTGCCGACTCCGACCAGCTGCTCGCCACCATCCAGGTCGCCATCACGCTCGTGGGCTTCGCCTCGTCCGCCGTCGCCTCGACGAGTCTGTCCGACCCGCTCGCCACGTGGCTCATGAGCTTTGGCATCGCGCCGCTCTCCGCCATCGCGCGCGGCCTGGCGCCGGTCATCATCACCGTCGCGGTCGCCTTCGTGTCCATTGTGATCGGCGAGCTTGTGCCCAAGCGCATCGGCCTGTCCAACGCCGAAGGCGTGTCCAAGCAGGTTGTGGGGACGTTGTCGTTTTTCCAAAAGATCGCCCGTCCGCTCGTGTGGCTGACCGGTGCTTGCTCCGATGGCCTGGCCCGCATCCTGCGCATCAAGAGTGCCGACGACCGCCAGAACGTCTCGGAAGAAGAGATCAAGTACATGGTCTCGGAGCAGGACGACCTGCTCGACGAGGAAAAGCGCATGATCCACGAGATCTTCGACCTGGGCGACACCGTTGCCCGCGAGGTCATGGTGCCGCGCGTGGACACCACCATGTGCGAGGACGACGAGACGGTCGCCGACGTGCTGTCCACCATGCGCCAGACCGGCTTTAGCCGCATTCCCGTCTATCACGAGGATCCCGACAACGTCGCCGGCATCGCGCACATCAAGGACCTGATTCAGCCCGCGCTCGACGGCAAGGGCGACCAGCCCATCGCCGGCTTTTTGCGCGACGCCACCTTTGTGCCCGACACCAAGGACATCCTGCCGCTGCTGTCCGAGATGCAGACCTCGCACGACCAGATCGTGGTCGTCGTGGACGAGTACGGCGGCACGGCCGGCATCATCACCATCGAGGACATCGTCGAGGAGATCGTCGGCGAGATCGAGGACGAGTTCGACCCCGACAACAAGTATCTCACGCGCCTTTCGCGCCGCGAGTGGCTCGTTGATGGGCGTTTTTCGTGCGATGACGCGATTGAGCTTGGTTGGCCGCTCGAGGAAAGCGATGATTATGAGACCATCGCCGGCTGGATTTTGGAGCTTTGCGACTCGGTGCCCGACATCGGAGAGGTGTTTGAGGTTGCGGGGTACAAGTTTAAAGTGCAGTCGATGCGTGGCCAGCGCATCTCGCTCATTCGCGTGATCGCTCCGGCCGAAACCGATAAGAAGGATTCCGAGTCTTCGGTAGACGAGCCGACGACGTCGGGTGCGGGTTCCGCGAATCCGCACGACGGCGACGAGTAGGACAAGGAAGAGTAGGGGAGAGTTATGGCAGGCCTGTTCAACATCCTTAAGGTCACCGTCAGTGAGGACAAGATCTGCGCGCATGTGCTGGTGAACCCCGGCATGCCGCTCATGACCTCGGAGGACATCGAGGCTACGGCGCGCGTGTACTACCTGGTGCCCGCGATTGCCAAGCACCTGTGCCTGGGCGATTCCGGCCGCGAGTTCCAGGACTGCATGGGTCAGACCGAGCTCTGCCATCTGCTGGAGCACGTGACGGTCGAGCTCATGAACGAGACCGGGCTTGCCGGCAGCATCTCGTGCGGCCGCACGCGCGTAAGCGAGCACGACGAGCGCGTTTTTGAGGTTGAGCTTTCGTGCCCCGACGACGCGCTGGCCATCGGTGCGCTGTCGTCGGCCACCTTTATGATGGACTGGGCGTACCTGCACGCCGACCAGCCTGCCCCCGACGTGGAAGGCACGGTCGCGGGCCTGCGCAACCTGGTGCTGGGCATGCGCGCCGAGGCCGAGGGCAAGGATCCTCACGAGGCCGTCGCCGCTGCGAACGGCGAAGATGCTGCCGAGGACGAGGGCGCTGACGAGGGCGATGTGCCGCCGGCCGACGCCGAGCCCGTTGCCGATGCGACCGCTGAGCCTGTTCCCACCGAGCCCCAGGGTGTCCCCAACTTTGACGACGAGCCCCAGGTGGCGATTGATACCGAGGGCGCGGTTGCCGAGAGCCACGAGGCCTCCGCTGCCGTCTTTGGCGGTGCTGCGACGGTTCCGGCAGGACCTGCGCATGAGGGCGGCCTGCCGCTCGTGGACGGCGCCGGCGAGGACCCGGGTGCCACGGTGGCCATGCCGGCTATGCCCCAGGAGTAGGCCTACGCGTTTATCACCATCACGTACCTGCGCCTTTGCCGTATGCAGATGAGCGGAGCGGCAAGTGATGCGCTGCGGGTATAATGGACAACATTCAAACGGTGGGCACCGACGTGCCCGCAGGAGAGGAATGATCATGGGTAAGACTTTCAGCTTTGTCTCCGGCGCACTTTTTGGTGCCGCTGCCGGCGCTATTGTCGGCGTTGCTCTGGCCCCGCGCTCGGGCGCCGAGACCCGCGCCATGGCTGCCGATATCGCCAACGACGCCTGGGACAATATGCGCGACACCTACGAGCACAGCGCCGAGGAGGCCCGTGCTGCGGTCAATGATTTTGGCCCGATGGTCGACGCCAAGACCGACGACCTGCGCGCCAAGGTCGATCTGGCCCGCGAGCGCATGGACCAGCTGCGCGAGCAGCTCAACGACGCCATTTCGGGCGGCAACGTGACGCCTGCCGCCGACGTCGTGGTCGAGAACGCCGTCGAGGCTGATGCCGAGGCTGCGGAGCCCTCGACCGAGGCATAATGCGCGCCGGGGATTTTGTCGGCGCCAAGATCTATCGCAAGCCTACCGAGGACAAGCGCACCAAAAAGGACGGCACGCCGCGCAGCCCTAAAAAGCTCGGAAAGATTCACTTTCCGGTCTTTACCCCGGGCGGTACGCGTGTGGTCGGCTTTATGGTCCGCCAGTCCGATATCGCGGGCATGATCGAGCGCCCCGATCGATTCGTAGCGCTCGACGCCATTGGTGTCTACGAGGGCGCCATTGCGGTCGATGACGTTAAGGACACGTACGATGCCGCCGCGGCCAAGCGCCTCGATATCAACCTGGACGATTGCATCATCTGGGTTGGCATGGACGTGCGCACGGAATCGGGCGACGCCGTCGGTTATTGCTCGGATGTTGAGTTCAAGCCACGCTCGGGCATCGTGCAGGCATTCTATGTGACCGCCGGTGCTGCTTCGAGTGTTTTGGTTGGTGACACGCAGGTGCCGCCGACGATGCTGCGCGGCTACGAGAACGGCGCGATGGTCGTCTCGGACGAGGTCAAGTCGCTCGGGTATTCGGGCGGTGCGGCTGCCAAGGCCGCCGAGGCCAGTGTCGTGGTGGGCGACAAGGTCAAAAAGGGCGCCAAGGTGCTCGACGACAAGGGATCGGTTGCCGTTGACAAAGGCAGTCGCGCACTGGGCAAGCAGCTCGGCAAGACGCGCGGCATGTTCAAGGCCTTTAAGGACGAATACCAAAAGGCGAGCGGCGGCTCGTCAAAAGCTACAAAATAGCGACGTACCAAATGATGGGAGGCAAGCCGGAGACCTGTTGCTCCGGCTTGCTGTGTTTATGGGGGAGGGCACATGCGCCAAAACGGATCCAACTTAAACGGGCGTTCGGGTGCGCGTCCGACGGCGCGCCGCGACCTGGGGCAGCTGCCCAGCGGTCAGCGCAAGCGTCACCGTAAGCCCGGCGCGATGTACCTCAACCATAGCCGCGGCTTTAGCGATCGCAGCGCGCGCATCGGCAACAGCCGCACACCCCGTCGTTCGTCTCGCCTGCCATACGCGCTCATTGCCGTGGGCTGTGCGCTCGTGCTGTTTATCGCCGCCGTCGTGGGCTACGTCAACCGCAGTGTGGACGTGGAGCTCAACGGCCAGAAGACCGCGGTGCGCGTGGGTTCTACGCTGCAGAATCTCATCGACGACCAGGAGCTGACTGACACTTACGACGCAGGCGACCTGCTGGCCGTCGATGACAGCGTGCTCAAGCGCCATGGGGGCGAAAAGCTGTCGGTGAAGGTCGACGGCAAGCGCGTGAAGCAGGGCAAATGGGATAGCCGCGAACTTGAGGGCGGCGAGAAGGTGACGGTCAAGGATGGCCGTAACACCTACGAGAAGCACGAGGTTCAGGCTACGGTTATCGAGCCTAAGCTCAAGGTCGAGGGCACGGGCGCTATCGAGTATGTGCAGACGTGGGGTGTCCAGGGCCGCTCCGAGGTGTGGGTTGGTGAGCAGTCGGGCAAGACGCAGGACCGCGGCGAGGTTGTGCCCGCCACCGATTGCGTCGTTGCGTGCGCCAGCGTGGCGCCCAAGGGCAACGAAAAGTACGTGGCGCTGACGTTTGATGAGGGTCCGAGCGGCGCCACCAAACAGATCTTGCAGGTGCTCAAGGAAAAGGGCGTCACCGCGACGTTCTTCCTTTCGGGCGATGCGGCCGAGGCCTCACCTGCCACGGCCAAGGCGATTGTCGATGCCGGGTGCGAGATCGGATCCAACAGCTACAGCGACGATTCGCTCAAGGGTCAGGACCGTGAGGCGGTACGCGAGCAGGTTTCGAAGGGCACCGAGGCGATCAAGTCCGCGACCGGCGTGAAGACGATGCTGCTGCGTGCTCCCTACGCTGCCTTTGACGAGCAAAACTGGATTGATGCGATGGATCTGGTCTCCGCCGTGGTCTCGTGGAATATCGACTCGGGCGACTGGCTGCTCAACGGTGCCGACGAGCAGGTCTCGACGGTGCTCGATTCGGTTACGCCGGGCAACATCGTGCTGCTCACCGATAGAGACGAATGCGCCGAGCAGACACTCGAGGCGCTGCCACAGATTATCGACGGCCTCATTGCCGACGGCTACAAGATCGTGACGCTCAGCGACCTGGTCAAGACGGACACGTCGCTGAGCAAGAAGCTCACCTCGCTGACGAAGGTCACCATGCCCAAGGGCGCCGTGTTCCCCCAACTTGCCGAGGACAACGACACCACAGAGTAGTTATTGGGTAGTCATTTAAGAACGTCCCCAATGACTATGTCACGGATACGTCAGCGTTTGGTATGCCTGCAATGTGCAGCGCATAAATTCGATGCCGCAGGGCGATGCTGATGCTATAGTTACTGCGGTTAATGAGGGTCAAGAGAAAGGTTACAGGTGAAATCCAAACCTCGACCATACAGTCGATGACCCCATGCAGGTGCTTTTTGCGCATGCACGGGGTGTAAGCGTCGAGCGGCGTACCGCCCGCGCATGCGTATACATATCCAGAAGCCCCCGGACGCCGCACGCGCGGCCGCGTTCGGAGGAACAATGATGGGGAGCACCATTGAATTATCTGAGTGAGATGCTCAAATTGCCGGTCTTGGACGTTGACGGCGAAAAGCTCGGTGTGGTCAACGATTTTGGTATTGCTACCGGCGAAGTTTTTCCACACGTGACGTCGCTCGCGTTCCGCGGTCCCGGCAAGACGCCGTTTATGATCAGCTGGCGCAAATGGGTCGACCGTATCGACGAGACGGGTGTACACCTTAAGTCGCCGGCCACCGAAATCCGTTTTTCGTACCTGCAGCCGACCGAACTCTTGCTTGCCCGCGACGTGCTCAACAAACAGATTGTCGACACGCAGGGCATGAAGGTCGTGCGCGTAAACGATATCAAGTTTTCCATGTCGGGCGAAAACCAGCTGCGCCTGCTGGGCGCCGAGGTCGGTGCTCGCGGTCTGCTACGCGCCATCAGCCCCGCGCTCGAGCATATCGTCGAAGGCTTTATGAAGCACCTGGGCAAGCCGCTCAGTGAGGATATCATCGCTTGGTCCTACATGGACCTGCTCGACCGCTCGACCAAGAACATTCAACTCTCGGTGTCGCACAAGACGCTTGGCGAGCTACATCCTGCTGACATCGCCGACATTATCGAGCAGCTCGACCCGCGCCTGCGTGCACAGGTGTTCGCGCAGCTCGACACCGCCCAGGCCGCCGAGGCCATCTCGGAGTTCGATGACGACGAGCTTATGACCGAGATGCTCGAGGGTCTGTCCGACACGGACGCATCGTCGATGCTGGCCATGATGGACCCGGACGATGCAGCCGACCTGATCGACGAGCTTGATTATGAGAAGGCCGAGAAGCTCCTGCGCCTGATGGGCGTCAAGGAGGAGAAGGCGATTCGTAACCTGCTGGGCTATGAGGACAACACCGCCGGCCGTATCATGACCTCGGAGTTTGTCTCCCTGCCCGCCACGGCGACGGTCGGTGACGCCATCGAGGCGATTCGCGAGCTCGACGAGGACTTCGAGAGCGTCTACTACGTCTATACCGAGGATCCGAGCGGCATGCTGACCGGCGTGCTTTCGCTGCGCACGCTGATCGTAGCCGACCGCGACGCCACGCTGGGTCAGCTGGCCTATCGCGACCTGGTCTATGTGTCGCCCGACGAGGACCAGGAAGACGTAACGGACGAGATGACCAAGTACGACCTGGTTGCCATCCCTGTCTGCGACGAGAACCGCCACATCCTGGGCATCGTGACCTTCGACGACGCCATGGACGTTATCGCCGAGGAGCACCAGGAGGACCTGCAGATCGCAGGCGTCGGCTCGGGCGATAGCGCGTCGGACGACTCGACGAATGTGCTCAGCTGGTTTGTGCACCGCCAGTATTGGGTTGTTGTATGGGGCATTGCCTCGTGCATCATGGCAACGGTGCTGGGGACGGCGCTCGGCTCCGCGCATCTGGTGGTGTTCCCCATGTGCGCCATGCCGCTCGTGCTGTTGGCGGCCTCGCGCATGGTGTCGTTCGTCAAGAACTACTTCCTGGAGTATGACGGTCACGACGACGAGCCCAAGCCGTATCTGGGGTTCTTCTTCCAGAGCACGGGCATGGGCCTGATTCTGTCGCTCGTGACCTATCTGTGCGCCCAGCTGGTGCGCACCGCTGCGTTCCTCGATGCGCCCATGTTTGAGGAGCAACTCTTTACCGGGTGCTTTAATATCGCTGCTATCATTTGCCTGGTTGGCAATATGAGCGCCGTGATTTACCTGATGGTGCTGTTCTGGCGTGACGAGCATGACCTCAACACGTCGGGTACCGCCATGAACGTCATCGCCGTCATGATCTCGTGTGTTGCGTACTGCGCTGCTGCGGTGCTGCTCACCATGTCGGTCATGGGTTAGGTGGTCGCGTGCAAAATACCAAGCAAAAGTCGGGTACCAAGCAAAAGTTGACCATCGCGGCCATCTTTGGCGCTATGGGTCCCGGTCTGCTGGCGGCGCTTTCGGGCAATGACGCCGGCGGCATTGCAACGTATTCCAGCGCGGGCGCCAGCTATGGCTACAAGATGCTCTGGATGCTTCCCGTCATGACTGTGCTGCTCATCGTGACGCAGGAGACCGCGGCGCGCTGCGGCTGCGTCACGGGCAAGGGCCTGGCATCGCTCATTCGCGAGCGCTTTGGCGTGCGCAAGAGTGTACTTGCTATGGCGGCGCTGTTGATCGCCAACACGGCTGTGACCATTTCGGAGTTTGCGGGCATCGCCAGCGGCCTTGCTCTTTTTGGCGTGCCGGCGAGCATCTCGGTGCCGTTGGTGGCGCTGCTGGTGTGGATGCTTACCATGTCGGGGAGTTTCCAGCGCATCGAGAAGATTCTGCTGCTGGTGAGCTGCGTGTTCGTGACCTATATTGTCGCCGCGTTTATGGCTGGCCCCAACTGGGGTGAGGTCGCGGTCGACCTGGTCGTGCCCAACATTCAAAATGACCCCAGCTACGTGTCGCTCGTGGTCGCAACGATCGGTACCACCATCGCGCCGTGGATGATTTTCTTGGCGCAGAACAACGTGGTCGATAAGAACGCGGGCGAGGACGATATCGTGCTGCAGCGCATCGATACCGTGAGCGGCTCGCTTGCTGCCGATGTCATTGCCGGCTTTATTATCATCACGACCGGTACGGTGTTGTTCCCGGCGGGTATTCAGATTAGCGATGCTGCCGATGCTGCCCGCGCGCTGGAGCCTATTGCGGGTCAGTGGTCCACGGTACTGTTTGCCTCGGGCCTGGTCGCGGCGAGCTTCTTGGCTGCCTGCGTGCTGCCGGGCGTTACGTCGAGCGCTATCTGCGAGGCATTTGGCTGGGAGCGCGGTGCCGACCGCAGCTGGGACGAGGCCCCGGTCTATCGCGGCATCATTACGGCCATCATCGGTATCTCTGCCGTGCTGGTACTTATGCCCGGCGTCGATCTGTTCCAGATTATGATGACCTCGCAGGTCATCAATGGCGTGCTGCTGCCCGTGGTTCTGGTGTTCCAGGTGGTTATCGCCGCCGACCGTCACATTATGGGTGCCAACCGCAACGGTCGCGTGTGGAACGTGCTCACTTGGGCGACTATCGGTGTGATTACGGTGCTCACGGTCGTCATGTTTGTCCTGCAGGCGATGGGCTACAGCGCTTAGCGCCTCTTTTGGACTCCAAGCAGGCCGCCGCCATGGGCTGCGGCCTGCTTTTTTGCCCACGACCTCTTGGAGCCGGCTCGAAAAGAGTGATTTTGGGTTGTTTGCTGCAGGTTACTTGTCGGTGCCCAGCTTGTGCGGCTTGAGAGCGAGCGCATTGACGAGCGCGTCGGTGGCAGACTTGACGGCTGCTGGCTGCGGATCGTTGACGTGGTCCTCGGGATGCACGGGCAGGTCCTTCTTGACGGCATCGTGGATCAAGTTGAGGTACTCAGTCACGCCAGTGGTCGATAGGTGCGTGCCATCGCCATCGAACAGGTCGTTGCGGTTGGCACTGTATCCGTACCAGTCGATAACGCGTACGTTCTTGTAGCGCGTAGCGGCGTTGGCGATGGCCTGGTTGGTAGAGCCAACCCACGGCTGCGGGCTGCGCGTGTTCACAAACACCACAATACGCTTATCTCCTGCATCGGCCATGATGGCGTCGATCTGGTCGTCGGTTACCAAGCCGTTGGTGCCCAGGGCAAAGACCACGATCTTGCCGGCAAGGTTCTGCTGGATATAGCCTTCAAATGTCGCACGGCCCGCATCGAACTGGCGGCCCTTTTCGGCATCGATGTGACTGTGGGGGAACACGCCGTCAAAGGAATCGACGGCGCGCAGCGACACGGAGTCACCGATCATCAGCAGGTCGTAGGAGCCATCGGGGAAGCCGTCGTTGTCCTTGTCGGTGTCGTCGGCCGCCTGCTGGTCGGTGGGCGCGGTGTTCTTGGCTTCCTTGTTCAGAACTTCGGCGCCCTCGCCGCTCAGTGCAGACGTCTCGGGCACAAAGATCAGGCCGCCCAGTGCAACGACCAACACGACAGCGCAGGCTGCGCAGACAGGGACGTGCGCGCGCACCCAGTTGGCGGGCGTGGTGGTGCCGTCGCGGAACTCGGATACGGTGCGCCCAAAGGCGCCCTTTCTAAACGGCGTCTCGATAAAGCGATAGGAGCACTCGGCTACGGCGACCACCAGCAGCACCTGCAAAATGTATTGCCACCAGGGCGTATCGTTGATGTTGGCGACCGGGTTCATGAGCAACAGTAGCGGATAGTGCCACAGGTAGATGCTGTACGAGCGCTTGCCAACCCACACGAGCGGCTCGGCGGACAGTGCGCGGGCAACCATTCCCTGGGGCTGCACGCAGGCCGCGATGACCATGAGCGTGAGGATGGAGCATAACAGCGTGCCGCCGCGATACTGGAACGCGGTGTAGCCGTTGGTGAGCGCGACCATGGCGGCAAGGCCAACCAGACCCACGACGCCCAGCACATCGATGGATGCGGGCGAGGACCAAAAGCGCACGAGGGCACTCGGCTGTGCCGGGACGGTCTCGGCTGCGTTGTCGGCCTTCTCGCTAGGCTTGCCCTCGGTGTTCTTGCCGTGCTTGGCGGCGCCAGCCAGGCGATTGAACCCCAAACGATGAGCGAGACACACCGGCGCCAGGTCGCGATCGGGGATAAAGGCCATCCAGGCGCCCAGCAGCAGCGAGAACACGCGGGTGTCGGTGCCGTAGTACACGCGGCTGGGGTCGGCGGCGGGGTTGTAAAGCACCATCATGGCAAGGGCGGATACCGCGGCGAGGCCCAGAACCACGCGGCGCGTGTTGGGCTTGCTCACATGCATGGATACCATGGCAAACAACAGTGGCGGCCAAATCAGGTAGAACTGTTCCTCGATGGCGAGCGACCAAAAGTGCGTAAGCGGCGAGGGGTCGCCCAGGGCGTTGAAGTACGAGACGTTTTGGGCAATCTGCCACCAGTTGTTGAAGAACAGCAGCGACGGCAGGATGTCGGGGCGCATCTTGGTGAGCATCACGTGGTTAAAGATGGTGCACAGCGCGCAGGTCACGAACACTACCGTTACCACGGCGGGGACCAGGCGACGGATGCGGCGAATCCAGAAGCTCTTGAGGTCGATGCGTCCGGTCTTAGCGACTTCGTTGAGCAGCAAGCGCGTGATCAGATAGCCCGAAAGCACAAAGAAGATCGTGACGCCAAGCAGGCCGCCCTGAGCCCACGTGAGGTTGAGGTGATAGAGCACCACCGCGACGACGGCAAGCGTGCGAAGGCCGTCAAGGGCAGGGATGTAGCGGGACTTGGGGCGAGCAGACGTTTGCTCCGCGGCGGGAGTGTTGGCGCGGCCCGCGTTGTTGGCAGAAGCGCGATGGGGGCTCGCGGTGCGTCGCGGTTCGTTGGCGCGGCGTTCGCCCTTCACGCGTTCGTGCGGCGCCGGCTCGTTGCCCGTGCGGCGTCGGCCGCGCGAGCCCGATTGCGAGAGTTGTTCCATAAAACATCATCCAATGACGAGAATAATCAGCACGCCTTCATTGTAACTGCCTGCTCCTGTGAATGCTTGCTGCTGGCGCAAGCTCAAGCGCGCGTCCACATCAAAGTGAACTAAAGTTATAGGGGGTGCGAGAGTGCACGATCGACGGCCGGCGGTGGGCATAAGGCCCGCAGATGAGGAGGTTTCCATGGCAGATCGCGGCATCGTTGCGGTGTTCGGCAGCATGAACATGGACCTTTCGGTGGCGTGCGAGCGCATACCGCGTGCGGGCGAGACCGTCGGCG
>OHZY01000352.1_pt1 | contig 17061 bp, 13 predicted proteins | sample 1580621 | NCBI WGS metagenome assembly OHZY01 (sample SAMEA3882535, study PRJEB24775) | human gut metagenome | biome: human-associated habitat; feature: intestine environment; material: feces | place: Netherlands | collected 2009/2010 | reverse complement strand
GGTGAAGAGCCAGGAGGTGCAGAAGCTGCTTGGCATAGAGGGCGAGTGGGCTTCGGTCAACGATTTCTATACCTCGCAGCATGAGTATAAACTCAAGGACAGGGTAGGGGACAGTACGCTCTCCGATGCGCAGCGCAAGGCCCTTCGCGAGGTGGATGAGAAGGTGCAGGTCGTCACGATGTTCTACAATGGTGAGATGCTCCATCTCTTTCCGCTCCCTTCTCAGGGTGGGCTGAAATGGTACACCCCAGGCAGCACGGAACTCCCGAGAGGCATTCCCGAGGCAGAGTTTCAGTTTGTCAATCACGCCATGGACTATTTCGTCAAGTCGATCTTGGCCAACGATGTCGATGGCGCAAAGACCATGATTGCCAAGATCAAACTCTTCCAGAAGGAGAAAGCCGGCCAGGTACTGCCCTCTCCTTTCTCTCTCAAAGCCGAGGTGCTCTACAACACCTTGCAGTCCCAGCGCGCTGTGGTCTTCTTCAGCCTTGCCCTGAGTCTGTTGTTCTGCATCATCGCCTTTTGCGGCAAGGAGGCTAAGTGGCTGAGCCGTCTCCATACCTTGTTCTGCGCACTCCTCGCTCTGTATCTCACCCTGCTTCTCGCTCTTCGCTGGTACATCAGCGGTCACATCCCTTTGAGCAACGGATTCGAGACCATGCTGTTCATGTCGTGGGCCACCCTCCTTCTGTCCCTCCTGATGGCCGGGAGGATGCCGATCCTCAAGGTCTTGGGCACGCTTGTCTCCACCCTCTGCCTGCTGGTGTCGATGATAGCCGTGGGCAGTCCTCAGATCACCCAACTGATGCCCGTGCTCCAGTCGCCGCTCTTGTCTATCCATGTGGCCGTGGTCATGCTCTCCTATGCCCTCTTTGCCCTTATAGCGCTGATCGCCCTGCGCTGTCTGCTGCTAAAGGACGGCGACCTGCTGATGCGCCTCACGGCCCTCTCGCGCTTCCTGCTCTATCCGGCGGTCGCCCTGCTGGCCATTGGCATTTTTGTCGGTGCCGTATGGGCCAATGTGTCGTGGGGAGCCTATTGGTCATGGGACCCCAAAGAGACCTGGGCCCTCATCCTGCTGATGATCTACGCAGTCCCTCTCCACCAGACGCCGATCGTCAAGGCGGACCGTCCTCGACGCTATCATGCCTATGTCTTGGCAGCCTTCCTGGCCGTCGTCATCACCTACTTCGGTGTCAACTATTTCATGACGGGTATGCATTCGTATGCCTAAGCGCCGGGAGACAATTCGTCTCTTGGGCGGGGCGCCGGTACGTGCTTGGTTTTTAGTCTTTTAGAAAGAAGCCTTTGGCCCGTTTCCCATGTTGGTAGTATGACTACTACTTATGGCAAACGAGCCAAAGGCTTCTCTTTTTTATTTCTTAAGCCGCTTGTTTTTAAGCCGCTTAATTCTTATACTCCTTCAGTTTCTCCAGACAATAAGCCTTGAAGTCGTTCCAGTGGTAGTAAGGCTCCACGTCGCTCTTGATGGGGAGCGTAGCCTCGTCCTCGCAAAGCAAGACCTTCACCAGAATATCGTTCGCCTTGTTGCGATAGAACACAAACTGAAGGTTGGTGGCCATCGGGGTGATCTTGTAGTCAAACCATTGAGAGGAGATTCTCTCCGGATCCTTGATCTCCTCGCCATAACCGTTCAGATCCAAAAGGCAGGTGAGCGGAGTGACCATCGAGTCGTGACCATATCGCAGGGTGGCTCCAGGGTGCTGGAGGGCGATGCAGCTGTCAGCCTTCTCGATAATATCCATCAGAAGGTTGCGCTGAGAGAAAGGCTGAACATTGCCCGTATAGGGAGAATAGCCGAAGCTCATTTGCCACCAGGCGTTGGCGGCAACCCAATTCTGATACAATTCTTCCTCGTTGAAGAGATCATACAGAGAGACCTTGCCTCTCAACTCCGTGCCCTGGATGGAACTGGCCATCTCGTATAGTTTTCTGTTCAGATCACTCTGGTCGATGTTCTGTCTCACCCACGCAGGGTCGTTGAAAAGCTCCTGCATCACGCGGCTGTAGCAGGCGTGCTTCTTGAGAAACTCCTCCTGCACAACCCTTCTGCCCACCGAGTTTTTTAGGCTGTCAAGATATCTGTCGCCATGATTCATATAGTACATGTCGTGCTCGCTGGCATCATGGAAGATATGGAGCTTCGGATTCATGCGGAGCATCTGCTGCAAACCGTTCTCCATGGAGAGGATGCATCGGATCACTACCGTACTTCGTGCCTCAATATTGGTCTCGCCAGCAAAGATCTCAGGAAATCTTTCCATCATTCGCTTGGTTATCCCCTGGTGCTGAAGTGCTCCGAGCGGAGTCAGCTCGCCGTCGCGTCCTCTTGCCTCCTCGCGAAGCAATTTCACCTTTGCCAGTGTCTCTTCGCCCTTGGCCGTGAGCTTGCCCTCCTGCTTCGCCTTCAGCAGAGCAAAGTAAGGCACGTCATACGCCTCCTTGCCAATCATATAGCGGGAGCCATGACGGCCATAGTGGCTCAGATAGAAGGGCTTGTATCCCTTGGGCGCAGGAGTCAGTTCCTTCTGCGGGCCACGATAAGCCACATAGTTGCTACCCGAGAGCGTGATGTCTCGCTTGAAATCCTCCTGAGGAGTTTGCGCTGTCGTTGGCATCACCATGGCCAGGGATGCCAGCAAAAATAGATTCTTTATTTTCATTTTATTATCCTTGTTACCTAAACTCTACCATCAGGCCTTTCCTAAGCCTGTCTGAGCAGCCAATGATTGCTCTGAACATGATCCTGTCAGATATTTCACATGCCTTGGTGTCGTGAGAGCAAACACCGTGAAATCCTGAATCGCAGAGCGAAGGTACAAATAAAAGCCGAGAATCTCACTTCTTTCAAAGTTTTTTTGATCAAGAAGCCATGTTTCAGTATTTATAAGTATCTTTGCATTGGTAAATAGGAAAAGTATCGACAACGGCTTCAATGCCATCTAACTCCATTACATATAAGAAAAAGGCAATGAAAGCAAAAAAGCTTCACGGTGGGACTCGCTTTCATCAACTATGTCGACATTTAGATTCATACGGCTATGGAGCAGAAAACTATCGACAGATTTAGAGGTTGCCTTTATGGTCAAGCCATAGGTGACGCGCTCGGATTGGGAACGGAATTCATGATAGATGAGGATATTGCTTGGAAATATCCTCACGGACTACAACACTATAAGCAGATATACCAGGACAGACATCGGAAGCGATGGAAAATTGGCGATTGGACTGATGATACAGACATGATGCTGTGCATTGCTGACGCAGTCATAGAGGACCAAGGTGTCAATTTTAGAAATATTGCCCAGCACTTCAAGAAATGGGCCGACGGCATCCCTATGGGTATTGGTGAGCACACCTATAAGGTCTTGATGACGAGAGACTATACGGAGAAGCCGTTTGATGTTTCTTACATGATTTGGAAGATGAGCAATTACCAATCTGCGGCTAATGGTGGATTGATGCGTACATCTGTCGTTGGACTTTTCCCGAAGGAAGTCAGGACTTGTGCAGAGCAGATCTGTCGGCTCACCCATTACGATCCTAGATGTGTCGGTTCGTGCGTGATAGTGTCCGAACTTATACACGCATTGGTTTATGGTATGCAGCCTCCGACATTTCTTCAAATAAGAAGTTTGGCACTGTCGTATGATGTAGAGATCTGCGACTATGTGGACAAAGCGTGGGATGAATCCGATGTCAAGGATTTGGTAGATTATGACCACATGGGCTATACTTTAGTCACACTGTCCGTGGCTCTTTGGGCTTACTGGCATGCTGCTTCATTTGTAGAGGGGCTCCTTACTGTGGTGAATGCGGGAGGCGATGCCGATACCAATGCGGCAGTGGCGTGTGCCGTACTTGGAGCGAAATATGGGTATTCATCCATTCCGGCCGAATACATTGAGGGCCTTTTGTATAAAGAGTCCTTGGACCAAACGATAGATAGCCTTATGAATATTTGCGGCAACGCGTAACCGTTTTCGAAAACGTTAAACGTTAAAACGTTAAGACGGTGACAGGGCATCACAGGGCAGGCCCGTCATGTGATGCCGATTGTTCATAGACAACGAGCGTAAGTTCTATTGCCACCGTGAACTCTCTGAACTCAAACAATCCCCTAACTTCCTCATCGGCACCATGTTGTCTGTTCAATACGTTTATGAGCCATGTGTAAAGCACTTCGACGAGGAATAGCTTGAAGGACTGTAGATGGAATGATATCGGTTCGGTATCCTAGAGAAAAACCCGTTTTGCAATTCCTTTCGCCTAAAGAGCTGGATAAGTGAACGGATTTCCCCGTTTTGGGTGGGTGGATATCCTCCGTTTTCAGCAATAAAAATGTTATCAATCGTCAGATAAATGATAATTTACCGTGGCTTGACCGTTCATCAGGAGAGACAAGAGTTCGTCTCGTTGCTTAGTGAGATTGTCATTCTGTTCTTCGATTTCTAATTCCATTGCGACTATTGCTGCCACTTTCTTTGAAAAAGCCTCTAATATCGCATAATTAGGCTGTGTCATTTTTAAGATACTAAGATTTTCACGTGTGAGTTGTGGCTGTCCTGACCCCGATATCGCTCCTTTGACATTTGCATACTTTAATGCTTGCTTAATATATTCATTATGAATTTCTTTATTGCGAAATTTAATAACCATGGCATTGCCTGTTATCCAAGATTTCGGAGAAGTCCTATTGATAGTTCCGCAACTATTTCCACGACAAGCCATAGCTATTTCGCTATTTTCATGGTTATATGACGAGTAATGGCCGATAATGCCATTTGCACCATATACCTTATATTCACTATCTTCAGATAAATCATTCAATCCAAGAGTCTTAGGCTGATACATATCGCAAATCTCACCTAAAATACAATCACTCCAGCCTTGCGGTATATCACGTTTCAGTTTCTCATTCCAAACCATAGCACCTCCACTTGATTTATACGGTTTCCCCTCCTCATTTGGGAAGTCAAACTGCACAAACCAATAGTCGTAGAGCTGTTTTGCCATCGCCTCTAAATTATCATTTATCAGCTTATTGAGTTCAATTTTGCGATCAATGTCTGCCAACACCTTTCCGATGGTATGTTGCTCCTCTATTGATGGAATCAATACAGGTATGTTGCCAATCGTATCATTGGAAAGGGTGTAACGCTGCCCACTACCAGAAGCATTATTTTCAAAATACTTCTGAATGTATCGAGTGTGCATGAAGGCATTCAGATATTTTCCGTCAACAATAGCAGGGTTAGGAGTAATCAATGCACAATGATAGCCAAGAAGTACATACTCGAAATCGTCAGCAATATAAGTGGCAACACCTATATCGTCTCTGGTTTCGCTATCTTTTGTGATGGCAACCATGCCTTTGCCTATTGAGCATTTGTCAATCTCTGTTTGCTTGGCTGATGCAACCATAAACGACTTAGCCTTTTCTTTGGTGATAGCCCAATTATAATAAACATCAACAAAGTTGCACAGACGCACAGGTGTTTCGCCCTCTATTGTTTTTTTGTCAACACCGCTAATTTCAATTTTAGCGATGTCGGCAAGTTTATATTTCTTTAGTTCCATTTCGTTCTAATACATTAATTAAAAATCATATGAGTCCAATTTGGGTAGCAATTCTTCATATCTCTTATTCTCAAAGTCATTGAAACGTTGAGTACATACATGCCGTGCATCAAAGACTTCATATTCGTTACCTAATTCAGAGTGACAGTTACTATACCATAGAATTATCTTATCCTTTCTTGGAAGTTCGTTGATTTCTAACTCAATTGAATTGTCAATGTAATCTTCCAAAATGCCATTTGGAAAGAATATTTCATCATAATCTTTGGATTGATGTAGAACAGACAATTGGTCGAAGAAAGTAAATTCTTTTGGGAAATCAGCACAAAGACTAACCTTCCTCATTTCTGCATTCATGCGCTTGATCACATTCTTACAGACGATGTCTATAATTTCATCAATAAAAGGATAACAGTCATCTTCAAGTTGAGAAATGAACTTATCAGCCTTTTCAAGTTGCTCTTGTAGATACTTTGTTTCTTCCATGATTATTTACTCATCGTTTGAATCTTTAAGTTCTTTCTCGATTTCCTCTATCTGTGGCAAAGCCGAAGCGACATCAGCAAAGAGTTTTTCTGTTTCATATTGCGCAATACCCATAGGTTGGGTTATGCCACGAAGCGAAAACTCGGCTTTCTTGTTACTCTTAGTTCGGCAGAGAAGCAAACCAATTGTAGGTTTGTCTTCTGGAGATTTTACAATGTCGTCAACGGCAGAAATATAGAAGTTCAGCTTGCTAACAAACTCTGGCTTGAACTCCACGGCTTTTAACTCCACAACAACATAGCAATGCAGTTTGAGGTGGTACATCAGCAAGTCGATATAGTAGTCATCACCATCTACCGAAATGTGGTATTGCCTGCCAATGTATGCAAAGCCACGTCCCATTTCAAGGAGAAAGTCTGTAATCTTGCTTGTCAATGTTTTCTCAATGTCAAGCTCATTTTGGAGTGCCACTGTGCCCAAAAAACTAAAATTGTATGGGTCTTTAAAAATATACTTCGCCAAATCGGACTGAAGAGGTGGCAAGGTTTGCTCAAAGTTATTGATTGCATGCCCTTTAGCATGGATATATCCATTTGCTATCTGCATAAGCATCACATCACGACTCCATCCATTCTGCGCAGTTTCTGTGATGTAATAAGCTCGTTCGGCAATGTCTTTTACTTTCGATAGAAGCGAAATGTGATGATACCAAGTAATTTGTGCAAGTGGAACTTGCACAAAGCCTTTGTCATCTTCTTTAAATTGGTCAAGTGCCACTTGACCAATTGGAATATTTTCCATTTTTGCAAGCGGCACTTGCAAAAATGGAAAATCTGGATACGCTTCAGCGAAACGTCTCATACTTTTGAGATTACTCAAAGAGTATCCTCTATCATTAGGGAACTTTTGGGATAAATCAACAGATAATTTTGATATGATATTTGCTCCCCAGCCTAATTGTCTCTGCTGTGCTAAAATTCGTTTGCCCAAAGTCCAATATAACGCCAATGTGTCAGCATTGACATTAATTGCGGTACGTAGTTTTGCTACCTCTATAAGATGCTCTATGTCTTTGCGCCATTCTGCATAACCATCAGGCAGCAAATCGGTATTTGCGTTAATAATTTCATTCATGCCTTTATTCCTTTCCTACATTACCATTAAAGCTGAGACTATTTAATTGTTTCATAATCTCATCTTCTAAACGATGACTCTCTGTGAATTGTTGTGCAAGCGTAGTTCTATAATCATTCATTCGCTTGTTGAACTCCTCTTCCGTAATATCCACATAGTCTATCTTGATGTCGAAGTACTGTCCAGCAGAAAGACTATATCCTTTTTCCTTGATTTCATCGTAGGTCACAGTAACAGAGAAGTCATCCACAGCTTCCCTGTTTTGGAAAGTATTGACTATCTTATCAATCTCCTCGTCACGAAGACGAACTTTTTTCAAGCCATTGCTATCCTTGTATTCCTCGCCCAGTTTGCTGGCATCAATCAATACTACCTTATCATTCTTTTTCGAGTCATCAAAAAAGAGCACAGAAACATTGGTTCCAGTGTTGGCAAAGACATTGCTTGGCATGGATACGCAGCCATAAACTATCTTATTGTCAACAATATGCTTCAAAATCTTGTTTTCGATACCGCTCTTAGCTGTGATGAATCCTGTCGGAATAACAATAGCTCCCTTGCCAGATCCTTTCTTCAATGAATTGATGACATGCTGGATGAAGCATGTATAGATAGCCATACTATCTTTTTTCTTAGCTGGCACCTTTGGCACTCCTGCCCAAAAGCGAGCAGGATAAGCTGAAATCTTCTCACGAGTATCACTAAAGTCCATCTTGAATGGTGGATTGCTCACCACAAAGTCGAATTGGCGAAGACTTTGACCGTCATCGCTCTTGTGATAAGGCGAAACAAGGGTATCGCCCTGAATAGCATGGTCGAGTGAAGACACCAAGCCATTAAGCAACAAGTTAAGCTTGAGCATTTTGTTGCTTCTTTGGGAAATATCCTGGGCAAAGATCGTACAGCGATCTTCACCGATTTGATGTGACAACGCCATGAGCAAAGTGCCTGTACCTGCCGATGGGTCGTAGCATTCAACATTATGAAGGTCAGCGTGATCGCCCACTAACAATCGAGCCATAATGGTGGCGATGGCATGAGGAGTATAATATTCTGCATATTTTCCGCCGCCAGCTGTATTGTAGTCTTTGATAAGGTACTCAAAGATGTTGGCAAAGAAGTCGTAATGCTCGGAAAATGCTTCCTCGAAAGAGAAATTAGCAAGTTTATCCACCATGGCACGTGCAAATGGTGCTCGCTGAGCCACATCAGTCACATATTGGGTCAATGACTCAAAGAGAGGTATCTTCGTGTTTTGAGTGGTTTGTGTGGAGAAAATGGCAAGATTCTGCTCTGCAATGTCGCTCATTGTATTGTCGAAGATGAAGTCAAAATCACCCTTTGCCTGTTGGTTCCAAAGGTTGGCTATCAAGTGCTCTGGCTTCAAGCGTGGCAGGTCTGGGGACAAGGATGCCAACAACATCATGCGCTCCATGTCACTCAGTTCACTGTAAGCTGTTTCCCATTTCTCTGCTGTGCGAATTTTCTCAGCATAGCGGTTTTCCGAGTGTTTGATGGCGTAGCCAAACTTATCATTCAAGAACTTATATAGGAATACCTGTGTGATGATCTTATACTCATTGCCGTCATTGCCCATGCCGTATGTCTTGCAAGTAGCTTTCAGGGCATCAATGAGGGCTACGGTCTTTTCTCTTATTGTCATGTTCATATTTTATTACTTGGATATGTTCTGTTATATTGATTGATGTACTGGCGAGCTATCCTTGACTGGATGAAAGTAAAATCTTCCATCTGTGGCTCTATGTTTGGATAATGATAGAGCGACTGAGCAATCTCAGTCATCACGGTCATCTCGAAATAATCGTCTTTCTTCAGAATGTCTGCACGGTCGTAAACCTTCTGGTCGATTTCTGATTTTATGTCAGAAAGTATCGCCACGATGTCATTGTCATAATAACTAAAGATGAATGGCTTATGCTCTTTCAATCTTCGTTGGTTTTCTTCGTGGATTCGCTTGTGGACATTGGCAAACTTGGTGTCGCCATTGTATTTCTTCAGCAAGCGGTTGTTGCTTTCCTGCAATTTCACCAATCGCTCGATGATTTCATCCAGTTCCTTGCTCTCTTGGTTGAACTTGGCTATGCTGTCAACCACAAAGCCATGCTCCTTGAACCGCCGCATGAAGGCATCGCGCAAGGTGATGTATTCAGGATCATCGGGGTCGGTATTTTCCGTGAACTTACGTATGACCGCTGACCATTTGTCTTGCAACTCGCGCCCTCCGGCTATCATCTTCATCTCCTCTTCGCCAATCTTTGAAAAGTTGAAACGGATGCCCTGCATGGCCTCGTTGACGAGTTGTTTGGTCTCGTCGGCCACGGCAAAAGCTTCCTTCTGATTGATGATGTCGATGTGATGCTGCACTTCTTTGAGCATGTCGGGCAACTTGGTTAGCTCCATTTTGCTGAAAGCCTTGCGTAAGTCATCATCGCCAAAGGTTCGCACAATATTGCCACAGTCCTTGGCTGATATGAGTGCCTTCTTTAGGTCGAGCAGCACTTGCTTGTCTTCAATAGATGAAATCTCGGACGAGAACTCCTCCACGTTGTTGGTCGTGTAGTCAAACAGTGTCTGCCGAACGTCGCGCATTTGCCGAACGAGCTCCTCGGGATTTTCAATTACCTGAGAGAAAGTGTCGGTAGTGTGGTTGCCCTCCACCTCGTCGGGGTTATTAAAACGATTCAGCTCTTTAAGATAAGCCTCATTAGTTTCTTCAAAGTTGCGTTTTATGTTGGCAAAGTCAATGACATAACCATATCTGTTGTCCTTGTAAGGACGGTTCACACGAGTGAGAGCTTGCAGCAGGTTATGGTCCTTGAGTTTTCTACCGAAATATAGACGTTTCAAGCGTGGCGCGTCAAATCCCGTGAGGAGCATATTGAAGACTATGAGCAAGTCGATGGTCATATTCTTTTTGAAGTCCTTGATGATTTGCTTGCGTGTCTCTTTGTCGTCGCTGTCGTGAAGTATCAAGCCCACTCTCAAAGGTTTCTTCTTCGTTCCGTACATGGGCATGGCTTCTGCAGCCATCCATACTTGGTCGCCCATCTTGATTTGTATAGGCTGCGGCTGTCCGCCAACGGGCGTGTACTGAAAGGCTTCGTATAGTTTGCGTGCCTGCTCGCTCGTCTCGCAAATGACCATGCCGCCTAATGTTTCGTCACCCTGGATTTTGCGAAACTGGCGAAGGTCGTCGGCTATATAGTGTGCCAACTCGCTGACATAGCTTTCGTGCTCTATGATTTGTGAACGCTTGATGTCTTTCTTTTGCACAAGCGTCTCGAGTTTGTCATACATCTCCGATAAACGCTCCTTGTATGAAGTCTCGATGTCCTCACGAATTATTTTGAGCGTGTATCCGTCGGCAATGGACCGGTCATAATAATACGTGTGAAAATAGCGTTGAAAAACAATACTCGAAGCGCAATCGCTTTTCAACAATGGTGTGCCAGTCAATGCGATTTTGATGGAATTGGGGTCGGCATCGAAGAGATTTGCCAAGAAACAACCTCCAGGCTTATAGCCTCTGTGGGCTTCGTCCATGATGAAGATGCGCTGCAAGTTGGTGGCGTATGCTGGGAGAGTGACTTTCTCCTTATCTTCGGCAAAGCGTTGGATATTCACAACAGTAATCTCTGGTTGGCCGCTCGCACCCTCTTGCGCATGGTTGTTGCGGAATTGTGTCATCAGTTCAGCACGGGTGTTGGCCGTAGATACCGCCAGCCCCCTTGCCTCAAATTCTTGTGTGGCTTGTTCTAGTAAGTCTATTCTGTCGACAATGAAATAGAACTTTGCCACCATATTGCGCTTTGCGTAATAATCAGAAAGGACATACGTTAGGTAATAGGATAATGCAGTCTTGCCGCTTCCCTGCGTATGCCATACCACACCAGATGTGGCGCCTTCCTTCAATTGCTCACGAATGGCCAAAGATGCAAACATTTGCTGGTAGCGCATAATGTGCTTTTGGTCTGTACTTTCAATCTTGCCGTCCACTTCTTTTTCCATCTTCACATAGGCAATGCCGTACTTGATGAGGAATAGCAAGCGTTCAGGGCTACACATGGATGTAAGTATCCTGTTTGTAGGAGTGTTCACATCAAGGTTGGTCTGGTATTCTGGTGTGTGATGAATTACCTGGCAGTTGAAATCAGACAGTATGCGTTTCTCCTCGTCCTGCTTGATGTTGTCGTAGGGATATTCTTTTATGAATGGTGCAACGGGGAGGTTGGATGGATGCTCCTCGCGAAAACAGTTGAAAGGTGCGCTTTCTCTTGCAGCCGTACAATAGAAAGCGCCTTGTATAGGAACTATGCCTCCCATTGTGTCGTATTCCATGTTGTTGGAGAATATCATTAGTTGAGTAATGTTGATGAAGCGACGGAACTTCCTGTTAGGGAAGCGTTCGAGGTTCATTCGTCTGCTTTCAGCCACCATGCCGCCATGATTGTTTGGCTTCTTCACTTCGATAAAGCAAAGCGGCAAACCATTGACAAACAGGGTTATATCAGGGCGAAATTCGTCCTGGCCATTTTTGCACGTAAACTCAGCTGTGAAATGAAACGAGTTGCTCTGTGGATTATCAAAATCTATCAGTCGTATAGGTGAAATCGTAGTAAGCCGCTTGTAGAAAGACTTGCCAAGATCATCGTTCGCCAATTCTTGTCTTATGGTACGCAAGATCTGTTTAAATTCACCTCTAGCAGTAGGGTTCAGTGTTTCAAATTGCTGCCGGAAAACATCAATAAGTATATTGGTGTCAGGGTCGTAAACAGAACCAGCCATATCATCTTTGATTTTTCCGAAATAGTTGTAGCCTAATCGTGTCAGATGTACCATTGCTGGCATCTGAACCCTTGTTGCTTCGTTGAACTTGCTCATAACCTCACCTGATAATCTTGTTAGTTAATGATTTGGTTTAATCAAAGTTTATATTTTACTCGCTTTGGCTTTTTAAATTACTCCAAAATGCATTTCAGAGCAGTCAAATCTGGCCGATAGGCATTTGTACACCATTTGGAAACAGTTGGGGGTACATTCAGCCACTCCGCCAACCATTTATTAGTTTTCTTTTTCTTTACCAACGCCAACCTGAGTTGATTTAAATCCTCCATAGTCTCTTTATGATAAATATAAGACAAAGATAGTGATTTAATTATTAAGTACGGATATAATAATAAATCTTTAACATGAAATAACAAACCGTGAATCCACGGGTCTTCATGGTTTAGGTGTTATAGCGTTATTATGAGGCATAATTTCGTGGCAACGTGGTCTCCCTCGTCTGCTCGTCAGAACAAAAACGTCTGCCCAATGACAACAAAGCAAAGACTACAATCGGTCGGTTTTATAATAAATCCGACCGAATAAAACCTAATCTGACCGTTTAAAGATATTCCGACCGAAAACCGACCGCCCTGTCATAGAATACTTGATACGATATATTCAAAAGCCTAAATCCAAAACGTTATAATGTTAAACGTTAAACGTTAATGGTTGACATGGGGCGAGTGCCCCGTCTCCCCGGTCACATACTAACAAACTGACGTTTTTTTTCGTATGCGGCAGGGGAGGGTAAGGTGAGGAGGGAAGCCGGTCTTTATGGCTAACTCTTTCCGAGTTCTTAGTCTTCTCGGATTATCCAGTCGCTGATCGTGCGCTGAGTACTATCGTAATTGACACCTATCTTGAACAGGCGCTTGCCATCGGCAGAATAGGGAATCAAATAGCCCTTTTCGGCTATCTGCCGGATTGCTTCCTCTGCTGAGCCATCATACTTGAGCTCAAAAACAAAGACGGCATCGGGCATATACACCACGGCGTCGGCCCTGCCTACCGCACTATCCTCCTCGACGCGCATGTGGGCGCCCATCAGGTTGAAGACGAGATAGAACACGGTCTGGAAATCGCGCTCGCTCTTGTTGCTCAGACGATTGGAGATGCTGGCAAGGTAGGCCTTCAGGCGAACCATCGCCCCCTCAACGTCTGCATCATAAAGCTTTTCCAGGAAATCACCCACCAGACTGTTGTTGTCCAGAGATATAGGCGAAAGGTAGTTGGGCGCAAGGCTCTTGAGCATGCCTATCTTTACCTCCCGGTTAGGATACTCCAACGTATAGCGATGCAATATCGGATTGTACTTCTTGATGGTGAGGTAGCCGCTCTGATAGAGCAGCGGGAGCGCTGAAGTCATCATTTCGGGCGAAACATCAAAGTCATCCACGTCACATGACTTCTTCTCAATATCCATCACGTTGACATGATATTTCTGCAATGTCTTGATCAGATAAGTTGGCGTACCCGAGCCAAACCAGTAAGGAGCTATCTTGCGTGCATTCAGCGCCTTCACCAGGCTGAACGGATTGAAGACGTCTTCTGACTTCTCGCTGAAATGATAGCCATCATAGAATTGCGTCAGCTCTTTCAGACACTCCTCGTACGTCATGCCAAGGACTTCGCCCAATGCTTCGACGTCTGGTTTCATCTGTGTGGTTAGTTCCGTCTTGCTGATACCACAGATAGCCGAATACTGGTCGAACAGACTGATATTGTCGAGGTTGTTGAGCTCGCTGAAGATGCTGAGTTGTGAGAACTTGGTGATACCCGTGATGAAGCAGAACTCCAGGTATGGGTCGAGCTTTTTCAAAGGGCTGTAGAAGTTTTGCATGATGCGGCGAAGTGGTTGCAGGTTTTCCTTCTCATGCACCACATCCAGCAAAGGGGCATCGTATTCATCAATGATAACGACTGCCTTTTGGCCCGTCTGCTTGTAAGCTCGCTTTACGATACCTTCCAGTCTTTCATTAGGGTAAATCTCGCCTTCTCTCTTACCATAAAGCTCTTCGTAGGGTAAAAGTTCCAGATTAAGATAATTGTTCAAGGCATCAGCATCAAAATGCTTGGCACCACTGAGGTCAAAATGAAGCACGGGATGCTTCACCCATTCCTTCTCGTAGTCGGCAATGGCCAATCCCTCAAAAAGCTCCTTTCTTCCCTCGAAGTAGGCTTGAAGAGTAGAGGCAAAGAGCGACTTGCCGAATCGCCTTGGACGACTCAGAAAGACATACGACATCTGCTTTTCCCGGAAATCCACGATGAATTGGGTCTTGTCTATATAGAAATAACCGTTCTCGCGAATCTTCGAGAAAGTCTGAATTCCTACGGGATATTTATTTACTATCTTAGCCATTTCTCTGCATGTTCTACGTTTCAAGCTACTAAGTTACGAACAAAATCTGAATTGGCCAAGCGTTTTTAAAAAAAACAGATAAAGAACTGCCTGCGTGGTGGATACTTATCGTTGAAAACAAAGAAAGGCACCCGAAAAGTGGCGCAGGGGGAATTCTCCGTGGATAACACCCTGCGCCCATTTTTTTGATTTACATCTTTGTCACTTCTCCACAATGCAAGTCATCTGCCATGTGGAGGATAACGTCGTGTAGTTCTAAATCATCTTTGAAAAACTGCGAAATAGCATCATAGCCTATGGCTGCACCTAATATATTGCCTGTTACAGCTCCAGTACTGTCGCTATCACCACCATGATTCACAGCCGCAATCATTGCTTCCTCAAAGTTGTCGAAATGGCGGATTGCACAGTATAGCGCAATGGCGAGTGTTTCTTCACCGCCCCATCCGCCTCCTAATGCACCAATATTCTGAAGGTCAAAATGGTCGTTTGCCGAGAGATCTATTGCAACTCTTGCAATCCCCATCATCTCCAAAACTTCCCGATGATGCTGCGGAAACAGATCGTCAAGTTTCCCAATTCCCTCATATATATACTCTATCAGGCCTTCTCTTGTCGGATTCTCATCCAAGACAAACGATAGATGACATGCGACATCAAGGATGCAGGTATATACCCAAGCGGATGCTGATGGGTGATTTCTGCGGCATCACCAGCCAACTTGTCCACCTCCATGATGTCCATACGGTTGTCAACGGCAGCATAAAGCGGAATGGGGGCAATACGCATGGCACCACCACAGCCTTTGCTGTTGTTAATAGTTTCTTTCCCTCTGAAGATGTCATTCAGCGACATCATACATCCCTTTTCGTAAATTCATCAGCAAACGGCTTCAAATTGCCTTCAGGATTGTGGCTCTGATGGGCATTATGGTCATCAAGTATAGCAAACACTATCTTGCGATACTTGTTTTTAAACTCCAGCTCTTCCATCACCTCATGAAACAGTTGGGCTACATGACGTGGTGGATTACGGAATGCGCCGCACCCCAAGGCTCCAAGTACTAGTGAGTCGTGACCATGAATCAAACCAATACGGAAGATAGTTCGTATCTTGTTCTTGATAGGTTCCACATGATGGTTGGCAATCATTCCATTTGTCGTTAAGTCTGGTCGATTCATACCAGCCACTGTAATAAACGAGAGGCTGACAGGATTATCCAGCAAGGCATAGCCCTTCTGTTCACTTTCCCTAAAATAGATGGCGTCGGGCGTATAAACTCCTCCAAAATTCCTGTCAAGAGGGTACTGGTAGTGAGAACGCTTGATACGATACATCCCCGCAAAGGGAGCAAACTGATAGAGGGAACGGAACAAATTCGTCCTGCGGAACAGTGTTTCTTCCTGTGCTCCAGCACCTGTTGCTACACCGCCACCAGGATTACGTCTGCTGGCCATGTTCAATATGGCAGGATTATAACCTTGCTCTTTCAACTGCACCCCTGCATACAAACAGTCAATGTTTTGTACTTCAACGACAGTTTGATAGCTGCTTTGCACCGCCAAAGATATTTCGCGCTCATAGAATACTGTCTTGCTCATCATATCCGAATCATCAGGGAATGAATAACACGTTCCGTTCTCTGTTACATATCCGCCTTGGTTGACGATATCGACAGTATTGCGAAACTCTTTTGTACGCAACTCTTTTACCTGATAATATGCCGAATGGTCACCCTGCTTTACTCTTTCCATTAAAGCACGATACTTTTCAAGAAAATCCTTCTGAGGATTCCATCTGTATGTATATTCCTTGCTGCTCATTTGCTTATTTCATTAAAACTCCCACCCATAACTACTATTCTTTTACCTTCTTTCATTATATCTTGTGTAAATTTTACGTAAAAATACGACCTTTATTTCAAGCTACCAAATATTTCTGGTAAAATTTACGCAAGAACGTCATTTTTTTATCTTATAGTCTTATTAGGCCGAAAATCTTATGCAGATTTCTTCCTAACATTCTCTTCTACTATCTTACGCATTGTATCAAGTTCTCCGTAATCCTTGATGTTCCTGGGCTTAACCAGAACCTTGGCTTTCTGGTCGATAAAACCATAGATTCAATTTTTATTTCTGCATTTTCACGCTCTTGAATTGCACTTTCAAACCAGATAAAATAGGAATATATAGGTTTGCTTACAATGCTCAATATCGTTATATTCCAACAAAAATCAAATCGATAGGCCAGGTTTGGCAAAATCAAGGTTGTTTCTTTGATCGAAGGGGAGTGAGGTGCTGGATTTCGAAAACGTTAAAACGTTAAACGTTAATAGGGTGGAATCGGGGAGCAGCGCACCCGTTCCATCAACCGTATTTCCCCCGCGGATCGGTTCTAACTTATGATCATGAGTGATCCTAAGTTACGGCCATGTGCGGTCGTAAGCAAGCCTCGGCAAGGTGCTTTGTCGTTTAGTGAAGATTGTGTTTCGGGCTGTGTCATGATTGGGTGTACATGACGGCTTGCACAACTCAAATAATTGGCCCGAAAAAGTAAGTTAACTTCGTTGGCCTGTAACTATTCAGCAATAGTGTAGGCACGCACCTCCTACCATCCTATAACGACAG